>OGYD01000298.1_pt1 | contig 41660 bp, 36 predicted proteins | sample 1576441 | NCBI WGS metagenome assembly OGYD01 (sample SAMEA3541537, study PRJEB24748) | human gut metagenome | biome: human gut; feature: human-associated habitat; material: faeces | place: China | collected 2012 | reverse complement strand
CCTTCGTCCCGCCTCCACCGGCCTGATCGGCGCGGCCTGCGCGGGCGTGATGCTTCAGGTGATCGCCGGGATCACGAGCGCGTCGCAGGAGGATTCCATCCTGATGAAATTCTCGTGGGACGGCGCGATCAGCTGGCGCGGCATCATCCTTGCGCTGGTGTTGCTCGTCTTCACGCGCTACATCAAAAAGACCAAGGACCTGCACCCGATCGTCTTTATCGGAGTCTCCGCGGTGATCGGCGTCGTGTTCCACTTCGCGGGAGTGTAAAAGATATTCAAAAAAGAGGGACGCAGCTGAAAGATGCGTTCCTCTTTTTTGAGAAAGATGCGTTCCGCTTTGCGCCTTGCCGCCCGAAAGGCGGCTGCGACACGCGCGGAGCGAGAAGTGTTTTTCCGGCGTACACGCCGCCGGAAAAACGGATTCCAATTTATTTCGCGTCTGCGGACGCCTGGGCAGCCGTTGGCGGCTCTGCCGCCTTACGGATGCCGCGTACCCCTTGCGGGTAAAACTCTGCGAGGCTTTTTTAACCGCTGCGTTAGTCGGCAGAGGCGATGTGGCTGGCGATGCGCTGCATGATCATGTCGAGGGCGACTAAGTTGTGGCCGCCTTCAAGCACAATGATATCGGCATACTTGCGGCTCGGCTCGACGAACTGCTCGTGCATGGGCTTGACGGTCGTCAAATACTGCGTGATGACGCTCTCGAGCGTGCGGCCGCGGTCGCGCACGTCGCGCAGCGCGCGGCGCAGAATCGCACGTCGGCGTCGGTCTCGACAAAAATTTTGATGTCGAGCATTTCGCGCAGCCGCGGGTCCTGGAAAATGAGGATGCCCTCGACGATGACGACCTTGCTCGGCCGGATGAGCTCGGTCTCACTTGTGCGCTGGTGGTCTGCGTAGGAGTAGACAGGGCAGCGGATGGCCTTGCCCGCCTTGAGCTCCTTAAGCTGCTCGACCATCAGATCGGTCTCGAAAGCGTCGGGGTGGTCGTAATTCTGCTTGCAGCGCTCTTCAAAGGGCCTGTCCTGATATTTATAATAGCTGTCGTGGTGCACGACGCTGATATCGTCGCCGAAGTGCTGCTTCAGATGCTCGGTGAGCGTCGTTTTGCCCGAGCCGGTGCCGCCTGCAATGCCAATGAAGATGGTGTTCATCGCCAGACCCTCCATGAATCGTTTGTTGTTAAGTCGATTATAGGAAGACTTTGGCGAAAAAGCAAGGCCGCGCGGCGGAATGCGGCAAAAATTTGCGTGTTTCGGTTGACGCGGGACAAAAAAGCAAGTATTATGTAAAGGAACGCGGCACCGTGTGTGCTCGCGCGCAGAGACTCTATTTTGACAAAAGAAAGGAGCGTCGGCATGAATCTTCTCAAGTGCCCGCGCTGCGGCGAAGAATATTCCCCCAGCTATCGCAGATGCCCGTTCTGCGAGGAGGGAGACCATCCCCGTAAGATCAAGTACAACTCCAGCAAACAGAGCGGCGGCCGGCGCGTTTCGGATAAAAAGCAGACGCAGTCCGTCCGCGGCGCGATGGCGGCGGTGCTCGTCGTCGTGCTGCTGCTTCTGAGCTGGTCGCTCTTTGGTGACAAGATCGTCGCAAAGATCACGCCCGCCGACGACGACAATACCCCCGGCGTGCAGGACGATGTCAATACGCCCGACGACAGCAATACGAACACGGACGATCCGAACGCGAACAACGGCGGCACCACTGACCCGAACACCGGTGATGAGCCGAACGCAAATGATCCTGCAAACGGCAGCGACACAACTGCCACCAATCCCGGCACCACGACAATCCCGTCCACCCCGACGGTGGATGCCTCGGCCCTGAGCATCAAGACGAACGTCGGCACGACGCTGCCCAAGGACGCGAACGGCAACTTTGACTGCACGATCAAGCCGAGCGAGACCATCCGCCTGAGCGTTTCCGGCACGGACGCGGCCGCGACCTGGGCGGTGGCGGACGTGAGCGTCCTGTCCATCTCGGCGGACGGCTTGATCACGCCTGCCAAGGTGGGTACCACGACTGTGACGGCCACCGTTGGCGGCGCGGTGCTGACCATCACGGTGCGCATCAAGTAAAGAGAAAAAGAACGGTCAAAAGACCGTTCTTTTTTTGCGCAAAAAGGGGCGGCTTTCCTTGCAAGCACTGCCCGCCTGTGCTACAATTACCTTGAAAAAGTATTTGCAGGAGCTATCGACCATATGACGACCCGTGAATTTCAGCAGAAAAAGCCGCTTTCCATTCTCTTCACCTACTTCAAGCCGCACCGCGGCCTGTTTATCCTGGACCTTGTCTGCGCGACGGTCGTTGCGCTCATCGATCTCGCCTTCCCGCTCGTGACGCGCAAGTCGATGTACGACCTTTTGCCGAATCAGCAGTACCGCACATTTTTTATCGTGATGGGCGTGATGATGGCGGCGTTCATTGTGCGCGCGCTTTTATACTATGTCATTTCCTACTGGGGACACACATTCGGCATTCTGGTGGAGGCGGACATCCGCCGCGACCTTTTCACGCACGTGCAGGAGCTGGACGTCAGCTTCTTTGACCACAACCGCACGGGCCAGCTCATGAGCAGGCTGACGAGCGATCTCTTCGAGATCACGGAGCTCGCCCACCACGGCCCAGAGGACCTGCTCATTTCGACGCTGACGATCGTCGGCGCGCTCGCCATCCTGTTTTCCATCGAGTGGCGGCTCGCGCTGGTCGTGGCGTGCATCCTGCCGGTGTTCATCGCGGTCATCATGTCGCGCCGCAGCAAGATGACGGCAGCCTCGCGCGGCGAGAAGCAGAAGACTGCCGCCATCAATGTCGGCATCGAGTCGTCGCTCTCCGGCATCCGCACGGCGCGCGCCTTTGCCAACGAGGAAGAGGAGATCGACAAATTCAACGCGGCGAACGAGGAATTCAAGGTCTCCAAGCGCAAATTCCACCACGAGATGGGTGTGTTCAACGCGACGATGGAATTTTTTATGACGCTGCTCTCCGCCGCCGTCATCACGGTGGGCGGCTATCTCATCATGCGCGGCGAGATGAACTACATTGACCTCATCACGTTTTCCCTTTACATCGCAACGTTCATCAACCCCGTGCGAAAGCTCGCGAATTTCTCTGAGATTTTTGCTCGTGGCTTTGCAGGTCTTGAGCGCTTCACGGCACTCATGCGCGTCGAGCCCGCGCTCAAGGACGCACCGGACGCGAAGGAGCTCGAACACTGCCGCGGCGAGATCGACGTCGACCATGTGAGCTTTTCTTACGAGGGCGAGGAGAATGAAGGCGTGCTCCACGACGTGAGCGTGCATATAAGGCCTGGCGAGATGCTCGCCATCGTCGGCCCCTCCGGCGGAGGCAAGTCGACGCTCTGCCAGCTCATCCCGCGCTTTTACGAGGTGAGCGAGGGTGCGATCCGTATCGACGGGGAAGATGTGCGCTCTCTTACGCAGTCGTCTCTTCACCGCGCCATCGGCATCGTGCAGCAGGACGTGTTCCTGTTTGCCGACACCATCCGGGAGAACATCCGCTACGGCCGTCCCGATGCCACCGACGCGGAGGTGGAGCAGGCGGCGCGGCAGGCGGAGATCTATGACGACATCTGCGCCATGCCCGACGGGTTCGACACCTATGTGGGCGAGCGGGGCGCGCTGCTGTCCGGCGGGCAGAAGCAGCGGGTGGCCATCGCCCGGGTGTTCCTGAAATCCCCGCCCATCCTGATACTGGACGAGGCCACCTCGGCGCTGGACAGCGTGACGGAGGCAAAATTGCAGGAGACCTTTGAACGGCTTTCCCAGGGGCGGACTACCATCATCATTGCCCACCGACTGTCCACCGTGCGGAACGCGGACCGCATCGCGGTGATCGAGGACGGCCGGGTGGCGGAGCTGGGGCGGCACGATGAGCTGATGGCGAAAAACGGCGCCTACGCCCGACTGGTGCGGACACAGGAGCTGCGCCATGGATAAGAGCAAGCTGCTGGACCAGTGCGGCGCGTTGGGAGAGGACCGGACGCTGCTGGCCCGGGGACTTTTTGTTCAGGTTTACCCGGACACCCGGGGCCACCTTAAAGCTGCGTCTAAACCTTGTACCCATGCTTTTCCCTCCTATGTGCGCTTTTTAGCGTTTAGTCATCTTTGGCATAATATTACCATGACAAAACTGGTAAAGTCAATATTGCATAGTCATCTTTAGGATAAAAGGAGGCGAGGGCGTCGAAAATCTACAAACCAGACGGCAGGTGCAACATCTCCGGGGAGCGAGTCAAAGAGGAGCGGCTGCGGGCTGGTCTATCACAGGAACAGCTCGCCTACAAGCTCCAGATCATCGGACTGGACGTCACGCAGAAGGTCATCAGCCGCATCGAGAACGGCAGCAGAGTCGTCGCTGACTACGAGCTGGACTATCTGGCGACCGCCCTCGGCACCACGATCAACCACCTGCTCGGGAAAGAATGAGAAAACCGCACGGCAGCGACGCCGTGCGGCTTTTTTATGTGAAAAAACGCGGGAAAATGTTGAAAATCTGCCGAATTATGCTTGACATTATAGAGCAAATGCTCTATAATATAATCACAGGCAAGGGATAGCCGAGTACAGAAAGAAAGGAGATCAAAACCGCGGAAAGGAGGCAAAGCCGTGGATGCTGAGCAGATGAAAAAACTGCTCGAGCTGCTGGAACAGGCTCTAAAGTGTGAACAGGTTGCCACCATTACGATCACAATAAAGCCGAACCAAAAGCCCAAGCAGTAAGGTCGAAGGACGGCGGGAAAAATCCCGCCCGCCGTTCCTTTTCATTATAACCACGAAACCACGGCAAAGTCAAGCGGGAGGAACAACATGGACATCTCGATCAAAGTGACCTACAAAAGCGAGGGGCTGCAAAAGCTCCGCAAAGCTGCCGGCCTGTCTCAGTCTCAGCTCGCCGATCTGGCCGGGATCAAGGTGCAGGTGCTCCAGCAGTACGAGCGCGGCGCCCGGGACATCAACGGCGCGAAGCTGCCGACGCTGCTGAAGATCTGCAACGCGCTGGAGTGCAGGCTGGCTGACATCATCACAGACGAGGAGACGCTCGAGCTCCTGAAAAAGTACGAGGAACACTGACACACAGAAGGGGCGGCCGGCGGGCCGCCCCTTTTCTTTTATCACGGAGGGGAACACAATGGGACAGCACTGGAGCCATCTGACGCCGACCAAGCGCATCCAGCTCGACGCCTTCATCCGCGCAGGAATGAAGCCGACAGACATCGCCAAGGAGCTCGGCGTACATCATACGACCATCTACCGGGAGCTGAAGCGATGCACCTATGAGCACCTGAACAGCGACTACACCACCGAGACCAGATACAACCCGGACGGAGCGCAGGCCCGCTATGAGGCCAACCTCCGCGCAAAGGGCCCGGAGCTGAAGATCGGCAACGACTACGAGCTGGCCGACTACCTGATTGCCAAGATCCGCGACGAGAAGTACAGCCCGGAGGCCGCGATCGGTGAGGCTGAGGTCAAGGGCTGGCCCTTCAAGACCCACATCTGCGCGAGCACCGCCTACAACTACATCCGCGGCGAGATCTTCGGCGACGAGCTGACCGTCTCCATGCTGCCGCAGCACGGCAAGCGCCACCAGCCAGAGCGCCCGGCCGGATCCATGCCCCGCAAGCCTGCCGGCCGGAGCATCGAGGATCGCCCCGAGCACATCAACGACCGCAGCACCTTCGGACACTGGGAGATGGACAGCGTCGAGAGCTGCCAAGGCGTCAGCAACACCTACATCGTGATGACCGAGCGGAAAACGCGCTGGGAGCTCATTATACCGTCGCCGGACAAGACGGCCGCCAGCGTCGTCGCTGCGATCGACGGGCTCGAGGCCAAGTACGGCGACCTGTTCCCGAAGGTGTTCAGATCAATCACCTGCGACAACGGCTGCGAGTTTGCCGACGCTGCCGGGATTGAGCGAAGCGCAAGCGGCAAGGGCGCCCGCACCGAGGTCTACTACTGCCACCCCTACCGGCCGAGTGAGCGCGGATCTAACGAAAATCAAAACGGCCTAATCCGACGGCACGTTCCGAAGGGCACCGACCTCAGCACAATCTCAGACGAGGAAACCAAGCGGATCGAGGCGTGGCTCAACAACTACCCGCGGAAAATGTTCGGTTATCTGTGCTCCGAGCAGCTTTTCCGCGAGGAAATGGCCCTCATTCTGGCCTCGTAAAATTATTTTTGCTTTTTTGTGCATTTACTCTTGACAAACGGCCCGTCAGGCCGTCTGCTCCCGCAGATAGAGCGTGAGCGTGGCAAGAAAGATGTCCCTGGCGTCATAGCGCGGTGTGAGCGGGGCAAGCTGCGTGAAGAAGTGCTCGCTGCCGAGCGAGGCACACAGCGCGTGCGCGTGCTCCAGCTCCGGCGTGTCCTCATCCTCCGCAAGGCGCATGGCCAGCTCCGGCAGCAGGAGCTTGAGATCGTAGATCTCCCCGCGCGGATAGGCATATGCCTCCAGCACACACTCCACGCCCGCGAGCGCGCAGTCCATCAGGTCGCCGGGGCGGTCGCTGAGGATGCGGTCGGTCAGCGGCGTGTCGCTGCGGAAAAAGTCCAGCATGGAGTCCGGCGGCGTCAGCTCCCGGCGCAGCAGCCAGAGCAGATAGTCGCGCGCGACGCCGTCGAGCAGCGTCTTTCCGTCGGGCTCGAACGTGTAGGTATGGCCGATATGGCTGCCGAGCACGCGCAGCGTGTCCGTGTAGCCGAGGGCGATGCTGTGCCGCATCGCGTCGGGGTCAAACTCCAGCAGCTTTCCCAGCGGCTCCGCCGGGGCGATATAGGTCACGAGCGGGTGATTTGCGTACTTTTTCTCCGGTGTCTCCGGCTTGAGACCGATGGCGATGACGCGATCCGCGCCGAGACGAAACGCCGTGCTAATCGGCAGGTTGTCCGAATATGCGCCGTCGAGATAGTTCTGCCCGTCGATCTCGCACATCGGGAACATCGGAAAACATGCCGACGACGCGAGGATCCACTGCGGCAGGTAGCCGGGCGCGATGTCGCGCTTGCGCACCTCGACCGGCTGGAACGACGGAAAGCGCGCCGTCATGAGCCCGAAATCCACGGGTGAGGCGAAAAAGCGCTCCTCATCAAGGTATTTGTGCACGAGCGCGCGGTACGGCGAAATGTCCGCCGTGCGGCGGTTGAGATCCGCCCAGTCCCTGACGCGCGCGATGAGCTGCTCCGGGTGCTCGGCCAGCGCCGCGAGCTCACGCTTTTCGTGCGGCGTGGCATCGTCGCGCTCGAGCATGATCTGCTCCTCCGTGATGTGCGTCCAGAGCTCCCACGCGCGGTCAAAATCGTCCTGCACCATCAGCGCCGCCGTGACCGAGCCGATGGACGTGCCCGTGACGATGTCAAACGGGATGCCGAGCTCCCGCATCGCCTTCCACGCGCCGACCTGATATGCGCCCTTCGTGCCGCCGCCGGCAAGCGCGATCGCCTGTTTCATGCACATCCCTCCCTGGTTTTTCTGGCCATATAGTTTACACGCATCTGCATCAAAAATCAATTCTTGCGCGCAAAAACACCGGAGGGCAACCCGTCCTCCGGTGCGCTTTTTCACGCCCGCAGCAGGGCGCGGCGGGCCTTCCAGTCCGGCAGATAGCGCGCGATGAGCGCGTAAAACTCCGCGCCGTGGTTCATATAGCGCAGGTGCGCCAGCTCGTGCACGACGACATAGTCGATCGCCTCCGGCGGGTACTGCATCAGCCGCCACGAAAAGCAGATGTGCCCCTGCGAGCTGCAGCTGCCAAAGCGCGTGCGCGCGCCCGTGATGCGCACCTGCGTCGGGTAAAGCCCCATCCGCTCGGAATAATACGCCACACGCTGCGGCAGGCAGGCTTTCGCCCGCCGGATATATTCCTCCCGCTCGGCATCCGTCGGCTCGGGATGCGCGGCGGCGCGGGTCTCCTGTTTGGCCAGAGCGCGCGCGATCCAGTCTGCGTGCACCGCGACAAAGCGGTCGATCACCGCTTGAGACGCCCGGTACGGCGCGCGCACGATCACGCGCCCGCCGCGTACCTCGAGCGCCAGCGTGCGCCGGCCGGAGCGAATGAGTTCATACGGCTGCATGGCCTGCCCCCCTTTTTTGTGGCATCCAAATCGGTTTTCCGGCAAGGTTATTCTGCCTGCTGCAAACAGCCGCTCATGTACTGGCGGACGCGTGCTGCGTCTTTCCTGCATTTCGCCTTGCTGCCGTAAGTCAGTGCAACGACCCACGGCTGTCCGGCATCTGTTTCAAACGTCTGCCGGTAGTTCACGGTTTGGCCCCTTTCTATCCACTGTCCGCTTATGTCCTGATTGGAAAAGCAAAGTACCGTATCATGAATCCAATGATAGCTATAGACGTCTCCTTCCATGCAAGTACACAGATAGATCTGCTCGCTCCATGGTACAAACACAGGTTCCGAACGCTTGGGGTCTACAACCGCAAAACCCTGCTGGCTGACTTCAATTTTGGTTCTGTATCCGACCGATCTAACTATACTAAACACTGTTACAGTATAAACAAGAACAACTACAACTGAAGATACACACAAAAAGATTAACGAATTCTTTGATGGGCACTCCCCGTCTTCAAATGTAATATAGGCAAACAATCCAACACAAAGGATAACTGATATAATTCCACCGCTGATCACGCCCTTTTTATTGGGCTGAAAAGTCAATGATTCCATGCCACATCCTCCATCATCAAAACGAATCTACGAACAGCATACACCATCTGCGGCGCGGTGACAAGCTTGGCAGGCGCGGCATGGTGTGGTATGATGGGTGCATCTGTTTTCTGAGGTGATCGTATGTTCCGGATCGGCTGTCACATTTCCTCCGCCGGCGGGTATCTCGCCATGGCAAAGCGTGCGGAGGCTCTGGGCGCAAACACGTTCGCGTTTTTCACGCGCAATCCCCGCGGCGGCAGCGCAAAGCCCATTGAGGCGGCGGACATTGCCGCCTTTCACGCCGAATGCGCCCGCGCGGGCATCGACCGTCTGGTCGCGCACGCGCCCTACACGCTCAACCCCTGCGCGGCCAAGCCGCAGGTGGCGGAGTTTGCGCGCATGGCCTTTTCCGACGACCTGCAGCGCATGGAGCACACGCCCGGACAACTCTATAACTTTCACCCCGGCAGCCATGTCGGTCAGGGCATCGACGCGGGCATTGAGAAGATCGCTGCGCTGCTAAACGAGGTGCTCTTCCCCGGCATGACCACGACCGTCCTGCTCGAGACCATGGCCGGCAAGGGCAGCGAGGTCGGCGGCCGCTTTGAGCAGTTGCGCGCCATCATCGACCGCGTGCAGCTGCAGGAGCACGTCGGCGTCTGCCTCGACACGTGCCACGTCTGGGACGCGGGGTACGACATTGCCGGTGACCTCGAGGGCGTGCTCGCGGAGTTTGACCGCGTGATCGGGCTCGGGCGTCTGCATGCCGTGCACCTCAACAACAGCCTCAATCCCTGCGGCAGCCACAAGGACCGGCACGCGAAGCTGCGCGACGGCTGCATCCCGCCGGAGGCGCTCGTGCGCGTCACCCGCCACCCGGCGCTGGCGGGGCTGCCGTTCATCCTCGAGACGCCGAACGACGACGCCGGGTACGCACAGGAGATCGCATGGCTGCGCGCGGCGCAAAATTAGCGGGATTTTTGTCTCCACTGTCCTGATTATTGGACTTTGCATGTGCTATGCTGTGATAAAAGGGAGAAAACAGAAACACAACATGGACATGGGAGGAGAAAAAATCATGACTTTGCGAACGTACATTGACCGCGCCATTCGCGACGGGGCCGCCTTTGACGCCGTCATCAGCGGCTGCGACGTGCAGCAAACCTTCTGCTGGCAGCCGGACATGTGCATCACCGACGCCTGCGAGGCGGAGTACCGGGCGCTTCTCGATGCCGAGGTGCGCGTGCTCGCCGCCGCGCCGGGCGAGCGGTTTTCCATCATCGAGATCTGCACGGACAGGCTCTTTCTCGGCGACGCCTTTTCCCAGTGCGCGGCGGGCTACTGCAGCCCGCGCGAGTACCGGCGGCTGTTTCGCGCCGGATGATCTGATAAAACGCCCGCACGGCCCCGGAGCAAAAAACGCTCCGGGGTCGCGCATTTGCGGCAGGATGGTGCTTGACTTCCGGCGCGGACAAGACTACAATACAGACCGAATTTCTAAAAGGGGTGCAAACTATGCTGCATCACTCGATCATCAAACCAAATCATATGCAGATCCCGTGGCACGACCCCATCCGGGATCAGAAGGAGCTGCCCGTTTCACGCGCGCCGCTGCCCATCCGCGCCGGTGTGGTCGGGCGGGTCGGTCTGCTGCTGCTCTCGTGCGGCACGGGCGCATGGCGCGTGCGCAGCTCGATGAACGAGCTGTCCGAGGCGCTCGGTCTCGTGTGCGCGGCCGACATCGGGCTCACATCCATCGAATACACCTGCTCTGACGGGCAGGACAGCTTTTCCCAGACGCTGACGCTCACGGCGACCGGCGTCAACACCGCCAAGCTTGACCGGCTCGAGCGCTTTGTCAAGCGCTTTCCGATCGAGGGTGTGTACATGACCGCCGACGACCTGCACACCAGGCTCGACGAGATCGCGCAGACAGGCGGCAGCTACACGCCGCTGCAGCTCGGGCTCGCGTCCGCGCTCGCGTGCGGCGCGTTCACGTTCCTGCTCGGCGGCGGGCCGATCGAGATGCTGCTGGCCTTTCTCGGTGCGGGCGTCGGGCAATATGTGCGCGCGCGGCTGACGCAGCGGCATCTGACGCTGTTTGGCTGCATCGCGCTGCCCGTCGCGGCGGCGTGTCTGGTCTATGCGGCGCTGTTCCGGCTGGCATCGCTGCTCTTCCCCATCGACCCACAGCATCAGGCAGGCTATATCTGCGCGATGCTGTTTATCATACCGGGCTTCCCGTTCATCACGAGCGGCATCGACATGGCAAAGCAGGACATGCGCTCCGGGCTCGAGCGGCTGGCCTACGCGCTCATGATCGTCGTCGTGGCGACGCTGACCGCGTGGGGCATGGCGCTGCTGCTGCGGCTGCAGCCGATGGATTTCCTGCCGCTGGGTCTGCCCGTCTGGGCGCGCATCCTGCTGCGGCTCGCGGCAAGCTTCTGCGGCGTGTTCGGCTTCTCGCTCATGTTCAACAGCCCCGTGAAGCTCGCGTGTGCCGCCGCCGCGATCGGCGCGCTGTCGAACACGCTGCGGCTCGAGCTCGTCAGTCTGGCGGGCTTCCCGCCGGCGGCCGCCGCGTTTTTCGGTGCGCTGACGGCGGGCCTGCTCGCCTCCCTGTATAAGCGGCGCTCGGGTTATCCGCGCATCACGATCACCGTGCCGTCGATCGTCATCATGGTGCCGGGGCTGTATTTCTACCGCGCCGTGTACGATCTGGGCACGATGAACCTCGGCGACAGCGCGTCGTGGCTCGCAGCGTCGCTGCTGATCGTCATCGCCCTGCCGCTGGGGCTGATTTGCGCGCGTATCCTCACCGACGGCAGCTTCCGCCGCTGCACATGAAAAAGGCATGAAAAAAGACCGCCGGTCGGCGGTCTTTTTTCTATACAAAGGATCACAGGCGCTTCGTATCAAGCGCACGGGCGGCGTTGAGCACGCACAGGACCATGACGCCGACGTCGGCGAAGATGGCGACCCACATGTTCGCAATGCCGAGCGCACCGAGCACAAGGCAGACAGCCTTGACGGCCAGCGCAAAGACGATGTTCTGCCAGACGAGGCGCATGGTCTTGCGCGAGATGCGCATGGCCAGCGAGAGCTTGCGCGGATCGTCGTCCATGAGCACGATGTCCGCCGCCTCAATGGCCGCATCCGAGCCGATGCCGCCCATGGCGGCGCCGAGATCGGCGCGCGCGAGCACCGGCGCATCGTTGATGCCGTCGCCGACGAAGGCGAGGTATTTCCCGGGTGCGCCCTCGCCGAGCAGCCGCTCGACCTGTGTGACCTTATCCTCCGGCAGCAGCTCGCTGTGCACCTCCGCGATGCCCAGCTCCTCCGCCACGGCGTCGGCCGCGCTCTTGCGGTCGCCGGTGAGCATGACAACACGCACGCCGTCTGCACGCAGGCGGGTGATCGCCTCGCGCGCGCCGCTCTTCGGCTCGTCGGAGATGACGATATAGCCGAGATACGCGCCATCGGCCGCGACGTGGATGACCGTGCCGATCTCATCGACCGCAGGCGCGGTCAGGCCGAGGGTGGCCATCAGCTTCGCGTTGCCGGCGGCGACGGCGCGGCCGCCGACCTGCGCGGTCACACCGTGACCGGCGAGCTCTTTGGCGTCCGTTGTGACCAGCGTCTCCGGCAGCTGCCCGGCTGCGCGGCGCAGGCTCTGGCTGACGGGGTGGTCGGAAAACCGCTCGGCCGCCGCCGCAAGCTGCAGCAGCGCCTGCCCGGACAGCTCCGGCTGCGCGGGGCGCACCGCCGTGACGGCGAACGTGCCGCGCGTGAGCGTGCCGGTCTTGTCAAAGACGACGCGGTCCGTTTTGGCCAGCATCTCGAGATAGCTCGACCCCTTGATGAGGATACCGCGTGCAGACGCGCCGCCGATACCGCCGAAAAACGACAGCGGGATCGAGATCACGAGCGCGCACGGGCAGCTGATGACGAGAAACGTCAGCGCACGGTAGATCCACTCGCCCCAGTCGGCCGGGATGCCCATGATAAGCCGCACGACCGGCGGCAGGATCGCCAGCGCCAGCGCCGCGCCGCACACGGACGGCGTATAGACACGGGCAAACTTCGTGATGAAGCGCTCGGTATGCGCCTTTTTGAGCGAGGAGTTTTCCACGAGCTCAAGGATGCGCGCGACCGTGGACTCGGCATACACCCTCTCCACACGCAGACGCAGCACGCCCGACAGGTTCACGCTGCCGCTCACGACACCGCGCCCCTCCGCGACGTCCACGGGGGCGCTCTCGCCGGTCAGCGCGCTCATATTCAGCGCCGACGTGCCGGTCAGCACCGTGCCGTCGAGCGGGACGCGCTCGCCGGGCTTGACGACGATCGTATCGCCGACGGCGACCTCCTCCGGCTTGACACGCACAATGCCGTCAGCAGTCTCTACATACGCGAAATCCGGGCGGATGTCCATCAGATCGCCGATGTTTTTCCGGCTGCGGCCGACGGCGTAGCTCTCAAACAGCTCGCCGATCTGGTAAAACAGCATGACGGACACGGCCTCCGGATAATCGCCGAGCACCATTGCGCCGACGGTGGCCACAGCCATGAGGAGGTTTTCATCGAACGGCTGGCGGTTATAAATACCCTTGCAGGCATCGACGAGCGTCTCGCCGCCGACGAGCAGATACGGGATGAGGTACAGCACGAGCTTGAGCCAGCCCGTGACCGGCACAAAGTGCAGCCCAATGAGCAGCACGGCCGCTGCTGCTATGAGCAGCAGCGACCTTTTCTGTTCGCGCGACATGAGATTCAGTCCTCAAAGCGGAAGTCCGGCTCGACCTTGCGCGCGGTCTTGAGGATCTCCGCCTTGGCCTCGGCTTCGTCCACGCCGGGGGCATATTCCACCAGCATCTTCTGCGCCATGTAGCTCACGGTCACTTCCCGGACACACTTGAGCTTTGCTACGTTGCGCTCGATGATCGCCGCACAGTTGGCGCAATCCACTTCGATCTTATAAGTCTTTTCCATGATGATGTACGCTCCTTCATCTGTCGTTGGTCTCTATCGAAAACGATGGCCGGGCCATCATTTTTCCAAAACATGCTCCATGCCGAGGGCCAGCACGGACCGGACGTGGTCGTCGTCCAGAGAATAGAACACGGTCTTCCCCTCCCGACGGAAGCGGACAAGGTTCGACGCCTTCAAAATGCGCAGCTGGTGGCTGACCGCCGACTGCGTCAGATTCAGCAGCCGCGCAATGTCGCACACGCACAGCTCGCTCTCAAAGAGCACATAGAGGATCTTGATGCGCGTCGAATCACCGAAGACGCGAAACAGCTCCGACAGATCATAGAGCGTCTCGTCGTCCGGCAGGGCCGCGAGCACCTGCGCCACCGCGTCCTCATGCACGTTGAGGTATTCGCAGGTCGGTGCACTGTCTTGTTTCGGTTCTGCCATGAGATTTCCTCGCTTTCGTTTGAACATATGAATGATTGTTCATGTGTTTATATAACCACTTCTCACCTTGTTTGTCAATAGCATATTTGTGTTTTTTCCAAAAGAATTCCCGGATGTACACACATCCGGGAATGGGTCTCAGTTTTCTTCGGTTTTCGGGCTGCGGAAGGCGAAAAAGCGCTGGCCGAGATAGTTGAGGCCGGTAAAGAACACCATGCCGACAAGCATGGCCACGTTGTCGCGCGTGCTCACCGAGGCGTTGGCAAGCAGGCGCAGACACAGCGGCTTGGCAGCGCCGTAAGCGATCAGGTAGCACACGGCGATGTTCGCCGCGAAGCGCACGACCTGTCCCACGCCGCGCTCGCGGCTGCGGAACGTGAAGTATTTGTTGAGGAAGAAGCTCAGAATACTTGTCAGCACGTAATTGGCCGCCGAGGCCACCCAGTACGAGCACCCGGCAATATTATACAGGCCGAACATGATCGCCGTGCCGACGAGCGTGTTGATCACACCGACAAGCAGGAATTTCCACAGCTTTGCATCAAAGAGCGCGCGCAATCGCTTCAAAGCTCCGCCTCCCGATCATCGAGCTCCGTCTCGATCCGGTAGCGTGGGCGCGCCTTTGTCTCGAGATAGATCTTGCCGATATACTCCCCCACCACGCCGATGGCCAGCAGCTGCAGCCCGCCGATGGCCCAGATGGACACGGCAAGGCTCGACCAGCCGGCGACAGTATGGCCGGTAAAATAGCGCACGAGAAAATAGATGAGCATGGCAATGCTGACAAGGAACATCACAACGCCGATGCGCGTAATGAGCCGCAGCGGCGACACCGTCAGCGACGACACGCCCTCCCACGCGAACGAGAGCATCTTGCGCAGCGGGTACTTGCTCTCGCCGGCAAAGCGCTTGCCGCGCTCGTAGTATACGACCGTGCTCGGGTAGCCGACGAGCGGCACGAGCCCGCGCAGGAACAGATTCACTTCTTTGTACTCCGCGAGCGCGTCGAGCGCACGGCGGCTCATGAGCCGGTAGTCAGCGTGGTTATACACCACGTCCGCGCCGAGCGCGCGCAGCAGACGGTAATACCCCTGCGCACTGGCGCGCTTGAACGCAGAGTCCTGCTTACGGCTGGCGCGAACGCCATAGACGATGTCATTCCCGTCCCGAAAGGCCGCAAGCATGGCATCGATGGCATTGATATCATCCTGCAGGTCGGCGTCCATGGAGATGACGCAATCGGCGCGATCGCGCAGCGTCATCAGTCCGCACAGCAGCGCGTTCTGGTGGCCGCGGTTGCGCGAGAGCCGGATGCCGGAAAAGACCGGGTCCTGCGTGTGCAGGTCGGAGATGATCTGCCACGTCTCGTCCCTCGAGCCGTCGTCGATCATGCAGATGCGGCTCAGCGGGCCGATCGTCCCGGCGGCGCGCAGGGCGGTGAATTTTTCGCGCAGACGGCGCGCCGTCTCCGGCAGCACCGCCGCCTCATTATAACAGGGGATCGCAAGATAGAGCGTCACGGGCATGGCCGTGCCTCCCTTCGTCATAGCATTTCAGTCGATCGTACCGCCGCCGAGCACCGTCTCCCCGTCGTAGAACACGACGGCCTGACCGCGCGTGATGGCGCGCTGCGGCGTCTCGAACGACACGTGCACCGTGTCTGCGCCCGTGACCGTGACGGTGCAGGGCTGCTCCGGCTGCCGGTAGCGGATGCGCGCCGTCACGCGCAGCGGCTGCTGCGGCACGTCGCCGGAGATCCAGTTGCAGCCGCTCGCATCGAGCTCGGTCGAAAACAGGTCGGCATTGCGTCCGAGCACGACCTCGTTGTTCGGCACGTCGATGCCGCAGACATACAGCGGCGCTTCGGCCGCGATGCCGAGCCCGCGGCGCTGTCCGATCGTATAGTGGATGATGCCGCGGTGCGTGCCGAGCACGTTTCCGTGCGCGTCCACAAAGCGCCCGGGCTCGCTGCGCGCACCCGTCAGCCGCTCGACCGCGGCGGCATAATCGCCGTCCGGCACGAAGCAGATGTCCTGACTGTCGTGCTTGTGTGCGTTGCAGAAGCCGTGCGCCTCGGCGATGGCGCGCGCCTCGCTCTTGCGCAGGCCGCCAAGCGGGAAGCGCGTGTGCGCAAGCTGCTCCTGCGTGAGCCATGCGAGCACATAGCTCTGGTCCTTTTCAGGGTCTGCCGCCTTTTTGAGCGTCCAGCGCCCGTCGGGAAGCTGCTCGATGCGGGCATAATGTCCGGTCGCCAGTACGTCGCACCCGAGCGCGCGGGCGCGCGATTCCAGCAGGCCGAATTTCAGGTAGCGGTTGCAGTCCAGGCAGGGGTTCGGCGTCGCCCCGCGCTGATAGGCGGCGGCAAAGCGCGCCATGACCTGCTCACGAAACGCGTCTTTATAATTGAACACATAGTGCGGCATGCCCAGCGTGTAGGCCACGCGGCGGGCATCCTCCACATCGTCGAGCGCGCAGCAGGTGCTGCCGCGCGGCAGACCGGCATCCTCATTTTCATACAGGCGCATGGTCGCGCCCATGCAGGCATACCCCGCCTGCTGCATCAGGTATGCCGCAACGCTCGAATCCACGCCGCCGCTCATGGCGATCATCGCCTGCGGGCGGCCATTCAGCTCCGTCTGCATCCGTACACCTCGTTTCCTTTGGAATTCTATATAGTTTATACCGCAAGCCCCCGGCTTGTCAACGCAAAACACCCCGCCTGCGCGCGGCAGACGGGGTGCGGAAAGGTGCAGACATCAGCGCTGCGGGTCGTTCGGGATGTCGGTGAACGAGCCCTCGATCACGTGTGCCCCGCCCCGCGCGGCGATCAGCCGGTTATAAAAACCGGCGTTGGTGATGGCGCGGTACGGGTCGAGCCAGATTGACACGGGCGCGAACATCGCGCTCAGCATTGCCCAGCCAAGAAAGCTCAGATCGAGCACGAACAGCTCCCACTTATGCCCGCTCATGAGCGCGCTGCTCTCGCGCAGACACTGCCACGCGGATCTTTCCGGGTGATCGAGCAGCAGATACAGCGCCTGCCGGTAACGGTAGGCCGCTACAATGCCCGGCACGACCAGCAGCAGGCTCCACAGGAAAATCAGAAGCCCCTCCAGAATGCCGAGCCACAGCACGCGGAAAAAGAGGCCGAAACCGTCAAAGAGGTTTCCGAACTCGGCCTTTTCGTCGCGGCTGATATGCAGCGTGAAGATCACGAAGCCGACGCTGACCATATAGCTCATGATCCGCAGCGCGACGACGAGCGCGATCGCGAAGCCGGACACACTGTAGTGCTCAAGGAAGCTGAGGTACGCCTGCTCGACCGCCTCCGTGCCGAAGCGCGCAGCATCTGTCAGCGCCGTGGCCAGACGATCCATGCCCATCAGGTACGACGTGAGCGTCGAGATGAGCATGCCGAGAGCAAAGAGGATCACCCCCGCGAGGATCGGACTCGGCTGACAGCTGACGGTGCGGCGGCGCGCATCCGCCTTGAGCATAACGCGATTTGAATCCATGAATATCACAACTCCGTTCCCGGCACGGCCGGGTCTCTTTTTCTTTAGTATAGCAGATGCCGCCGGATTTGAATACCCGGGCCGGTAAAAATTCACGTTTTCGACACACGTTGAGATTTTTTCGGGAAGTTGCGGAAAATACGCTTGACAATCCCCGCGCGAAATGCTATATTAAACAAGCTTTGATTCACAAAGCCCATGCGCGAGTGGTGGAATTGGCAGACTCGCTAGATTCAGGTTCTAGTGTCCACTCCGGACGTGCGGGTTCAAGTCCCGCCTCGCGCACCAAGACCCCGAGAGCTTCGGCTCCCGGGGTTTTTCGCTGCCGTCCGCCTTCCGTCCAGACGCGAATAATAATCCGCCGGCCTAGCCGGCGGATTATTATTACGCACCGAAGCACGTGAACATGATGACGAGATACGCGATATAGAGCGCGCCGATGAAAAAGCCGATCCAGCGTTTGAACCTGCCCTGCACGAGCGCCGGGATGAGCGCACCTGCGCACACGACGAGGCACGCCGGAATATCCAGCAGCATGCCCTGCCGCTCGACCGGCAGCGGCTTGCCAAGGATGAGCGCGCACAGCGGCATAATGAGCGTGAGATCCATGATGTTCGCGCCGATGATGTTGCCCACCGACAGCGAGGACTGCTTCTTGCGGATGGCCGTGATGGTCGTAACAAGCTCCGGCAGCGACGTGCCGATGGCGATCATGGTCGCGCCGATGATGGCATCCGGCACACCAAGCATCTGTGCGAGCGCGGTGCCGTTGTCGATCAGCAGCTGCGCACCGAGCACAATGGCCGCAGCGCCAAACACAAACTTGCCGATGTTGAGCGCGACCGTCCGGCCGTCCGTCTTGGGGCGGGCATCCTGCTCCGGGGCCTCAAGCGACTGCTCACGCCGCGCAGAGACAAGGCTCTCGGCAATAAAGCACACAAAAATGACAAGGATCAAAACGCTCTCAAGGATGGACAGCTGCCCGTCGCGCGTGAAGCCGAACAGAACCGCGATCGCCGCGAGCAGCAGCACCGCCTTGACCGCATACTGCCGCCGCGGCATGGTGCACTCCATGCAGATCAGCGACAGGCACATGATCAGGCCGGTATTGGCCGTCACCGAGCCGACGGCGTTGCCGATGGCGATGTCCGCATTGCCCTCCAGCGCGGAAAAGATGGACACAAGCATCTCCGGCATCGTCGTGGCAAAGCTCACAACGGTCGCGCCGATGATGAATTTGGGGATACCGGAGGCCTCGGCGATCCATGCGGCGGCATCGACAAACAGGTCGCCGCCCTTGATGATGCAGATCAGGCCCACCGCAAACAGCAGCAGGACAAGAAAGAGGGTACTGCCGGTAAAATCGAGGTTCATAACGCATTCTCCTTTGTGACCGCGCGCAAAAAAATGAGACTTCCCGCACGATCATAGTATATGATGTGCTAAAAGTCTCATTACCTATCATCATAGGCGCATGACCACCGGCTGCTGCCGGGAGATTGTTGACCATGCATTCGCAACTACTCCCTTTTAACGAGAAAGCATCTTAGCACACCGCGCAGGGCTTGTCAAGCAATGCCATATCAAAACCCGCCGTTTTTGCACACCGGGCAAAACGGTTTTATACGGAAGGAGATCACGGCCGCCGGTATTGTCTTTGCCGGGCAAAAATCCCGCAGCGTTTGTCGGCATATCAAAAAGGAAGCAGCGGCAAAACGCTGCTTCCTTTTTACATTTTGCCCGGGTTTGTCAGGCCGCCGGAAATGACGATCCGGCAGATCTCCGACGTGCCCTCAGCGACGGTCAGCATGTGCGCATCACGGAAAAGGCGGTCAACGCCAGACTGCGCGCTCAGACCGTGCGCACCATGTATCTGGCAGGCGGCCTTGCACGTCGCAAATGCGCTTTCCGTGGCAAACAGCTTGAGCGCAGCAACGTCCCGCGTGTGCGGCATTCCGTTGGCCATCATGGAGGCGACTGTGTAGAGCGAATTTCTTGCCATCAGCGTTTTCGTGTACATATCCGCGATCGGGAACGACACGCCCTGATAGGAGGCCAGGCTGCGGCCGTACAGCCCGACACGTCCGGCAAAGCTCACGGAATCATCGAGCGCCGCCTGCGAAATGCCGACCGCCACAGCGGCCATATCGAGTCTGCCTTCGTTCAGAAGCGGCTTTATCAGCGGATAGCCCACATTTTCCTCACCGACAAGGCAGTAGTCGGGTATCGAGCACTCGTCGAGAATAATATGTCCCATCGGCGAGTTGTTGAGCCCGATCATGCTGCGGTTTTCCACGACCGTCAGCCCTGGGGCGTCTTTGGGAATGAAAAACATGCTCATACTGCGACTGCGCTCGGCAGACGGGCTTTTTGCCGTGACGACATAGCCATCGGCGACTCCGGCATTCGTGACCCAGCATTTTTTCCCAGTCAGTATCCAGCGGCTGCCGTCCTTTACGGCAATGGTGTCCACGCCCAGCGCATCGGATCCACCGCGCTCCTCGGATATGGCAAAGGCAAAGAGCTGCTCGCCGCGGCGCGCCGGCTCGATGACCTTTTTTTTCAGCGTCTCCGTGCCGCAGCAGGCGATCAGCTCCGTGCACTGATAGTGCGGGCTTACGATCAGCCCCAGTGAGGCCAGTCCACGCGACAGCTCCTCAATGATGATCGCGCCCTCAAGACTGCCGTATTTTGCGCCGCTGCCGATGTATTCAAACTCCGCATCCAGATAGCCCATTTTGCCAATGCGTGCGTATAAATCGTGCGGAAAGCCGCCTCGGTTATCCAGCTCTGTGGCCACTGGGCACACCTCGTGGTCGACAAACTCCCTGAGCTCGGCTCTGAGCTTTTGCTGTTCCTTCGTCAATAAAAACATAGCTTTGTTCCCTTATCGTTCCGTAAAAATGAGCATGGCCTTTGCAAACGTTGCCGTTTCGGTATAGACCTCCGCTTCGACCGAAAAGCCCGCCTTGCCGTTTGATGTGAGTGCCGTGCAGAGCATAAGCCCGCCGACCTGCGTTATCTGCTCAGGATAGAAAAACGAGCTGCTGCTCAAAGTGCAGTCAAGGCAGCCCTGCTGCGCAAGATGCTTATCGGCGGCGACGAGCATCAACGCAGTCGGCAGAATGTCCATATTCGCAAGCTCCGCCTCCGGGACGCGCAGCTCATACACCCTGCGGTCCTCGTTGGAATACTCCGGAGCCGGCACCAGAAATGACGCATAGTCAGACATGCTCTCCGTGCCCAGATACATGAAATAGCGGATCAGATCCGAGGCATAGAACACGCCCTCCATCTTATCATCGCGCAGAACCGCCGCAAACGAACTGCCGGAGAGCATCATCTTCCTTGCCGCTTCGCGCACGGAGCTTTGTGCATCGACCGTCAGGAGCCTGGCGTCCTGCGACACAAGCGTCGAGAGCTTCTGCGTATGCCCGGCTGCAAAGGTGCGCGGGATATCGATCCCGCCGCACAGGTGCAGCTCCTCATCGACGACGGGAAACGATCTCATGCCGGGAAACTGCTCGTCATAGTACCGCTGCCAGTCGGCGACATAATCGTTGCGGTAGAGGTAGTTCGGCGCCTGCATCCACTCGGACACAGGGGCATCCTCGTCCGCGAGCCTTGCCGAGGAAAACTGGCTGTCAAACAGCTTCATGATCGCATAGGTGTTCTGCAGCGCCGTGAGGATGCAGACGCCGTTTTTTTCAGCCTTGACGATGTGATAATCGCTCGGGCGGCCGCCGCCGGTGATCAGCATATGCGCACGGGACTGTATGATCAGGGTCTGGAAATCGGGGCGTTTGCCGACGATGCACAGCGTGCGGCTCGGATCCGCATATTCCAGGCGGCTCAGAAGCTGCGCCTCATCGCTGTCGCAGATCACGATATTGTCAATGGTACAGCCGAGCGATTTTCTGCCCGCTGCACAGCTTACCCCGAGCGCCGACACGAGCTCGGAAAGCGTCACGGCGCAGCTGTCCGAGTCAACGTCAGACTCTATGCGGAACGTGCCGGATTTCGGCTTTGTGATGACAAGGCCGCGCTGCTCGGCCTCCTTTATGGCCTTATAGACCGTCCCCTCACTGACATCGAGTTCGGAGGCAAGGCCCCTTACAGAAATTTTTGTTCCCGGTTCTGTCGCCTCGATGCGCGACAAAACGATATCATTTTTATTGGAAATGGTACTCCCCCCAAGCAAACTGTATCATTAAGTGATACTGATTATACATTCCGTGGGGAAGAAATACAAGAAAAATGATGAATGATAAAAGATTGTCGAGGTGTTGTATAACAATTTCGGTATCCGGAGGCGAAAACGCGACGTTGGCCGTGTAACTGTTATACAAAAACCGGTGCATACTGTTGTTGTCATGAAACACACTTTGTTGCAAGCGCCAAAAAGCAAGTAAGTTCGCTAAAAACTGTTGACGAGCTGTGTTTTTGATGTTAAATTGTTCACACAGAAACCCAATGGCAAGGCCAAGCTTCAGAAAACAGTTATGGCATGTAGTAGTACAGAATTGGGTAAAAAGCAGTTAACAGTCACAATCTGTTGTACAACACTCGGAAGTAAGCAGAAACGAACACTTTCTTAACGGAGGAATGCACAATGTACAAATTCACAGAAGAGCAGATCATGATCAGAGACATGGTCCGGGAGTTCACCAAGAACGAAGTTGCCCCCTATGACAAGGCAATGGACGAAACCTTCTCGTTCAACATGGAGATCTACCAGCAGATCTACTCCAAGCTTGTCGAGACCGGTCTGATGGGTATCCACATCCCCGAGCAGTACGGCGGCGGCGGCGGCGACGCCATCACCTCTCAGATCGTTGTCAACGAGCTTGCAAAGGGCAGCGCGAGCATCGCCCTTTATCTCGACGCAAACTGGCTGGCCTCCGACATGATCCTCGTTCACGGCAGTGACGAGCAGAAGCAGAAGTACCTCCCCCTCGCAGCCGCAGGCAAGGTTTTCGCCTTCGGCCTGACCGAGGCCTCCGCGGGCTCAGATGCAGCGGGCATCAAGTCCATCGCCGCAAAGCAGGACGACGGCTCGTACATCCTCAACGGCGGCAAGGCCTGGATCACGAACTCCGGTGTTGCCGACTACTATCTCATCATGGCGAAGACCGATCCCGACGCAGGCGCAAAGGGCATCTCCGTTTTCATCGTCCCCAAGGATGCAGAAGGTCTGACCATCGGCAAGTTCGAGCACAAAATGGGCATGAGAGGCTCGGCCACCTGCGAGCTGAGCTTTGACAACATCCGTATTCCCGAGTGCGACCGCGTCGGCAGAGAGGGTCTGGGCTTCAAGGTCGCCATGATGGCGCTCGACGGTGCCCGCATCTCCATCGGCTCCATTGCTTCCGGCCTCTCCCAGCACGCAATGGAGATCGCCAAGGCATACGCCAACGAGCGCACCACCTTCGGCAAGCCCATCAAGGCATATCAGGGCATTTCCTTCAAATTTGCCGATATGGCGGCAAAGGTCCGTGCTATGGATCTGATGGTCTGGGATACTGCCGAAATGAAGGCGAATGGCCAGCGTCATTCGGCAGAGGCGGCGATGCTCAAGCTCATGAGCTCCAAATGGTGCAAGGAGATCTGCGATGAGTGCATTCAGGTGCTCGGCGGCAACGGCTACAGCGCAGAGTTCCATGTCGAGCGTCTGTACCGCGACGCGAAGCTGCTCGAGATCGGCGAGGGCACGAGTGAGATCCAGCGCATGGTCATCAGCGGCTCCGTCCTTGGATGACCGGTACACAGCACAGAGCAAATGGAGAGATAGAGATGAAAATACTTGTCTTCGTAAAGCAGGTGCCCGACACGGACGATGTCAAGCTTGACGAGCGCGGCAATCTGAAGCGCGACGGCGTTGCCAGCATGATCAACCCCCTCGACGCAAACGCAGTCGAGGCCGCCATCCAGCTCAAGGAAAAGTACGGCGCAACGGTCGTTGCGATCAGCATGGGGCCTCCTCAGGCAGAGGACGTGCTCAAAAAGGCGCTTGCGCTCGGCTGCGACGAGGCATACCTGCTGTCTGACCGTGCTTTCGGCGGCGCAGACACCCTCGCCACCGCTTACACCCTTGCCAAAGGCGCCGAAAAGATCGGCGACTACGACCTGCTGCTGTTCGGGCGCCACGCCGTTGACGGCGACACCGCTCAGACAGGTCCGGCGACCGCAGCCTTTCTCGGCATCCCGCAGGTTACCCTTGCATCGAGCATCGATGTAAAAGACGGCTGGGTCTACTGCGACCGCGTGCTCGAGGACAGCACCGAGAAGGTGCGTGCAAAGCTCCCGGCACTTGTGACGGTAACAGCGGAGATCAACACGCCCCGTTATCCCACGCCGATCAACATTATGAAAGCGCTCAAAAAGCCCCGTGCCGTCTGGAACGCGCAGGATCTCGGCGCAGACACGGCGCAGACCGGCATCCCCGGCTCCCCGTCGTCTACCAAGGTCGTGTTCGAGCCGCCCAAGCGCAATACCGACACTACCTACTTTACGGGCAGCGCCGAAGAGATCGCAGCAAAATTCGTTGACATGCTCGAAACAGAGCACCTGGTCTGAGGAGGTTTGGCAAATGGCTAAGGAAGATTACAAAGGCATATGGGTATTTGCCGAACAGCAGAACGGAACGCTCAATCCTGTGACCTACGAGCTGCTCGCAAAGGCGCAGGAGCTCAAGGCGCATAACGGTGAAGCGATCACCGCCGTCCTTCTCGGCAGCAAGGTCGCGCATCTGGCAGCCGGTCTCATCGCCGGCGGTGCCGATCAGGTCATCGTCGCAGAGCACGAAAACCTTGCATCCTACAGCGCAAGGCCCTATCAGCAGGCGCTCACCGAGCTTGCGGAGAAGTACAAGCCCTCGATCATCATGTATCCGGCGACCAGCCTCGGCCGCGATTTTGCGCCGCGCATGATGATCTCCCTCAAGACCGGCCTCACCGCCGACGCCATCGACCTCGGCTACGATGAAGATGACGTGTTTTATCAGACCACGCCCGCATACGGCGGCAGCATCCTTGCGCACATCGTCATCCTCGAGTGCCGGCCGCAGATGGTGACCGTTCGTCCGAAGATCTTCACGCCCCTGGAGCCGGACGAGAGCCGCACGGGCGAGGTCATCACGGAGCACGTCACGGTCGACAAGGAGGCGTGCTACGAGGTGCTGAATGTCGAGCCGAAGGTCGTTACCGGCGTGCCCATCGATCACGCAGACGTTCTCGTTGCCGGCGGCAGAGGCGTAAAGGACGAGTCAGAGCTCGCGCTTCTCAAGGAGCTTGCAGACCTCCTCGGCGGTCAGCTTGCCGCCTCCCGACCCCTGGTCGACAACGGATTTCTGCCGCACGATGCTCAGATCGGCCAGTCCGGCACCGCCGTCAAGCCCAACATGATCATCAACGTCGCCATCTCCGGCTCCGTGCAGTATCAGGTCGGCATGCAGAACGCCAAATGCATCGTCAGCATCAACCACAACGCAGCCTCTCCGATCTTTGACATCTCCCACTACGGCGCAGTGGCCGACTTCAAGGCCGTCCTGCCTGCCGTCATCGCAGAGATCAAAAACCGCAGGGCATAACAGGCACACGCTGCGGTCACCGCACACCCCGGCGGCCGCAGCATATCACGAGACTATTTTGTTAAAAAAATATTATTACAAAAGGAGATTATTCAAATGAGCGAACGTAAACAGATCATCCCTCAGTACGGTCCTTTTGCAGGCATGCGCGTGATCGATTCCGGCTCTCTGATCGCAATGCCTTACGCAGCCACACTGCTTGCCGACTTCGGCGCAGAGGTCATCCACATCGAACGCCCCGGCGTCGGCGACACGCTCCGTGTCCTCGCTCCTTTTGCAAAAGAGGACGGCAAGACCGTCAGCACCTCCTGGGCACAGGACGGCCGCAACAAGCTCTCGCTTTCCCTTGAGCTGAACCTGAAGCATCCCGAGGTCAAGGAGCTGTTCTTCGGCCTGATCAAGGAAGCCGACGTGTTCATGGAGAACATGGTTTGGCTCGAAAAGCTCGGCATCCGTGACGAGGAGCTGCTCGAGGTGAACCCCAAGCTCATCATCGCCCACATCAGCGGCTATGGCAACCCGAGATTCGGCGGCCTGCCCGAGTACTGCGACCGCGCATCCTACGACATGATCGGTCAGGCGTTCTCCGGCTGGATGGGCCTCAACGGCGAAAAGGGCGGCGATCCCGTCGTCGGCAAGCCCTGGCTCAACGACTTCACCTCCGCATATGCCGCCGTGTTTGCGGTTCTGGCTGCATACATTAACGTCCTCAAGGGCGGCGACGGCCAGATCGTCGACATCGCGCAGTTCGAGGTTCAGGCGAGTTACTGCTGCGACCTGTACACCTCCTACACCATGGCCGGCCGCGAGAACACCCGCTCCGGCAACAAGTCCGCGGCCTTCCAGCCCTACGGCCTGTTCAAGTCCAAGGACGGCTACGATGTCGCGCTCGGCGCGTTCGGCCCCGGCGTCTACAAGAGAGCCATTCAGGCAATGAATCTCGACCTTGAGTACTTCAACTACAAGGATTGCTCTTCCGGTATCGAAGCCGTCGCCTCCGAGAAGGGCAGAGAGCTCGATGCAAAGACCATCGAATGGTGCGCAGCCCGCACCGCACAGGAGATCGAGGACGCAATGGCGCAGTTCAAGGTCCCGTGCAGCCGTGTCATGGGCGCAAAGGACTGCCTCGCAAACGAGCATTATCAGAAGCGCAACGACTTCATCAAGTACGAGGATCAGACGCTCGGCAAGGAAGTCACCGCATTCGGCATCGTCCCCAAGATGTCCGGCACCCCAGGTCAGGTCTGGCGCGGCGCTCCGAGCCTCGGTCAGGACACGAACACGATCCTCAAGGAGCTGCTCGGCTATGATGACGCCAAGATCGCAGACCTGAAGGAAAAGAATCTTATTTAAGTCATTTTCTTCTTCCCGTCTCCCCCCCTCGCTCCACAGGGCATCCGCCCTGTGGAGCACCATCCCGTGAGGCAGGCCGCTTCCATGTGAGGACAAATCCCATACCGCTCAGAGCATCAACCAATCACGCCCACACATGAGCCTTTCATATACGCTGCACGCACCCTTTCATCCACAATTCCCCTTCCCCCATTCACACTCCTTCACCGGTTTGGTCTGCGTTTTCATGTGGCGCAGGCAGCCAAATACCCCGACGATCTGCTATCGTCGGGGTATTTCCTTCTCCTGTGTGTGCCGCGCCGTCCACCGTTCAGCGCACGAGCTTCATGAGCAGGCGCTCAAACTCGCCGAGCATACCCACGGAGTCGGCAAAGAGGATGCTCTTTTCATACATCCGGCGGTAGGCGTCCACGTTCTCGTCCGTGCGCGCGGTGTAGATGATCGGGATCACAAGCAGTCCCCGGCGGCGCGCCGCCTGTACGGCCGTGCGCACGTCGTCGATCGCCTCCGCCTCGCTGAAATAGCCGGACGGCAGACCGTCGGAGAGCACCACGAGGATCTTGCGGCGCTCGGTGCGCTTGGCGAGATCGAGCGCGGCGGCGCGGATGGAATAGCCGTCCTTATTGCCGTTTCCGGCGGCGATCTGCCCCATGGCGTCGATGCAGCGGCTGCCGAGCTCCTTTTGCTCAAAATCCTTGATGACGCAATGCTGCACGGCATTCGTGCCGCCGTCAAAGGCGACGATCTTCGTATAGGCGATGCCCTTGAGCGCCTCCTCCATGATCGCGGCCGTTGCCAGCGCCGTGAAGAGCTTGGACTGCCCGCCGCCGACGCCGGAGCCCATGCTGCCGCTGCGGTCGATGAGCAGGTAAAACGCCGTCTCGCGCTGCGACGGCGGCGCCTTGCGGCGGAACACGTCCTTGGCATCGAGCGGGATCTTCCACAGCTCGCGCTGCGAGAGCGCACCGGTGCGCTGACCGGCACTGCGCTCACGCTGCTGACGCAGGAGCTTGTCGAGCCGGTGATGCAGCGCCTTGGCACGCTCGGAAAGCGCCGGCGGCAGCCGCCCGCCGGACGGAGTGATATACGTCTCGGTGAAGGTCAGACCGGTGTAGCGCGCGGCAAGCTCCTGCCGCTCGCCGACGTCCAGGCGCGCGGCGTGCGGCGCGGCAACGTTCAGCTGCCGCTCGATCTCTCTCTCGCGTGTGAGCTCCTGCGCGGCGTTTGAGAGCATGGTATCCAGCTCGGCCGCGCTGAGCGCAAAGCCGCGGTGCGCGCTCCAGCCCGTGCCGAGCACCTCGCGCAGGCTCTCCGGCCCGCCGGAGGCGGCCTTCTGCGCGGCGGACACGCCGTCCGACATAGCGGCAGACGCACCGCTCTGCCCGTGGTTTCCGCTGCGGCCGACGCTCGATGAGCGCCCGCGATCCTCCCTGCCGTTCGTACCGGCAGAGCCGCTCGACTTGATCTCCTGACTCGCAAGGCTGCCGCTCATGTCGCCATAGCGCTCGGAATTATCCCCGCTGCCGCCGCCCGCGCTGTCGCCCTTGTCCAGCTCGGTGTCCTCTCCGTCGGCGGAGGGGCCGCTGCGCGCCGCGTCCTGCGCCTCACCTCGCAGGCGGAGGCGGCTGTCGCAGCCGTCGCCGAGGGCTTCCGCGCGCTCGACCTCGCTGAAGGCGTAATCCACACACTGCGATGCGATGCGCGCGCGGGCATCATCGTCCGCCTCGCGGCACAGGCGCGCAAGCTCCGGCGCGAGCGTCGTGAGTGTTTGGCGGCAATGCTGCGCGCACGCGGCGGCAGAGGGCGCAAGGATCGCCGCCTCCACCTGCGCACACACGGACTGCAGCGCCGGTGTCCGGCACGGGATGCCCGTGAGCGCAAACGCCTCCAGCTCGTCAAGCAGTGCCTCGAGCGCGCTGCCGGGCGCGGCGGCGTCCAGCTGCGCATAGCACACGAAGCGCAGCAGCGGCAGATAGCCGGGAAAGCGGCGGCAGAGGATGTTATCCGTGCGCGCCTGCTCCAGAACGTTCAGAATACGCTGACCGAGCAGTGCGCCGAGTTCCGGCGCGAGGGCATAGTGCTCGTGAAAATACGCACCGGAAAATGCACGCACCGCCGCGCACACGTCGCGGTCGGAGCTGCCGTCGTGCTGAAGCTCTCGCGCGAGCAGTACGCGCAGCGCAGCCGTCCAGTGGCGGGCATCAAAATCCGCGCGCAGCAGATATGCAGCCCCGCCGACGGTGACGGACGTGCCGTCCGTCGTGCAGCGCAGGCTGTCGTCCGGCGTGACCGTGTCGATGCGGATGTTGTCCGGCACAAGCAGCGCGAGGCTGCGCCGGAGCAGCGGCGCGATGGGCGCACTCGCCAGAAACGCCCGGTAGCGCGCCAGCGCAGCGTCAAACCCGTCCATCCTGCGGCACCATGCTCTCGATAAGCTCCGTCAGCTGCAGGCGGGTATAGGCGTCCTGCGGCTTGGAGGCCACGTTGTCCAGCAAGCCCCAGCGCAGGCCGAGCAGCGGCTCTGCGCGCAGGGCATCGATAAAGCCGCGGATCGTCATCGCGTCCGGCTCAAGGCCGCCGGCGCTGCGGATGCGGTCGCGGATGGCACAGTAGACATAGTCGCAGATGTTCAGGCTCGCGCCGCTCGCCTCGGGCACGACGCGGCGCAGCACGTCCACAATGGTCTCCGGCTCTGCGATGTGGATGGGCGTGAAGCGATCGATCGTCGCCTCGTTCATGAAGTTCGTACCGGCGTAGTCCTCATTCATCGTGATCGTGAACGCCGAGTGCGGGTGCATCTGCACGAGACCGTAGCCGGGCACCTGGATCTGGCGCGCGGCGTCGGTGAGCGAGTGGAGCACGTCGGCGCATTCAGGCTTGATGGTGTTGCCCTCGTCGAGCACGACATCCGCGCCCGCGGCCAGATAGCGCAGCATATCGCTCAGGCGATAGCGCATGGTGCCGTTTTCGATCGTCGGCCCGCCGAGCAGGTCGAGCTTGTCAAGCTCGGCATTGCCCTGCATGCGGTACTGCGGCACGTTGAGCAGCCAGTCCACCGTCTGGATGAGCGTGTTTTTGCCGCAGCCCTTGCTGCCGACCAGCCGCAGATGCAGCCCCGACAGCCGGTAGGCCAGCGCGCGCGTGAGCGCCCCGAAGCTGTCGGCCTGCACATAGCGCACCGGCGGGTCGGGCACCATCTCGGGGTACTCCGGCAGAGAGAACATCCCGGCGAACACGCGCAGAATGATCGCCTCTGGCACAGCCTGCTCGAGCAGGTACTCGGCGCGTGCGGTCAGTGCCTCCGCGCTCGCACAGCCGCGCGCCGCCGCCCCGTCGATCGCCGCGCGCACCGCCGCGCTGAGTGCGTCGCCGCAGCGGTATTCGGCGAGAAAGCCCCACACATCCGGCGTGTCGCTGTCGCACGGCTCGCCCGCAGAATCGCACAGTGCCGTGATCCGCGCCCGCACGGGCGCGGTGCGCAGCAGTGCCGTGAGCGCCTCAGACGGCGCGGACACGATGCCCACACGCGAGAACAGGTCCCCCGCCGCCGCCTCGCTCAGGCAGCACACGGGCAGCGGCTCGCCCTCGACCCGGCAGAGCACGACCTCCGGCCATGCATGGCGCTCCTGTGCGCAGAGCGAGCGCAGGAAGTCGAGCTTCATCGGTGCTTTCAGATTGCTGCCGCCGCAGACGGCGGTCTCATATTGCAGTGTATGCATATCTCATTCCGCCTTTCTCAGTTGCCGCGCACGGCGCCCCACGGAAAGCCCTTGGCGCCGCCGTGGTAAATGACGCGCCGAACATTCAAAAACGCGCAGCGGCCGATGCGCTCCACGCCATCGGGGATAACGACCGTGTCCAGATTGCTGCACTGGTAAAATGCCTCATCGTGGATCTCGCGGACGCTGTCCGGGATGACGATGCCCGTCAGACCGATACAGCGCGAGAACACGCCCTCCGGGATGACGGTAAGCCCCTGCGGAAGATTGACCCGGCGCAGGTGCACCTTATCATAAAACGCATATGGCTCGATCGTCTCGACACTGTCCGGAATGACGAGCGTATTTAAATATGTGTACGACACCATGGCATAGGCAGCGAGCGTGCGCACGCGCACCCCGTCGACCGACGAGGGCAGCTCGAGCACCGTGCCGGCGTTGAAGCAGCCGTCCGTACCGATGCGGCCGGTCGCGGCGTCAAAGACAAAATTCTGCGCCGCAGCCTGTGCTGCCGTGACCGGATGGGTATCCCACGGGCGCTCGCGCAGCCAGACGGCAATATCCGCCTGCGTTTGCCGGCACTTTTGCGCGAGGTAGTCCTGCATCTGCCGCAGCGAGCACTGCTGCGAGAAAAAGACCGCCAGATCCTCGGCCTCCAACGGGATGGAAAAGCCCTTCGGCAGCTCGAGCCCGAGTTGCATGGCAAGGATCCGGCGGACATCGCCGCACGCATCGTCATAGCGTGAGAGCACCTTCTGATCGCAGACGAAGGGCATGTCCAGCCGCGACGCCTCGATGCCGCCGGCCGTCAAAAGGCCCGCGAAGCCGTGCGCGCGGTCCAAGATCTTTTTTACGTCGCGAAACTGCGTGCTCTGGTAAAGAAGCATCTCCATCGCGTGATCCCTCCCGTCGGTTCGGAACGCTTTTTGTTATAAAACTATCATACAGGTGCAAGGTGTATTCTTCCGTAACATTTGCTGCACAGATTCCGGTTTCCTTGTCTCTTTACCGGCGGATCGGGTATTTTTTGTACACGCTGTACACAGTTTATTCACTGGACAGGCGTTTCCGGCTGTGGTAAACTAAAGTTACGTTACACGAGTCCGGAAAACGCACACGCAGTACACATATATTTTGGATAAAGGAAGCATACGCATGAATGAAGTAAAAAGCCCGAAAAAGCCGATGCTGTATTACTACGCCATGGCGCTGCTCGTGCTGCTGCTCATCAACTTCCTCGCCGTGCCGTGGCTGAGCCAGCGGCAGGTCAAGGAGGTCGACTACGGCACGTTCATGACCATGACGGAGAACAAAGAGATCGGCCGCGTGGAGGTGCAGGACAACCAGATCCTCTTCACAAACAAAGACGACACCCAGATCTACAAGACCGGCCCGATGGACGATCCCGACCTGATCTACCGCCTGAAGGACTCCGGCGCGGAGTTCTCGAGCGAGATTGTCGAGGAGATGTCGCCGTTTCTGTCGTTTCTGCTGACGTGGCTGCTGCCGATCGTGTTTTTTGTCGCCCTCGGCCAGTTCATGCTCAAGCGCATGACGAGCAAGGCCGGCGGGCCGAACTCCATGATGTTCGGGCTCGGCGGCTCGAACGCAAAGGTCTATGTCAAGTCCGCCGAGGGCATCAAGTTTTCCGACGTCGCCGGTGAAGACGAGGCCAAGGAGAACCTGACCGAGATCGTCGACTATCTGCACGACCCGTCGAAGTATCAGGAGATCGGCGCGTCCATGCCCAAGGGCATCCTGCTCGTCGGCCCTCCGGGAACCGGCAAGACGATGCTGGCCAAGGCCGTTGCGGGTGAGGCAAACGTGCCGTTTTTCTCCATGTCCGGTTCGGAGTTCGTGGAAATGTTCGTCGGCATGGGCGCGAGCAAGGTGCGCGACCTGTTCCGCCAGGCCAAGGAGAAAGCGCCGTGCATCGTGTTCATCGACGAGATCGACGCCATCGGCAAAAAGCGCGACGGGCAGGTCGGCGGCAATGATGAGCGCGAGCAGACGCTCAACCAGCTGCTGACCGAGATGGACGGCTTCGAGGGCAACAACGGCGTCATCATCCTCGCCGCCACGAACCGGCCCGAATCGCTCGACCCCGCGCTCACACGCCCCGGCCGCTTTGACCGGCGTGTGCCTGTGGAGCTGCCTGACCTCAAGGGCCGCGAGGAGATCCTCAAGGTGCACGCCCGCAAGATCAAGGTCGCCGAGGACGTGGACTACAATAAGATCGCACGCATGGCCTCCGGCGCATCCGGTGCGGAGCTTGCAAACATCGTCAACGAGGCCGCGCTGCGCGCCGTGCGCGACGGCCGGCGCTTTGCCACGCAGTCCGACCTTGAGGAGAGCATTGAGGTCGTCATCGCGGGCTATCAGAAGAAAAACGCCATCCTCACCGACAAGGAAAAGTGGACGGTCGCCTACCACGAGATCGGCCACGCACTCGTCGCCGCATTGCAAACGCACTCCGCCCCCGTGCAGAAGATCACCATCATCCCGCGCACGTCCGGCGCGCTCGGCTACACGATGCAGGTCGAGGAAGGCAACCACTACCTCATGACGAAAGAGGAGCTGGAAAACAAGATCGCCACGCTCACCGGCGGCCGCGCCGCCGAGGAGGTGCGCTTCGGCATCGTCTCCACCGGTGCATCCAACGACATCGAGCAGGCGACGAAGCTCGCCCGCGGCATGATCACACGCTACGGCATGAGCGAGGAGTTTGACATGGTCGCACTCGAGACGGTCACGAACCAGTACCTCGGCGGCGACGCCTCCCTCGCCTGCTCTGCTGAGACACAGACGCGGATCGACCATCAGGTCGTCGCGCTCGTGAAAAAGCAGCACGCCAAGGCCGTCGGCATTCTTACGGAAAACCGCGCCAAGCTCGACGAGCTGGCCAAGTATCTCTACGAGAAGGAGACCATCACCGGCGAGGAGTTCATGGCCATTCTCAACCGCACCTGACGGACTGCAATGCGGTCTTGCAGCGATCCTGACCCCCGCGAAAGGAGGACCACCGCAACCGTATGAATGAAAAGCTGAAAGAAAAAGTAAAGGAATCTCTCTCCAGCGTCCTGCCGATCACGCTGATCGTGCTGGTGCTGAGCATCACGCTCGTCCCGATGGAGATCGGCACGCTGGCGCTGTTTCTGACCGGCGCCGTGCTGCTGATCTTCGGCATGGGCTTTTTCCAGCTCGGCGCCGAAATGTCCATGACCCCGCTCGGTGAGGGTGTCGGCAAGACGCTGGCAAAACGTGAAAAGGTCATTCTGGTCGTGCTCGTGTCGTTCGCGCTCGGTACGATCATTACCATCGCAGAGCCGGATCTGCAAGTGCTGGCAAATCAGGTCGCGTCCATCCCCAACAACGTCCTGATCTGGACAGTCGCCGTCGGCGTAGGCGTCTTTCTGGCGCTGGCCGTGCTGCGCATCTTCTATCGCGCGTCGCTGGCAAAGTGTCTGCTGATCGCATACGCGCTGCTGTTTGCGCTGACGCTGTTTTCCCCGAAGGATTTTCTCGCCGTCGCGTTTGACGCCGGCGGCGTCACGACAGGGCCGATCACCGTGCCGTTTATCATGGCACTGGGCGTCGGTGTGTCGGCGCTGCGCACCGCGCAGGGGCACGATGACGACAGCTTCGGCCTGGTCGCGCTGTGCAGCGTCGGACCGATCCTGATGGTGCTGCTGCTCGGCATCTTCTACCACCCGAGCGATGCGATCTATTCCGCCGTGGAGATAGCGCCGGTCGTCACAACGCGCGACGTGGCGCAGCAGTTCGCCATCGGCCTGCCGGACTACGCGAAGGAAGTGCTGCTGAGCATCCTGCCGATCGTAGCGGTGTGTGTGCTGTTCCAGCTGCTGACGCACCACTACCGCCGGCGGCAGCTGCTGCGCACCGGCGTCGGCTTTCTGTACACCGTCATCGGTCTGATCCTGTTTCTGACCGGCGTGAACATCGGCTTTACGCCCGTGGGCAACCTGCTCGGCTCAGGCCTGGCGGACAACACGTACCGCTGGGTGCTCATCCCGATCGGCGCGCTCATCGGCTACTACATCGTCAAGGCGGAGCCCGCCGTGCAGGTGCTCAACAAGCAGGTTGAGGATGTCACCGGCGGCACGGTGTCGCAGAGCATGATGAATACGGCGCTGTCCATCGGCGTGGCCTGCGCGGTGATGCTGTCGATGGTGCGCGTGCTGACCGGCATCAGCATCTACTGGATCCTTGTGCTGGGCTACGCGCTCGCGCTCATCCTCGCGCGGTTCGTGCCGTCCGTGTTCGTGGGCATCGCCTTCGACTCCGGCGGCGTGGCGAGCGGGCCCATGACCTCTACCTTCCTGCTGCCGCTGGCCATGGGCGCGTGCACCGCGCTCGGCGGCAACGTCGTCACGGACGCCTTCGGCGTGGTGGCGCTCGTCGCGCTCGCGCCGCCGGTCGCCATTCAGATCATGGGCGTCATTTACGTACATAGAGCCAAAGCCGTGGCCGAGGACAAAACTGACCTGCTGCCCGATGACGGTGTCATCGACCTGGAGGACGAAGAGATATGATACATTCCGAAAACCGACTCGCACCGCGCATGGTGCTCATCATCACGAACCATGAATACCGCCGCAAGCTCGAGCAGACGTTTCAGAATTTCCGCATCCCGATCTACTACCAGTGTCAGGGACACGGCACGGCGCCGTCGGAAATGCTCGACATCTTCGGGCTGAGCGGCAGCAGCCGCCTGCTCACGATCGGGCTGCTGCCGAAGTTTCTCGTGCGCGACCTGCTTGACGCGCTGCAGCAGCGCATCCCGCTGCATAAGCGCGGCGGCGGCATCGTGCTGACGATCCCGATCACAGGGCTGCAGCGGCCGCTGCTCCAGCTCATGAACGACCAGCTGCGCGAGACCACAGAACAGAAGATCGAAGAAAGGGTGTGTAGCGAAATGTCCGATATGCAAACCGGCGCGGGTTACGCCGCCATCTGGGTCGCGCTCAGCAACGGCTACAGCAGCGACGCCATCGACGCCGCCAGAAGCGCAGGCGCCATGGGCGGCACGATCCTCAAGGGACGCCGCCAGAATTCCGAGCGCATCAGCCGCAAGCTCGGCATCTCCATGCAGGAGGAAGAGGAGTTTGTCGTCATCGTCACGCCGCGCGAGAAAAAGGCCGCCGTCATGAACGCCATCAGCGACGCCTGCGGCCTGCGCACGGACGCACACGGCATCATCCTCTCGCTGCCGGTGGACGAGGTCATCGGTCTCGAGACCGGCGAGAACACGCTGTAACATTCCTAAATAAGAATCGCAAATGCCGCAGGCGGCCGCCTGCGGCTCTTTTCTTTTTCTATTCCCAGCAAGCACTTCATTTTCGAATCCCGCGCACGAGCGCCATGACCGCGCCGTAGAGCACCCCCGCGACCGCCCAGAGGATCCATGTGTCCTGCGGCTGCGCGTCCCACCACGGTCCGAACGTCCAGAGCAGATACGCCGCCGTAACCGTGAGCCAGTAGATGCTGCTGATTGCGCCAACAACACCGTTTTGCCGCTTGCGCGGCCGGACATAGTCGCCCTCTTCGAGCAGCCGGTCCATCGCCGCCTGATACACGCCGCCATAGACAAACAACGCACTGCCAACACCCGCCAGTACGAGCAGCAGACAGACCGCCGCAACATACAGCAGATCCGGCCCGTTCAGACAGACGGCGATAAACAGCGGCACCGCTGACAGGATGCACAGCACCGTGCCCGCGACCTTTCCACGCGTGTGCTCCGGTGCAGCCGCCGCCCGGCGCTCACGCACCATGCCGGTCACACCGTAGGCCGTCTCAAACGGTTCGCTCTCCAGAAAGGCATATGCTTTCACCTGCGCGGCGCACGTGATGAACACCGCCACCGCGACCGCCACAAGCACCAGCAGCACGCACAGACCGATGCCCGCCGCCGCATTTTCCGAGAGGGCAGCACCCGGCCGGTCACTGAGCGCAGCAAGCAAAAGAAGTGCCACCGGCGAGAGCACGCACAGCAGCGTCGCCAGCGCGAGCTTCGGCGCGGCCGCCTGCCGCAGCGCCAGATAGTCCGCCGCCTGCTCCATGGTCACGCAGCGCAGCGGCGCATCCGACTCACTCTGAGCCGGTTCCGGCTCGCCGAGCTCTTCTTTTAACAGGTAGTCGGTCGTGACGCCGAACAGGCGGCTCATCTGCACGACCTTCTGCATATCGGGCACGGACTGCGCGCCCTCCCACTTCGACACCGACTGGCGCGAAACGCCCAGCTGCGCCGCCAGCTCCTCCTGCGACCAGCCGGCGCGCTTGCGCAAGGTCATGATCTTCTCTGCCAATAGCATAAGCGGCTTCCTCCCGTATTGTTTTTCCGTTTCCGGCTGAGGACAGGATACCAGATCGGCCGGTTGCGCACCACTAAGGCGACTGTCAAATGTGTCAACCGGCGGTTGCAGGGGTATGATTTCAGCAATTTCAGCATATCGTGCCGCCGCGCAGCTGTCAAGCCGAACGGCGAAAACCTTTCAGGCACTGTAAGTGGATTTTGCGCGCCGGGTGTTGTACCATGGCAGCAGAATCCAAAGGAGGTATGTGCAATGGACCCAATTCTCGAAATTGCAGCCCTGAAGAAATATTATGGCAAGGAGCCGAATCTGACCCGCGCGCTCGACGGCATCTCGTTTCAGGTCATGCCGGGCGAGTTTCTCGGCATCATGGGCAGCAGCGGCTCGGGCAAATCGACGCTGCTCAACTGCATCGCGACCGTCATCGCGCCGACCGCCGGCGCCGTCGCGCTGCATGGCAAATGTGTCACGACGCTGCACGGAAAAGCGCTGGCCGACTACCGCGGCAAGGAGATCGGCTACCTGTTTCAGAACTTTGAGCTCATCGATAACCTCACCGGCCGCGAGAACATCCTCCTGCCGCTGTCACTGCACGGTGTGTCCGAGACCGAGAGCCGCGAGCGGCTGACAAAGCTTGCAGGCTATCTGGAAGTGGCAGATGTGCTCGACAAGTTCCCGGCGCAGATGTCCGGCGGGCAAAAGCAGCGCATCGCAGCGGCGCGCGCACTCATTCTCGACCCCGAGATCGTGCTGGCGGACGAGCCGACCGGCGCGCTCGACTCGAAAAACGCCCGCGCGCTCATGGAAAAGCTCTCCGGTCTGAACACGGACGCCGGCACGACCATCCTCATGGTGACGCACGACTGCAACGCCGCAAGCTACTGCAAGCGCATCCTCTTCATTCAGGACGGTGTGCTCTTTCACGAGCTGCGGCGCGACGTGCCAGACGAGACGCAGCAGGCATTCTACGGGCGCATTCTGGCCGTGATGGCGCAGCTGGGAGGGGGCAGTGCCAATGTTCTCTGAACTCGTCAAACGCAACAGCCGCCGCAGCCGCCGGGAAAACGGACTGTTTTTCACGTCCCTGCTCATCTCGATCATCGCGTTTTACATCATCCTCTCCCTGTCGCATCAGGACGTGATGGTGTTCCTGCAGCGCATGGAGAGCAACGCCGTGAACCGGCTGCTGACGCTCGTCCCGGTGCTGTACGGGCTGACGCTGTTCATTTTGTTCTTTCTCGTATACTACGCCAACCGCTTTCAACTCGCGCGGCGGCGGCACGAATTCGGTGTGTACCTCATGCTCGGTATGCAGCGGCGCACGCTCTTCGGCATGCTGCTGGCGGAGGATCTGCGCTCGAGTCTCATCGCGCTGGCCATCGGCCTGCCGGCGGCGGTGCTCATTTCGGAGGTCATCAGCCTCGTCACGGCGCGGCTCGTCGGGCTCGGCATCGTGGGGCATCGCTTCGCGCTGTCGCTGCCCGCCATCGGCTGGACGGCCGTGGGCTTTCTTGCGATCAAGCTGCTGGCCTCACTCATCCTCAGCGGGAAGATCGTGCGCGAAGAGATCGGCGCGCTGCTCACGGAGACGCCCGAGGGCACGAAAAAGCAGCGCCCCGCCGCCGTCTACGCTGCGGCGCTCGTGCTGGGCATCGCGCTGCTCGCCGGTGCATATACGTCTGCCATCCGCGGGTATGCGTGGAGCGGCCTGCGCTACATGGCGGGCACGCTCGCGCTCGGCGTGGCGGGCACGCTGCTGCTGTTTTACGGGCTGCGCGTCATCATCGACCGGCTGGCGCGGCGCGGAGACCGCGCGGGCAAACTGCGGGTATTTAACTTCCGCCAGGTCGAGGAGACGGTCATCCACCGCTCGGGGACGCTGGCAATCAGTTCCCTGCTCATCCTTGCGGCGCTGTGCTGCTTCGGCGCGGGCGTTGCGACCGCGCGCTCCTCCAGAGCCGAGGCACACACGCTCGACTACACCTTCCCCACCGACAGCAAAAGCGCCGACACCGTGCGCGAAACGCTGACGGCGCACGGGCTCGACAGCGCTTTTTCCGACCTCTTCGAGATGCGCATCGGCCGCGTGCGCACGAGCACGGACTACCAGAACACCGTGAAATTCCCCGCCTTGCAGCGCACCATCGATGCCATGCCCGTCTCCGACGAGCGGCAGCAGCTGCAATACATGCTGGAGGCCGTGGGCTACCCGCACCTCATCGCGCTCAGCGGCTACAACCGTCTGCTGGCCGCGGCCGGTCTGCCGGAGCTGACGCTTGCGGACGATGAGGCCGCCGTCTACTGCGACAGTGAGGTCTCCCTGGCCAGCCGCACGGCGCTGATCAACCGCCTGATCGCAGAGGACTCGGCCATCACGATCGACGGTGCACCGTTTACGCTCGTGGGGCAGGTGCAGTCGGTGAGCGTCGTCACCGACCGGTCGATCACGATGTTGTTCGCGCTCATCGTGCCGGACGCGGCGTTCGAGCACTACACGCAGGGCGACTATGACGTCTACCTCGACGGCGTGCTCGCCCCGTCCATGACGGAGGGCAAGAGCCTCATGAATGCCATCGCGGACATGAACGGGCAGCTCGACCCGCTCGGACTGGAATACGAGAGCTACCTGCAAAACCTCGGCCGGGAGCTGTTTTACATCGTCGCGGCAAGCTACCTGACCATTTATCTGGCGATCATCTTCCTCGTCGTGGCCAACACCATCATCGGCGTGCAGTTTCTCATGGGCCAGCAGAAGGCCGCGCGCCGCTACCGGACGCTCGTGCGCCTCGGCGCAGAGCACGACACGCTCTGCCGCGCAGCAAAGGCACAGATCAACTGGTACTTCGGCCTGCCGGTCGGCGTGGCGGCGGTCAGCAGCCTGTTTGGCGTGCGCGCGCTCTTTTCCGGCATCCTCTCTGCCAGCGCACAGAGCGGCATGACGGAAATGATGATCGCCGCCGGAGCTATGATTTTGCTGCTGTGTGTGGTAGAATGGATCTACATGGCAGCCGTCAAGCGCTCCAGCAGCAAATACCTGCTGACCCTGATGGCGCCGGAACGCGAAGAATAACGCAGAAAGGGGGCGGCGCGATGAAGCACATCGCCGTCGTGGAAGATGAGGCGCTCATGCGCGAGGAACTTGCGGATATGCTGCGCCGCGCAGACTACGCCGTCACGGAGATCACGGACTTTTCCGCCGTGACCGGGCAGCTGCTCGCGCTCGCCCCCGATCTGGTGCTGCTGGACCTGAATCTGCCGGAGGTGAGCGGCTTTCAGATCTGCCGCGACATCAAGCGGCGCAGCGCCCTGCCGGTGCTTGTGCTGACCTCACGCGACCAGCTGCGTGACGAGGTGCACGCGCTCGAGCTCGGCGCGGACGAATATCTCACCAAGCCCTATCGAAAGGAGCGGCTGCTGGCGCGCATCGGAAACGTCCTCAAGCGCTACGAAGGACGGCCGAACCTGCTCGAGGGGGCGGACTTCCTGCTCGACCGGCAGACCTACACGCTCTTCATCCACAACCGGTCCGTCGTCCTGCCGCCGAATCAGGGCAAGCTGCTCGAGACACTGCTGGCGCACGGCGGGCAGACCGTCACAAAGGACGACCTGAGCCGCGCGCTCTGGGGCACGACGGAGTTCATCGACGAAAACGCGCTGCAGGTCAACCTCACACGGCTGAAAAAGACGATGGCGTCCCTCGGCATGCGCCAGCAGCTCGTTTCCGTGCGCGGCGTCGGCTACCGGCTGGAGGTGGCGCATGAAGCGTAACGGAAGCTATCTGCGGCAGTATCTGCCGTGGCTGGGGCTGCTGCTGGGCGTGGATGCGCTCGCGGCGCTGCTGCTGTGGCTGGCGGATGCAAGAGCCTTTGCCGCCACCGCCGGCGTGATCGTGCTGACGACGGTGTTTTTGTTTGCCTGTGTGTGCGCGGTGCTCTGCGCACGGGCAAAACGGCGGGAGCAAGCCTTCACAGCCTTTCTGGCCACACCGGACGCGGCACACGAACAGGCGCTGTGCCGCCTGCTCTCCCCGCGCGAGGCGCAGAGTGCACACCTGCTCGGCGAAACGCTGCGCGCGCAGCAGCAGACCATTGCACAATTGCAGACGCAGATGGACGACTATGAGGACTACGTGGAGCTCTGGGCGCACGAGGTGAAAACGCCGCTGGCGCTGCTGACGCTCGTGCTCGACAACCGGCGCGACACGCTGCCGGAGGCGGTCGGCTTCAAGCTCGACTACGCACGCAACCGGATGCAAGCATTCATCGACCAGATGCTCTACTATGCGCGTCTGCGCGGCGCGCGGCGCGACTATCGGTTCGAGCGCCTGACACTGCGCAGCTGCATCGACGAGGTGCTTGACGATTACCGCCCGCTGCTGGAGGAAAAGCGCGTTCACGTCGAGAAGCAGTTTGCGGACGAGACCGTATTCACCGACCGGCGCGGGCTGTGTTTCCTGCTCGGACAGCTCGTGAGCAACAGCGTAAAATACACAAGCGATGCGCCGGTACTCACGTTTTCGCTCGAGTGCAGCGCGGCCGAGACCGTCCTCACCGTCCGTGACAACGGACCGGGCGTGCACGCGTGTGACCTGCCGTATGTGTTTGAAAAGGGCTTCACCGGTGACTCCGGTCACGAAAAGAGCAAGGCCACCGGCATGGGCCTCTACCTCGCACGCGAGATCGCAAAGGAGCTCGGGCTCACGCTCAGTGCCGCGTCCGACTGGGGCGCAGGTTTTGCGGTGTGCATCTCCTTCCCCGTCGTAACGCAATAGCATCGGAATCCAGAAGCAAAGACGCCGCAGCTGCGGCGTCTTTGCTTTTCGCGTTCCCCTGCCGACCTACTACGCAAGATGCCCCGGCAGCGAAAGCTGCCGGGGCAAAGGGGGATGCGACATCTAACGGGTGGTACGTCAGACGATGTTATACTTCTTGAGCAGATCCACCACGACGTTGTTGACCAGCGGCTCCTTGACGAGGTCGAGCAGCGGCAGCACCGACGGGAGCAGGAACTCCAGCGGCTTCTTGCCGTCGAGCAGCTT
>OGYD01000295.1_pt1 | contig 41913 bp, 40 predicted proteins | sample 1576441 | NCBI WGS metagenome assembly OGYD01 (sample SAMEA3541537, study PRJEB24748) | human gut metagenome | biome: human gut; feature: human-associated habitat; material: faeces | place: China | collected 2012 | reverse complement strand
ATATTCTAATACACTTGAATTTACTACTAATTCATATGCTTTTTCATTATAATCATATTCTTTTAATACTTCTATTAATTTTATTTGCTCTTCTATTGTTCTATATTCTAATACACTTGAATTTACTACTAATTCATATGCTTTTTCATTATAATCACATTCTTTTAAAATTTTAATAAGTTTTTCCATATTTTTAAAGGACATCTTATCTAAATCTACTAGCATTTTTTTTAATAAATTAATATCAGTTATTTCATCTGATAAATATTCCATCGTTTCTATTTTCATTTATTTTCACCTCTTGTCCCATTATTATACAATACTATAAATTTTTAGTTAACATATAATTAAATTATCATTTGTTAATCTTTTTTTATGTATACATACATATAATTATCATTTAATTTTTTGATAAAGAAATTTGATCTAATTCTTCTTGCGAATACTTTTTAATCGTATTATCACCTCTCTCCAATTATATTATATATAAATTATTATTATAATTAAAATACAAATATTTTATGTACGCAATAACTTGAGGTTATGATAATTAATTTAGATTTAGAAAAACAATTAAATGAAACAAAGGCTTATCATATAAATTCTTTAGTTAAATTAAAAAAAAGCTATTGATTATATGGCACGAATGCATAAGTGACAAACTAGATTAACTGATACCCCCTATATAAATCATCCACTACATGTATTACAAAGTGTTTTAAAATAAAAAAAAATGATAAAGACAATATCATATAAATGTTGACTTTATCATTTAATTATTATCCGTTAATTTATTAAATAAATCCATAAATATTTCATTTGCATTTAAATAATTAACAAATCTAATATTATGTCTATTTTCAGTTAATTTAAAGGTATTATCATCATTTATAATAGGTGTTATCTAACTCTATATGAAATTGCAGAATTACACACAAAAAGTTATCAAAATCAACTTGTTATTTAAACCATGAAAACTAACTTTCTATATTACTTTATATAAATTTGTGAATGATATAATATTTCTTCATTATATACTTTATCTTTTTTATTCATCTAGCATATAAATTTTAACTTATCGTATATAATATTTTATTTTCAATAACCATTATTTCAAACATATTTTCAATTACATTATATATGGTGCTATTTAACTATATCTATTTTTTTACTAATTTGTTAATTCTCTCTATTGCTTTGTCTTCTGATTCTAGTATAGCTGTTTCATAATATTCTTCTTGTAAATCATAAAAATATGACTCTCTACTAATTACATTTTTAGGAACTATTATTTTATGAGCTAATTCAAATTCATCAGCTTTTGAGCAAGGAATTTCAACATGTCCTTCGAAACTATGGGCCCTAGCTTCTAAATTATAATAAACTACATAATCAGCATCCTTATCATTTCTATTTACTCTTATATCATTTGGAGCATGCATTATATCCATTTCGTTAGTATACTTATAAGTTCCCATATAAACATAATAATCCTTTCTTGGTGTAATGGTAGTTCGATCAACTGCTTTTCTAACAAAATAAGAATCTTCTTTTTTTTCTATGGGATTAACATACTTAGCTTTACTATCCTCATATTCTGAAATAGTATCTAAATACTCTTTTACTACAGGATTTTTTTCTAACTTTTCTATTTTAGATTTTAATGTAAGTATCTTATTTCTTTCATTTATTAATTTATTGTAATTTTCTCTAAGTTTTATTAATTCTTCATTTTTCATATCAAAACCTCCATAAAAACAATTCTATTATATCATTACTTGTATTAAATGAAAACTTTTTATATTTAATTTGTGGTAGTTTTTTAGTAGTGAGTGATATAGTTGTAGTATTCTGAGAAAACTATTCACATTTTTGTGTGAGTTTTTTATTTATATAAACAAATTCATAGTATTTAATATTGAACTTTTATTATATTAAAAAATGTATTTTATCGAAAACGACCATAGCTTTATGAAACAAAAAAAGATAACAATTACAAATTATAATAATTCATAATTATCACCTTTTTACTAAATTAACTTTTTTAAAACTTTTTCATATTTTAAAGAAATTGAATTTATTTCGTTATTAGCCCTTTCATCTGATGAATTATTAAATGTTTCTATATCACCATTTGCAGAGTTTATTACATACCAATCATCATTACAATAAGCTTCTTTTAAATCTTCAATATCTATTGCTTTATATAAATCTAAAGTATTATCTTTTTCGGCTTTTATATATCTTAAGGCATTAACTTTCCCATTCATAACTTTTATATAATCTTCATCATAAGGTTTATCTTCTGAATAGTACATAATATCTTTTCTTTCATCTTGGTAAGCAAAATAACTTTGCCCTAAACTAAATATACCATTTCCTTTAATTAAGTATTGAACATCTTTTGAATCAGAATATTCAACTTCTTCAATAGGTTGTGGTAAAACATCAACAAATTGTCTATTACTTCCTAATCTACTTCCAAAGTCTTTATCTTCAAGATTACAATTTTTAGCTATTAAACAAGGATATTGTTCAATTCCTTTTATTTGTTTATCAAAATTTGTAAATCCAATAGTTATATTTTTAATACAATGTTCTATTCCTTCTGATTGATATGAAGTTTTTATTAATTCATCTGCTACTTGCAGATATATATCCAAAAAATCTACTGAATTTATTTTTTTAGAAATTTCAATATTATCTAAACATAATAAATTTCCATTTCTCCAAATCCAACTATGCGCTAAAATTTCATTACCTTTTTTAACTACCAATATTCTACCATTACTGCTTGTTAAAGAATGTTTTAAACAAGAATATCCATTACCTAATACAGTAAAGCAACAATCTGTTTTATTACCTACAGTTAATGCTTCCATATCATCTAATCTCAATATTTCATAAGAATATTCATCTTTTGTTCCTGTAATTCTTGGTATTGTAGAACTTACTCTAGTTAACATTTGATCATGCAATAATAAAGTTTCATCCACATTTCTATTATTGCATCCAATAAATTTAAACAATCCTTCTAAACGATAATATTTAGGTGGTAATGATATTTCATCACTTTTTAGAAAATCTATTATCATTTTTAATGATTTATCTTTGTTATTCATGACAATAAATTCCCATTCATTAAACATTCTCGGAAAATATTTATATAAATCATTATCTTTGTTAGATAATATTTCTTTCATTTTAGAGTAATCTTTATCACTAAATAATAAATTCATTAACTTCATATTTAATATTGGATTATGCTGTTCATCTAACTTAACATTTTTAACATCAACATTACCTACCAAATGTTCTAATACAGGCAATGTATCATTTATTTCTAATAAAGCTCTTGTATTATTAAATCCCACCATTAGCATTAATTTTAAAATTAACTGTTTATAACTTTTAAAATACCAATTATTTTTTTCAAACTTTTTGCATAATTGTTTATGTTGCTTAACATTATAATTTTCTAATTGTTCTACCGTAAAGTCTTCTACTTTAAAATCAATTTGACCTAGTCTATTAAATATAGTTATTTCTTCAATACTGGATAATTCATATAATATTGTAATTGATTTACCCTTAACAATTCTATAAAACATTTTTTCTATTTCTTTAAAATTATTATTTTCAATATTATTTATAATATTTTGATTTTTTAAAAACATTATAAAATTTGATAAGTGTTGTTTATATCTCTTATCATTTTTGGAAATAATATTATTTTGTAACATAACTTTAAATTCACTTAAATTCTTTAAATATTTTTCAGAAAAAATTGAAGTTGTTTCATCTATTTCTTCTAATACGCCCCTATTTATAATATTATTTCTGTACTTTGTTTCAATATATTTAAGTGCAGATACATCTTCTTTATAATAATAGAAAGTATAAAACTGTGTATCAAATAATTTTTCTATATTAACTATTTCAAAATTATCTAATATATTCTTAAAATCATCATTAAATGTTCTAGTTTTAGAACATAATTTAACCCAATCATTTAAAGTTAATGAATTAAATATTTTCTTGTTCTTATTATATAATTCTATAATTATATAAGGATTAATATTATATATTATTTCCTTTATATCTTGTTTTTTTATAATATTTTCGAAAAAATTAGATATTAAAATTTCTTGTTTTGTTTTGTCTATTTCATCTAAATATTTTTTTAAATCATATTCATCAATGTTATTAAAAGCCATATTTAATTTATCATAGTTACTACTTACAAATTTTTTATATGTATCTATATCTTCAATATATTTTATAAATGTTAATAGTTCTCTTGGTTTAAATTCATTAATTTTATCTATATATTTATCTAAAAAATAATCCATGAATTCTTTGTTGTATGATATTTGTAATTCAAAAAACTTAATTTTATCATCCATATTAGCAGTATCATAACAACATCTATTATGAAAATATAATCCATTAATAAATTCTCTGTTTTCAACTTCAATTAAATCAGTATAAAATTGATTATAAAAAGAATAATAATCTTCATGAGTAAATCCATGAAATAAATTTTCATAATTTTGGATTATAACTTTTTTAAATATATCAAAATCAATATTTCTTAATTCTTTTAAAACATTAAAAGAAAGAAAATATGATAAAGATTTAGGTACAATCATTGTATATAAAAATATTTCTTCATCATGTTCTTTAATATATTTAATATTTTCTTTTAAAAATGTTATTTGCTTATCTTCTGGTAATTTACTAATAATATAATAAATAGTAAGAGGAGTCATATTATTAATATTTTTATTACCAGTTTTAATATATTCATCACATTCTTTAAGTGCTCTCTCTTCATTTTCTTTACTAGCATTTAATGTAATTGGTATAGAATCTTTTTTTAGTTGTTCTATTAAATCTAACATGATATTATCCCCTTTATTTTTTAAATCTATTAAAATCTATTTTTAATATTTTTTGTACTGGCTTAGTTATACTTGTATCTAATTTTTTTAATTTTTCTATTGCTTGTTTTTTTGTAGATTCATAGATTCTATCGCAACACTCAAATCCTTCAATAAAGTGCTCTGCTGTAATAAATTCACTATCATAAACCTTTGCAAATGCAAATGCTTTATCAACAATAGATATTGCCAAATCAGGGTTATTAACAATATCATTATATATTCTATAACTTTTTTCAGTAGCACCTAAGATAATATTTACTATTTTGCTTCTTATATTTTCATTTTCAAAAAATATTCCATTTTTTAAATAATAATCCTCAATTACTTTATTAACTATTTGATATAAAATATCTTCAGTAGGTTCTTTAACAGTAATTTTTTCAAATCTTCTTTTTAAAGTATCATTACTAAAGTATTTTTCATATTCTTTTTCAGTTGTTGTTCCAATTACTTTTAAATTAGATCTATCTATATAATGCTTTAGTATAGCTGCCATGTCATTATTTTTTTCTAGGCTTGCCCCAGTACCATATATTGTATGAATTTCATCAATGAAAACTATTGCATCTAATCTTTCGCATAGTTTCATCACTTTAGTCATATTCTCTTCAAACCTTCCAACGAATTTGCAACCTGCAACTATATCACCTGGAGTAATTTCTACAATGATTTTTCCTTGTAAAAAGCCTGGCACTTGTCCTGTTCTAATTCTATAAGCAAGTTCATCTACTATTGAAGTTTTACCAACCCCTGATTCTCCAACTATTAATGGTCTTTTTTTATCTTGAGCTAAAGTAATCATAAGATTTTTTAATTCTTTTTCTCTTCCAATTGTTGGTGCGACTATATAATTTTTATTATTTAATATTTTTCCATATTTTTCAAATTCCAAAATATCTTCATCAGACAGTGTTGGAATTACAGAAACAACAGGAGCCTTTTGTTTAATTTTAGGATATCTTTTTTCAAATTTTGTTTTAAATCTTTGTATTTGTTCTTCAGAATATTGTTTTTGAAAAATCATTGCTTCTAATAAATTTCTACCTTCTGAACAAACTTTAGTACAATCATATCCATTAGAACATAACAAATCATAAATTCCTTCAACTTCACCTAAATAATCATCACTATATATTGCAGTATGTATAATAGTATCTTTATCAGCATCAACATGATTAATGTTTAAATTGTATTTTAATGATTCATTAATAATATTTAAAATAAATTCTTCGCTATATCCAGTATATAAAGCCGTTTGTATAAAATTATACTGAAAATCAGCTTCTAAGTTTGGACTCAATCCTATTTGTAATAATGATTTAATGGCAAGAAAACATTTTTCCTCATCATACTTATCATCTACTAAAATATGTAATATAGATTGATTTTCTTCATCAGTGTAATATATACTTCCAAATACACTCTTAATTTTTTTTACATTAGAATGCATATCATCTGTCATTTTCTTTAATAAATCCCTTATATCTTTTTTACTTAGCATACAGAATTTCCCCCTTAAATAGTTGAGTGCTATTATAACATAGAATTTAAAAAAATACTAGAAAATTAATTGACTTATACGGGTTATATATTAAAATAAAGGATGATAATGAAATGCTATCTCCATTTTTAACATATATTATTAAAACATTAAATGATAATTGTTTTGAATTACCATTTTAGCTTTTTTTGTCAATAATATAACATTACTACTAACAATCAAAATCTAATATACATTTTTATAAAAAGAACTTAATTCATAAAGTCTTACACGTTCTTACTCATACTTTGGTATGAGTTTTATTTTTGTATTTTAAAAGCTATGAAATCAATCATAGCTTTACACGTATTAACTTTTAAAACATAGTTATAAAATAAAATTTAATATAGTAGTTAAAAGAAAAAATCTTCCCATTAATAATATCAATATTTCAGTAAATTCTATATTTTTATCTAAGATAAATTTATTCGGTTTTTTTTATTTATAATGATATTATAATTTTTACCAACTATAAATTCTTGTATTTTTTTCTTAGATAATAATTGAAAAGATTGATTTATATATTCCCTACCATTAAAAATATATTTAAAAATAGGTGCATAATTTGTTACCCATCCACGTCCACCTGTACTTGTATAACTATTATATTTCAAATATGTTGCCTCTATTTTTTTATTTTATTTCCTTAAATCCATTTCTACTCCATAACCATAATTGTGTATGAATATCAATTGGTTTATATTTAGTACCTTTAAAAAGTTCTTGCCATCTATCTATAACTATTTGTTGAACATTGTTTGAATTGAATTCTTCATCAGTTATCAAACCTAATCTATGAGTAGCCTTACATACATGAGTATCTGGAGCAACTGTTAAGCATTCAATGTTTTTATATCTCCTATCAGTATATTGATAAATAACATAAAGCCAATAATTACAAATCTTAGTTCCTGATAAGTAAGGAAATTTCTTTTTATTTTCTTTTTGCATAAAATTTCTAATCTTATTAACATCATTATCTAATTGATCAAATAAATTTCGTATATCGCCATCAAACATCTCTACAAATGTATTACATAATGATAACCATATTTCAGTTTGTTTTTGCTTTTGTAGAGCAACTTTATATTTAGTCAAAGCATATTGTACTTCTTCAAAGCTTTTTTTCAAACATAATTTAGGATTAAAAACAAATCTTGTTTCCTCATCATTATATGTCTTTAAAGCACTTTCCCATAATGTATAAGAATTTCTTTGATAGTTTAATGCCATTGGTAAAGTAAAATATAAATAATTTTCTAAACTATTTTTTTCTAAATTAGGATTTGCATCCTCCGGCATTACTTCACCACCAAGTTCACCATTTTTATACATGATCATAAGTTTATCTACATTATCTAATATTGTTCTTTTATCCATTGTTACCTCCTAATAAAGCTTAAATTTTAAACCACTTCAATTATACATTTTTTTATCTTAAAAAATTCTTATCAATTCATCCATTATTACATCAATATAGTTTCTTATTTCTGGGTCTACATTTTTCATATTGGTATAAAATTTTTTAATGTCATTAAAATTTAATTTAAAATCACTTGAATATTCTTTTTCAAAACTTTTAAAACCGGTTTCTATAGTTTTCTTCAATTTTTCTTTATCAAGAGTTTCAAGACCAGCTGAAGCATTTTTATGAAATTGTCTACTTATATCTGAAAGTTTACCTTCTATAAAATATTGTCCAAATACTTTCCAAGATGTTGGGTAATGTTCTTCAAATGCAATTTCATTACTTGAAACAACTTTATAATTATCATTATAAAGAAGAGTTCCAACAACAGATCCAGTTGGAATTATATTTAAAAGTTTTTCATTTAATCTTTTATATTTATTACTTTCATATTCTTCTTTCTTAAAGCCTGGTCCATCAAAATTACATACTTCTCTAATTTTACTAAATTTTGGATCTGTTAATTCCATAGTACTAGCCATTGCTAGATTTCCACCTTTAGAATGACCAACTACGTAGACATCTTGGTCTAAAAAAGAAATATTATTTTTTAGATAATCAATTGCAAGTTTTTGGGTATATGTAGGATATTCATAAGCAAGCCTAAAATTCTCAAGCCAGCCAATCAATGAACTATCAGTTCCTTTAAAACTTATTATTTTTTCTTTTTTCGTTTTTATGACACATGCACCAAATTGAACTTCATCATTTTTAATATTATTAAAATCAGAAATGATAATTTCGTTATATCTTTTACTATTCTTTATTATGTTCAAAATTTCTATCGCTTTTGTTGCCATAAAATTTGATGATACTAATGTTGATGAAGAAACATAATTATATAATTCTTTCAAATTTTTATTTTCATTAAATGATGGAATAGGCAGATAAACTAAAATAGCACCTATTAAATTATCTAAGGTATTCCATCTAACATCATCAAGTGATGTATTATTATAAAATTTTAAATAGTCCATTATTGTAAACATTTAAACCACCTCTAATTATCTTTACTATCTTATTATTTTTATAAATTTTATCCAAATAAAAGGGATAATATCGTATATAATAAATTAGTCTTTATAATTTAAAAAATCTAATTTTAACTTATCATATGATTTGGTTTTTAATTTTGCTTTTTTCTTTAATTTTTCAAATTCACTATTTAGAAGTATAAACTCTTCTCTAGCACTCATTGCATGATCTGATATACACATTTTCCCTATAAAATTAGAAAACATAAATCTATAAATAAATGCACATAAATTCTTTTTGTTAACACAGTTTTCATATTTCCCTTTAGGAAGTATTTCATAACCTAATTTCTTAAGAACATCATACCCTTCAATAATTGCATCCGTAATCAACAAAGAATACTCTTTATCCTTTTTTAGTAATTTAAATTTCCATTTACTTTATAACTTGCAAATACGAGTGGTAAAACGGCACATGCATGTGTTTTAAGATAATCGTTCATTTTATTTTCTATAGTTACTTTTATTTTTGTTTTTTTAAAGATAGATTTTATGAAATCATTACTTATATCTTTTCCATCTACTCTTCCAATTTCGATTTTGTTTAAACAAATTGAATTTATATATCCATCATACTTTTTACCAGCCGCCATAAAGAATGCAAATAATACATTTTTACCTTCTATGTTCATATATTTTTCTGCCAACATATTATTTCCTACAAATACTATGTTTTTACTTTTATTGTTTTTAATAATTGGAACAATACTATCTAAAGATGAAAATCTTGAAACTATAAATATTACATCGTAAATATCATTTTTTTCTAACTTTTTTATTACATTAAAATAATCTATAGTTTTTCTTCCTAGTTTATGTTTTATAATAAGTCCATTATTTTTTCAATTTTCATAAATTTTATTTCTTGCTAAAATGGTTACATCATTACCTTTTTTATAGAATGTGCTAGATTTGATCCAAGTACACCTGCACCAATAATTAATATTTTCATTTTAAAATACTCCTTTCCATCTCATATGTTTTGATTAGTAATTATTTTAATTTACTAAAATACTATTTTAATTATACTATTTTCTTTTATTCTTTTCCATATTATGATTAATTATTTTGAATATATAATTATCATTTAATTTTAATATCAAAACAAACATAGATCATAAAAAAAGATGATTATACTTTAAATCATCTTATTTTCTTGTATTTTTTTTCTTAAATAAACTTAATATTTTAGATTTAGGTTTAGAACTAATTTGAGGATTAGAACTAACTGGTGTTGCTTTAGAACTGACATCAGATACAGATTCAATTATTGGAGAACTAGCATTATTTATTTGTCTTTGTAAAATATCTAAATAATCTAAAACAGGATTGATTTCTTCAATCGATGCCCCTTGGAAAAGTTTTTCTAATTTTTCTTTACGTTGTGGTGCTTTCATTCCATTTTCAGTAAATAAATAATAATACATATATATTTCACTTTCAATTTCATTTATATTCTTCAATTTCGAAATATATTCCATGTCATAATCATGATCATCACAATTAAGACTAATCTCATCGGTTGCCTTTAGCAATAACCATTCACATGTAACTTCTTCTTGCGCTTGACTTATAATAACTGCATCTTTTTTATGGTGACTACTATTTAGTGATTTTTCATTCTTCATAAGTTTGCACAAAGTGGCAAAAACAACTTTCCTATCTACATTTTGTAATAGTTCCAAATCAAATTTTTTATATTGGCTATTAATAAAATTTGGATTCATTAAAAGAATAGCAAAATCTACAACAAATCTATCATCCATTTCATTTATTTTAATTAAATTATTTAAATAATCTGAATCATTGTTACCAGCTACACTATTTTTTTCAATCATAGGGTATCCCATATACGATATTTTTTCATTTGGATTAGATATATAACAATATAATGCCTTACCTGTTGTACTACTTTTTGCATTTAATAATGCATCTATTTCTTTACGATAGTTTTCACCATTAACAATATCCGGATTAGTCATAAGCTCGCATAAGTAATTCTTATTTTTAGGGTTTTTTGATAATATTCTCATGTTTTCTGAATGATATTTATCAGCTAATGATACTTTATTTATTGCCAATTTATCCATACCATTACCTGTATTTAAACCATTGCTTAAACAATTACTATTTGCTGTTGCTATCATTTTCATATCTTCTTGGTGGTATGGGCTTTTAATAGAATCAGCACTACTAGCAACTGTTGCAATAGCATGTTTAGTTAATTTTGTAGTTGCTTCAACAAACAATTTTAAATCCTCCTCATGGTAAGGACTATCTATAAAGGTTTTTTCTCTTAACAACCATAAAGCTTCACCAGTATCTGCTTTACGTAGTAATTCTATATCTTTATAAAAATTTTCACTTTCTAAAAAAACAGAATTACAGGCATCATCAATTTCATAGCCAACATTTTTTAATGTTAATATTGCAGCTAATTTTTGTTTATAATCTTCACAATTTAGTAAATCAAGATTGATTAATAAATGTTTATAATTTTTTTCTAAGTCCATATCAAAACTAAGAAAATTATTTATTTGAGTATCGTTTAACTCTGAAACCCATTTTTTAAAATTTTCTACATCAGAAAATGAACTAGATAAATTATATTTTTTAATTTGTTCAATTATTTTGTTTAATGTTTCATTTTTCATAAGAAAACCTCCATGTCTTTCGTTTGTATTATAAAACTATTATATATTATTTTCAATTTATTTATTTCTTATTTTGTTTTGAAATTCATTTAAATCATTGTATTTCCTTAATTTATATTTATTTTATTCAAATTTTAAAATCACTCCAATTATAACATCAAAGTGCAATTTCATTGCTTATTAAAATTATTAAAAAAAATATAGTTAGTTTTTATTAATAATTTTTTTTAGATTTTACATTACCAATTTTATCTACATTGTAATTTAGTTTAAAAAATATACTAACAGAAATAAATTGATATATAGATGAACATACTTGTCCAATACCAGTACAAAAAGGTGTTTTAAAAAGTGAAATTATCATTCTCAAAATAGATGCACATATTTTGTTAGATGTTGTCTTAAATGCTGACCACTCTAATTGCAAATAACAAGTTTTAATTCTGTATATAGGATATATCATAAAATTAACGATTTCAAAACTAAAATAAACCATTGTAATTTTAAAATCTAAATCATAAAAACCATATAAACAAACAAACATAAATAAAGTTGTCAAAAATAATATTCCTAATAATTTATAAGCATTACTTATATGATATTTATAATTAAAATTATTTTTGCTGATATCAATTGTTGCAGCAATAACTATTGCATCTGCAGTATCCCATTGCGTATCTGTTATAAGTGCTACAAATGTAAGTGCAATTGCATATTGTTCACCAAACTCTAAAGCATTACTTAATCCAAACAAGAATATCAAGAAAAAGGCAATATTGTTAAATAATTCCACTGAATCATATTTTATGCATTTTATTATATCTAATTGTAATTTAAATTTATCACTATTTTTTATATAGATATACATAGTAAATAATGCTAATGGAATAAGTGTTGTTGTAATTATAACAATTTGATTTTTTGTTATTAAAGAGGCACCAATCAACAATATAAAATTTAATAGATTAAATATCAAAGAATATTTATTTGCTAATATATTTTTTTCTTCATAATATAATTTATTTAAAATCATTGCAAATTCTAAAGAAATGAATAATTGCAGTACAGAATATATAGTAAATATTTTATATGTATGAATATCCATATTCATAAAGTTTATATAATTATCTATATTAATTAGTATTATTGAAAAGATAGTAATTGAAATAATTGTTCCTATAACCATACCTGACATTACAGCATTTTGATTATTATCTTTTTCTTTATTTATATTTGCACCGGTAGAAAATATAGATTTTAATATGTAATATATAAATTGTAATGGATAAGTTAAAGTAAAAATATTAATTAAATTTTTATCAACTATTATACCTAATAAAAACCACGAAATTATTGGTATAAAAGATAATAAAGATAAATCAAAACTAATTTTTAATAATCTCTTCATTTTTTTAATCCTTTATAATTATTCTGTAAAAGAACTAGGATGATAAGATTCTATACCCAAAGTTTCTGCTTTTCTTAATACATCAATTCTATCATCTACAAATGCAACTTGTTTTATATCAATTTTATAATGCTTACAATATTCAATTATAACTTCTGGTTTTAATAATGTAGAACATATAAAAAACATATTTTCTCTTTTTATGTTTGGATAATGTTCAGATAACCATTTATATTTTTGATATATTTCATTATTAGTTGTAACTGTCCCTAAAACAAAAATTTTATTGCCATCTAAGTTTTCAATAATCTTTTGCATTGTTTTAAGAGGTCTAGCTCTATAAAATAAATCATTAAACAATAAATCATCAAGCGACTGACATCCAAGTTCAGAACATCCCCCACCATATAATCTATCCTTATATCTATACTCAGATAATGTTCCATCAACATCAAAAAACACATATTTTTCTTTTAATTTTTCAATCATACCTATTACTCCTAATGTTATATAATTTATACTGATAATTATAACATATCTAAACAAATAGTTCTACATACTCATAAGTTTATTATTTTAAAAAAAAAGACAATGTTAAGCATAAGCACTGTCTTTTTATATTAACTACTTTATTAAAGCTAAAATTAGGACACAAATAGATTTTCCAATATCATTAAATATTTTTTTAAAGTTACTTTTTACTAACATTAAAACTTAATTTTAATGTTTTTTTATTATTAATCTTCTGTTACTAACTGTTTATAAACTTTATTCTTTTTTATTAAATCATCATTATTTCCAATACATTCCACTTTACCATTATTTAAAACAATCAATTTATCTGCCCTACGCATTAAATCTTTATTATGAGTAATAACAATAATTGTATGGTCAGTTTTTAAATCATCTAAAAGATTTATAATTTTATTGGTAGTATTAGGATCTAACGATGAGGTAACTTCATCTAAAAGTATTATTTCAGAAGATGTGAGAAGTGCTCTAGCTAATGATAAAAGTTGCTTTTGTCCACCACTAATATTAGTTGCATCCTCTTTTAAAATAGTACTATATCCATCAGGTAAAGACATTATAAAATCATGTATTCCAACTCTTTTACAAGCATCAATTTGTCTTTTCTTATTTGAATCAATTAGTGATAAATTAGCTCTTATACTCATATTAAAAATAAATGTCTTTTGATTTACAATACTAACATTTGAATTAAATACATCTCTAGAATAATCATAAATATTTATCCTATCTATCAAGATTTTACCATCATTTACTCTATACATTCTTAAAAGGAGGTTAAATAATGTCGTTTTTCCTGATCCAGTTTTACCAACAATTGCAGTTATTTGATTTGGATTTGCAGTAAAAGATACATTTTTTAACACTTGAAGCCTACTGTATTTAAAAGATACATTTTTAAATTCAACATAACCAGCAATATCATCATTATTAACTATACCATCTAATACTAAATTACTGTCTTTATAATTAACTATTTGGTTTATTCTATATAATGAAACTGATTCTTCCATAATAGATACATCAAACTCCATTATGTCATTTATAGATTCTTTTGTTTTATCATAATATGAAATTAATAACAAAAACATAGCAATTTGTATTTTTCCTTTAATAAGAAGAACTAACACAATAAAATACAAAATTATTTTACCAAAATCAATTACTAAACCTACCAAAGTTTTTCTCGTAAAATAATATTTTCTTTTAAGAAAGTAATTTTCTTGCCATTTTTTCCTATATGTATCTAACTTATTATTTAATCTACTTCCAATATTAAAACTTTTAATATCTTTAAGTCCTATCAAAATTTGTGATAACATCCCTGTCATTTTATCCGCATATTTTATTTGTTTCTTTAAATAATAATTATTTTTATTATTACACTTTCTAGCATAAATATAGTATATAATATCTATTATAATTACATATAACGCTACTAAAATATTTTGCTTAGCAAACACAAAATATATAACTAACAATTTAACTATTTCAATTGATAATTCAATCATAAAGGAAGGAATTTCCGCAACATTAATAATATCTGTATTTGAAGAATTTATAATTTTTCCAATGGGAATTTTTTTAGAATATTCATAATCAAAATCATACACACTATTTACTAATTTTTGGTGCATTAAAACATATGTATCCTTAAAGAAATTGGCATAACACCAATTAGTACAATAAGAACCTATTTTATTTAATAAATAGGTTATTCCTAAAATAATAATTAAAATAACTGATTCATTATATAATTTATTTGTTACAGACTCAACAATTAATGAAATAAAAAGAGGTATCAATAAACTTATTAAAACATTTATTAAATCAACAATTATAAACATTATTAAATATTTGTTTTTAAAGCTTACTAAAGAAAAATAATCTTTAACAATTTTAATATTTTTTTTAATCATACATCTCACCAATGTAATTGTAAATTAATTTTTAGTATATTTCTTTACATTTTAAATATTAAATTTGTTAAGATTATTTTATAGGCAAATATATATAACAATACTCATCTTTATATAATTCAATTTTAAGATCATTTTTAACACTATAATTTGTTGAAGGGATCCATTGTGAATTTATTTTTTTCTCAAAATCAGCTATTTTTTCTTGTTGTCTTGATGAAAATTTAAAAGCAACATATTCATTTCCCTTAATTTCATATTTTTCTAAATCCGGAAAATATTTTGAAGATCCTAAATAATAATGGTATAAGCCTTCATCTTTAAAAAATATTCCATACATTCCTGATTCACTAAACTCTTTATAATGACCATTATCTTTTGCTTTTATATATAATTGTTTAATTTTATACAATAAATCAGAATGTTTTTTTGAAGTAATATGATAACAGTATAAAAAAGTATTAGGAATTTTTCTTACTTCATAATCAAAGTTATATTTTTCATTATTAGTTTCAAAGTATTCTATAGGTATTATTTTATAACTACCTATACCCTTTCTACATTCAGTAGGTGTTATACCGAATAATTTTTTAAATGCTCTATTAAATGATACAGCTGAATTATATTGATATTTAAAAGCAATATCAATTATTTTACAATCGGTATTTCTAATTTCTTCAAATGCTTTACTTAATCTTCTTTTCTTTATATATTCGTTAATTGTCATATTAGTTAAAAACATAAAAATACGTTCAAGAATAAATAAATTGGTATTAGTTATTTTACTTAATGTATCTAGATTAATTTGACAATCAAGATTATCTTCTATATATTTAATCATTTTATTTAAGCAATCAAAATTCATTTAAATCACCTCTAACAGACTAATATATATTATAACAAATCAAACAAAAAAAGAGAAATTTTTTATTATCTATATTAAAATAAATATCCTTATTCAAACAATTAAAAATTCATATATTATATTAAAGGATAAGTGATTTTATGAATAAAATAAATAATAATACAGTTACGGTTTCCACAAGTGATGAATTAAAAGAAGCTTTGGAACAAAACAATGGTTATGAATATATTTATTTAGAAAATGATATTACCTTAAATAGTGGTATAACAATAAACTCAAAAAAAAGTAAAGTAACTATTAATGGAACCTATCAAAATATTATGCATACTTTAACCGGAATGAATAGTAAAGAAGAAGCTGATACTATTGTTCATACTTCTCTTACAAAAGAAGTTCAAATCAAAAATATTAAAATATTAAACCCAAATATATATGGTATTATCTGTGTACCAGTAGATGATAGTTATGATGAAATAGTAACTAGTTATGATAATGTTATATTTAATGGAACACAATTATCATTTAATCCCTATGGTACAGTTAAAATTAACAATTGCAATATTACTATTGAAAGTACAAATGGGATAGAATCACAAGAAGTATGTGAAGCAGAACGTATTATAATTGGAGGTAAGACAAACATAACAAGTAGCTCTCCTAATCTACCGTTATTCTCTTTTAGAAGTGATTCTGTTAATCCAGCTGTTATTTTTTGTGTAAAAGTGATATTACCATATCAACTGATACAAGAGAATTTATGTCTGGTACAAATAAATTAAATTTTACTATTCTTCATGATACAAAAGTACATTTAACAACAGGAAATGGTTTTTCTTCTATGACAATTCACGGTGCTAATAATGTTTTAATAGATGAAAGATCATCATTTATATTTATTGAAAAAAGTCACCAAAGAATTCCAATGTGGGCTATCTTTGGAAACCTTACAATGAAAGAAGATTCTGAATTACAAATAATAAATTCATATAGTAATACTCCTAGTGATAACTATAATATCCACTTTAAAGGAACTGATTGTAAAATAAATCTATATAATCCTAAGAACTTAACAATATATACTAAAAATGCAAATGTTATATATACAAATAACCCTTTAACTTTTAGTATAAGTTGCTCTAGAATTAATATGTGGCAAAATTCTACTGATATTTCTTCTGCTGGTGATATAAATAATATTCCTGATTATTCCTGGTACAAAGATGATGGTCTGCTTCAAAGTGAGGGAACCATAACTTCAGATCTTACTAATGATGCTTTAGAAATAAATGAAGAATATTTTTCAACTATTTATTTCAACATAGAAGAATAATTTTTTAATATAAAAACTTACACACTATAAAGTCTGTAAGTTTTTTTCATTTCACACTTTTGCAAAAATAATGTTGCCTTATATCACACTTTTGCACATAATTTTGACAATATATTCACATTTTTGTAATTTTTTTACATAAATTTCAAAATGATATATATTTTCATTCTACAGATTTTCTTTCATTTCAGGAAATAAATCATATAAATTGTAACCTAGTAAATCATCAAAATATTTTTTTAATTTTAATGTTTCAATTAAATGATAGTGTGTATTTTTATATACACCATGTCTTAATAATAAATCAATCATTCTTTTTTCTACTGTTTGTAATTTAGTTGTACACATTAAATCACAAAGGTTTATAATTTTTTCATAGATTGTATACTCTTTTAAAAGATAATTTTTTATAAAATTATAATTTTCATTAAGTGAATCTGTGTAATCCCTATCATTTGCCAAACAATTTATATCATTATTTAAAAATGAATGTTTTATACATATTCCTGCATATTCTTCACTATAACCTAACTTTTTTAAATAATTATATCCATTAATAGCATGAGGTATCACACCTTCATGACTATTAAGTCCAAACCTTTTACCAATGTCATGAATATATCCAAGTACCTTTGCATATTCTTCATCTAAATTTAATGCTTTTGCTATTACTCCAGCAGTATTACCAACACAAATTGAATGTAAAATCCAATCATCATTTTTTGCCATTCCCTTACAATTATTTAACAAATTTAATGTAGTCGAAACATTTAATGAATTTTGAACTTGTTTTGACAAATCATCTCTTGGAATAAATTTCAATTCTTCTCTTACTTCCATCAAAATTTTTCCTAACAAGTTTTGATGTTTTAAATTTTTACAATCATCACATGAACATTCACCCCAAGTATTATCATGCCATCCTGTTGTGTCTTCGATTAATTCCATAGATCCAGTATTTAATAATTCCTCTAAACAATCTTTATTTTGTTTAAATTTTTCCATTACTACTTTTTTCATCGAATCATATTTAACACTTTCCCAATCATCTCTTATGAATCTAGATAATTCTCTACTAACGTGCTTGGCTTCATCAGGAGAAAGTTTTAATATTAATTTTTTAATATCTTTATCCTTAAATTTTTGATAATGATAAGCTGCTTCACCTGATGAAAATTTTATATTATCAATTACAATATCACATAAAAAATAATTAGTTAATTTTGTATCATCTTTAAAATAGTATTTATTATTCATAAAAAGTCTCCTTGTTTTTTTACATATTATAATATCCTTTACCTTTTATAATTCGTACTCCTTTATCTCACAATTACCTGAGCCGAAATTTTCCAATTTTCCATCTTTAATACCTTCAAAGTAACCACTAAAAGCTTTTGATACACCAGAGTGAGCTACTATTAATACTTGCTCATAATTTTTTGTTTTAAGTTCATCTAAAAAATCATAAACTCTTCCAAAAAATTTTTGAATATTTTCACTTGTTCCATATTGTATCTTTGTATAGTAATTCCAATATTCTTCTCTATTGGTAAAACTTATAGGTTTTCCGTTTAAATCTCCTGGATTTCTCTCTTCTAATCTATTATCAATTAAAATAGTTTTATTTTTAGCATTAATTATTTGAGCTGTATGTCTTGTCCTTATTAATGGTGAAGAAATTACAATGTCATAGTCTAAATTTTCAATGGTATTTTTTAATCCTTTTGCTTGCATTATTCCTCTATCATTTAAATCTTCATTTTCATTACTATACACTTTAAATGCATTATGAGGTACTTCACCATGTCTAACTAGATATATTTTCGTTTTACAAATTTTCTTTTATTTCAGGAAATAAATTATATAAATTATAGCCTAATAAATCATCAAAATATTCTTTTAATTTATAAGTTTCTTTAATATGATATTGTGTATTTGAATATGCACCTCTTCTAATCATAATATCAATTAATCTTTTATCAATTGTAAATACTTTATTAGCTTGAGGGCACATTAAATCACATAAATTTATTAATTTTTCTTCAATTGTATATTCATGTTCTTTTATAAAATTAGCTAAAAATGGATTATCATCTGGATTGGGTACACCTCCAGCAGTACACACAATATCGTTATTTAAATATGAGTGTGTTAGGCATATATTAGCATATTCATCATCATACCCTTTACTTTTTAAATATTCATACCCCCTCATAACATGACCATGTGATTCTCCATTATATTTACCAATATCATGTAAATATCCAAGTGTAATCGTTTTATCTACATCAACACTATATCCTTTATCATTTAACGCCTTGGCAATTCTACCGGCACTATCACCAACAGATAAACAATGGGTAATCCATCTATCATCCTTTGCTTTTTGTCTTTCGATTTCTAATAATTCTTTGGCTTCTTTACTTGTTATTTTCATAGTTCATACTCCTTTATCTCACAATTACCTGATCCAAAATTTTCCAATTTCCCATCTTTTGGAATTTCATTAAAGTAAAAATAAACGCCTCTTGCAACACCTCCATGTGTTACAATTAAAATATTTTTATCTTTATATTTTTCTTTTATTTCATCTAAAAATAAGGATACTCTTTTAAATAATTCAGGTATTGTTTCTAATCCTTCAATTTTTTTATTTGAATAATAATTCCAATAATCAGTATAATAAAATTCTCCTAACTTTTCATTTGTTAATTTTCCACAATCTCTTTCTTCTAATCTTTTATCATAAATAATTGGTATATTATTGGCATTTATAATATTACAAGTATGTTTCGTCCTTAATAAGGGAGAACATATTATTAAATCTATATCTAATTTTTCTACTTTTTTTCGTGCTTCCTCTGCTTGTTTTATTCCAGTTTCATTTATATCTTCATCTAACTTACCATTATATTTTCCTTCATCATTACAATTTGTTCGTCCATGTCTGACTACATATAATTTCATATTTTTCTCCTTCTTTTTATATCATTTTTCAATAGAACATAAATTCCAGTAACTAATAAAACAACATCACCTAATACCATAAACCAACTACTATAATAAATATAATATGAACCATATAACAAACCTGTAGTAATTCCTGAAATTCTTACTAGTTTCATATTTGATTGCCATAAGCAATATGTTCTAATTATTGAACCAATTGTTGGTAATAATGAAATAATTCCTTGCCATGTGTATAGACAATTAATAATTATAATTGATTCAAAAATAATTAACATTATTAAATATACCCTTTTACTAAATTTTTTCTTATTTATAAATAAAAATGAACGTATTAAATTAATTATACTTAAAAACGCTCCAGTAAAAGCTGATATTATAAAATTGTAAATTGCTTCAAACAAACAATTTAAAGATTGCACACATAAAGATCTTTTTCTATCCTTTATGCAGATACTTATTATTAATGTAATAAATGCTAATACACTAAATATCATATTTCTATCTCAACTTTCTAAATAAATCACTATATATCTTTTCCCTGTCTAATTTAGTAACAAAAGTAATATTGTGATTACCTTCAGTAAACTCATAAGAGGTATCTTCTTTTATATTAGGACAACTTATCTTTTTTGTTTCAAACCAATTTTTATTTATCATATAAGCTACAACCGATATATCCCAAATAACACGACTTTCCTCTATCCCATGATATCCATCATTATAAAATCTCCTAATTAAATAATTACATAATTCTGATTTATTTTCTAAATTATTTCTTAAAGTATCAATATCAATTCTTAAATTTGATACAACATTATTGCAAGGCAATATAGTAAGTTTTACTTTTGATTTCAAAACTGTTTTAACTGCTTCAATATCTTGTCTAAAATTAAACTCTAAATTATCTTTATATTCTATTTCATTTCCACCTAACCAAATGATTTCTATTCTATCAATTATCTTAGGTTCTTTTTTTATTGCTAAAGCAATATTAGTTATAGCTCCAATTCCTAATATATAAGTTTTATCGTTTTTAAGCGCCACTTCAATTATTTTATTTACTGCATCATTATTTTCATCATATCCATTTTGAATATAACCCATTGATCCTTTAAATACTTTATTAAAGGTATCAAAATTTAACCAATTACATATTTTTAAAATTTCATTATAACTCAAATCTTGTCCATCTATTACTTTTACATCTCTTTTTGTATGAGAATATGGTGCAACTGTAATTGCCTCAATATTAAACATATCTTGTGACTTAATTAAATAGGCTAATGCAAATTGGTCATCACATTCATTATAAATATCTGTATCAAGTATCACATTAATTTTTTTATTAGATAATTTGTTATAAATTTCTTTCCATGAATTAACTCTTTCAAATTCATTTGTATCTCTATTATATGGTGTATCCATAAGTAATGCTCTAATACCATTATCCTTTATGTCCTTACACATTCTTTTAGAATCATCTATCATTACATCAATATGATGCTCTATACATTTTTTTGATTTAACATGCTTATCATAAGAATCTGTTAAAATTAAATTATCATAATAAATATGCTTCATATCAAGCCAATTTTTTGTCATATTATAAGGATCAGTATATTCTCCATTATCTCTTCCTGTTATGATATAAATAACGTGTCCATCATTATGTAATTTATCTATATATTCCTTTGCACCTTCAATAATACCTAAGTTTTTGACAATTCGCTCTATGTTGTTTTTATAAAAAGATTTTTCTTCTTCTTCGTTCCAATCAAACATACCATTTCTAATATATTTAGCATTTTTATTTATAATACCATTATTACGTAATGTTTTATCATGTATTAAATATTCATTTAATAAGGTATCATTAAAATTTGATATTACATTATCTATATCTATACCTATTTTCACTTTACCACCTAAAAAAATTATATCATATAAATTCCCTAAAATTAAACTTAAAGGCAAGTTTAAAAGTAAAATTATGTAAATGAAAAAAATCATTCTTTCGAATGATTCAATATTTAATAATAGTTTATTCATAATTATTACCTTATTTTATTACTTGTTTTTTTCTACTTATATAATTAGTTATGATAATAAATAACCCACTAAATAAAACAATTACTAATCCATTAATTAATAGTGGTTTGATATTTTGGAAACTAAATAATTCTAATTTCTTAATCATTTCATTATTTGAAACAAAATAATATGTTGGAAGAATATGGGCGATTTTTTAAATCTACTTTTATATTTTACTGATTAAATACAAGGAAAAAATCATCAAAATTATTCCACCTAATAATATAAGGTTTAAAAGTTTACTTGGTTTTATATTTCTTTCAACATAACTTTCTTTTGGTTTTGAAGGATTATAATAGACCTCTACCTCACTATTTACAGGGTATAATTCATATATTGGTAATCTTTTAAAGTTAATAATTTGATTATTGTATAAACTAATTTTTAATATTTCTGGAAGTGATTTTTTAGTAGTTAAATTACTAATGATTTCATTTTTAGAATTATTTAATGGATTATTAATTTTTTTCACAACTATCCATCTAAATTTTGGACCCACAACCTTATATTTTTTATTATCCACAATATATTGAACAACCGGAAGTCTAATACCATTGTATCTCGTATTTGAGTATCTAATTACTATGCCTGTTGTTTTTTCTAGGCACCTTTTTTCTTTGTTTCTTTTTTTAAAATAAGTAAAATACCAAATAATAAGCATTGCTAGTGAAAAAGTTAAAATATAAATACTCCAAAAAATATTTAAGTTCATATTATCAACTCCTAATCATTATTTTATATTCCATTTAGGTGGATAAAAATATTCTATTTTTTCTTTCTTTGGCACATAGTGTTTTTTTATTTTTGTTCGATTCGATTTTAAATTTGGTACGGCTTCTCTACAATATTTATCTAGTTCACAAAATATATTTTGACAATCTATAAGTTGTAATGGTCTATTTCCAATTCTTTTAAAATTGAAATTAAGTCTTTTAAATTCTTCATCTTGATGTTCATACATATATCTAATAATATCTTCATTACTTAAGCTTCCTTTATCAATAAAACATTTTTTTATACCTCTTAATGAACCAGGTCCTGCTATTGTAAACTCATCTTCTCTCCAATTTACGACTTCACTGTAGTTAATGTCAGTTACCAATTGGTAAGCCATAAAGTTTCCGATTAAAGGATAACTTTTTATAATATCAAAGCCTTCTTTCATTGTTTGACATTTAATGATTTTATCTTGCATTTTATCTATATTAAACATTTTATTTAAAAGCTCTAAATGGTTATCATGCTTCCTGTCATAACCAAAAGCTTTATTAGCGCAACTTATATAAGCATCATTATAGATTTTTATGCCACTTGAAATAGCGTTTTCTAATACTTTTGAGTATTCTTTTACATTAAATGTTTTTAAAGTAATATCATGAAAATTATTTAATAATAACTGCCAAGTTGATTCCTTATTAAATAGTTTAAATAATATTATTCTAAATATCATATCAGCATCAGAATATTTTTTACCATTATATATAACGTTTTTTAATAAATATTGACTAACCCTATCATTAACGCGATAACTATTACAAAATTTATAATCTTGTAATATTTTATCATCTGTCCATGGTGAAGGTTCGCCATTTAGTTTTTTTATAAATATATTCTGTCTTTCACTTGCGAAATACCAATACAAATCATATATTTCTTGTCTCTTTTTCATATCCACCTCTAATATTAAACTAACAATATTATACTATATAATTTAATTTAAATAAAATAAAACACATCAAAAAGATATGTTTTATTCATGAATTTTTTTCATAACTAAATTAACATTCGTTACTACTACATTAGAGTCATCTTGATTTCCTAGTATATCAGCTTTTACTTGTAAAGTTGTTTCTTGTTCAAATCTAAAAAGAATCGTTTGTGAAAAACTCATTTGTTTTCCATTTCCCGCTAATAATTCAAAGGATAAGTCTTTAAGTGCAGATCCACGATCATCTTTGAGATAAAATGTTGCACCATGAGAATCATCTGCTTTTTCTATTAAACCTGAAAAAGAAATCTCATAAATACCTGGTTGAACTTTTATATCAGTTTCATTCAATAAAGAAAAATATTCCGATTCATTAGGTACCAGCCATGAATCTTGAAGTAACATTTCTCCAGATGTATTTGTTTCTAAAAAATTTGTAAAAAATAATCCCTCAGTAGATGATATTGCAATCGGACCCGTTGGTCCTATATCACCAGGATCACCTTTTGGCCCTATATCACCATGATTACCTTTTGGTCCGGTTGGTCCTATATCTCCTTTTGGACCTGCGGGACCTATAATAGAATTACAAATTCCTAGATTTAATATTTTATTTCTTAATTTTAGGTTTTCAATTAATTCTTGATATTTTTTCAATCATATTCCTCCTCTATTATTTGTATAAAACTATAATTGTTCTAATTTAGTTTATGAATAATATATTTTTTTAAATAGTCATTTTATAATATCTTTTTCAAAAAAACGTTTTAGCACTTTTATTTATTAAATATAAAATATAATATAAGGGGGGGCATTATGGAATCAGAATTAAGAAATTCGGCCACTTCTGCAGGAATTTATAATAATATACCAACCTCTATAACATCTACTGTTTCTGTTGTTACAATAATTGATGGGTTATATATTACTAAAACAGCTGATAAACAAATTTGGGCTGATGGTATTTTAACATATACAATTATTATTGATAATAAAACAGAAAATAGTTTATGGCAAATATTTAGTATTTATCATATACCTACTACTAGTGATTACTTACAAACTGATTTTTATAATGATAACGAATATCAAAACTTTTTAGATATGATTAAAAACAGAAGTAATCATAGATTTAATACAAATGTAGGATCTAACGATAATATACTTACTTTATCCACTTGTTATAATGATAATGATAAAATGGTAGTTCATGCTAAACTCATAAAAAGAACAAAAACATAAAAAATGTGGATTTAAATTAAAAGAATCTACATTTTTTTAACATCAAATTAATCTATACTAAGTTTTATAGCTAAAAAGAATTTTCACAGTTTTGAAGCATTTAAAAAGAAGCAAATTTTATAAAATTTTTGCTTCTTTATTAATTATCTTCAAGTATTATTTGACCATCTATAACTGGTATATTAGGGAAACTTGCATCCATTAATGTGAAGTTTCTAACTGGTGCTGTTGGGTTTGTTATTTGCACTGTTTCAGATGATTCAGTCATAACAATTGATTTAATAGTATCATCAAATGTGTGACCTCCATCACTTGATATTTGCTTATAATATATTGCTGTACTTCCAGATTCAGCAAAAGGAACATTGTTAAATACAGCATTCCCATCTTCATTAGTTGTTATTTCCTTTCCAACTATCGTTCCCGTACTATCTGTTCTTATAAATTTAGCGCCAACAATTTGTATTCCTGTATTAGGATCTCCTGTATCTGTAACATGAAGTGTTAAAGTTCCTTTTGCACTTATTGTAAAAGCATATGTATCTGTTCCATCTATAATAGTTACACTTTTGGGATCAAGTGTTGTTGCATCATATCCACCAGCTAAAGCTTGGGCATTATATGTACCAGTTACAAGTTCAATGCTTCCTTTTCCGTTCGTTATTGGAATTGTGTGTCTTGCCATAATATCATTTTCCCCCCTTCTATTTTTATATTTGGATAATTTTTATCCATTAACATTATCGTAATAAGATGTTCTTTTCTTGGTTTATTATCAATATTTATACAATAAAATCTATCTTTTTTTGCAATTAAAGGTACTACCACAATTGATAAATTAGAATATATGACTAATTTATACACCTCATTATTACATACTGGTATTTTTAGTTTTCCAAAACAATCTATTGTTCCATTAAAAACAATCTTATTACTTTTATCTTTTAATTTTATTTTTAAATTACTTAGACTTATACTTTTATTACTGCAAAGTTTAATATAAATATAATCACTTGTCATAATTCACCTCATTACAATATATTTTATGAATCAATTTTCTTTTTTGTAAAGGTATTATGCCTCAATACTCCAAATTATTAATGTAGAATAATCTTCATCTTCAAGCAAATCTTTGCTAGGTTTTAGAAACAATCCTTTATCGGTCGAAAATGTAACATTACTTACACCTACTACTCCCCCATTATCACTTGATTCATATATTAATTTTTTATTTGTATTTAAAAGAGCTTCTTCATTATTAAATTTCTTAAAAAATAATGAATCTATTAGTACTTTACCTGTACTATCTATCATTGGATTTGTATAATTTAAATATAATTTCCAGTTAGTACTATTTACTCTACTATCAACTACGGTTACCACTGTTTCATTTTTTTTAGGTAATATAATTGGATTAGTTGAAGATGGTATCATACTAAACGGAATATTTTTTGTTGCTTTTAAAAGAGTTAACTCTCCCATAAAAGGTGTTATTACATTTCTTTCAGTAAAACAACTATTTAAACAAGATGTTATTTTAACTCTTGTATTATCTAAAATAGCAGAATCAACATTTACTTCAAAAAAACCATTTTCATCTGAGACCGCTGTTAAACTTTTATTATTATATTCCATTTTAACGTTTGCATAAGGTATGGTATGTCCTGAAATAGTATCTATAGAATTTGTAATTGGATGGACATTTATCTTAACCATTCCGATAGTTAATATTTTTTTATCTTGAAAGGAAAAACTATTTATATCTGATATTGAACTTAACTCAGTATCTGTAAAATTATGTGATGTAACTGTAGTACTATCTTTATTTAATACACCCGTTATTTTAGCTGGTGTATTTTCTTTATACCAATAAAATGCTGGTGTATCATCAAGTGTGCAAGCAGAAGTATAGTCAAGTGCATATATCCACATGTTAAGTCTACTAAAGCTAAAGGAAAAATCAACAGGATTATTGGTATAGACTACATTCGCATTTTTGGTATAAATATTTACATATTTTGGATTATCTAGTATAAACTTCTGATTAGTTCCTTTAAAATAAATATTATAGTTATCTGATGGCGTTGTCATATATGTGTTTATTACAGATATGCTTGCTCCTTCTGAAACTTTAAAATCTCCAAATACATTCCACATTGGAACTCTTTGATGGCTTTTTTCAATAAATGTAAAATTAGCCATTTCTTCTATTAAAACATTTCTAGCACCATGTGTTGTTGTTATTGCAAAACCATTCCCTGTTGTTAAAAGAAATTCTGCACCATGCCCTACTATTAAATCCAACCTATTAGTTCCATTCATAAATTCTCTATTAGTCGTAATACTTACTCTGCTATTTGGCATAATTTTAACTAATGATGGTATAACATCATTAAAAAAGAAAATTGTATTTGTATTTGAATCGCTTGTAATTGTTGTATTTCCATCTATTATGATTCTATTGGAATTACAGGCTCTTTGTGCGGAAACATTATTAGTATCTTTCACTTCTAAAACAGAATCTATAATTTTAGTAGTTCCATAATAATTTTGTGAAAGTTCGATCCCACTAAAATTTATATTATTATATTCTACTACCACATTAGAATAGTTTGGATGAGATGGAACATAAATAACTCCATAACCATGTGAAGATACTATATTCATATTTTTCAATATGATTCTTTTATTAGCTGTGCTTACTTTTATAACCGTTTCTTCCGAACTTAAATTATTTGTATAAGTATATTTTGTATTATTATATGTTCCATCAATAACAATTTTACCTTTATTACTATTTATAACAAAACCACTTGTAGCATCAATATCACTTCCTAAATAAACATATTCATAACCATTATCTTCACTCAAAACTTGTTTTAATTCATCACTAGTCATAACAACAACTGTATTATTATCTATTATTTGAATAATTATCACCTTCCTTTATAATAATTTATGTTAAAAATTAAAAATGAAGTAATTAAAAAGAATAGGAGTTCCCCATTCTTAATGTATTTTAGTAACACTTAACATTGCATTAGTACTTCCATTAAATTTCAAATCAACCACTTTAGATGATTTTACATTTAAAGTTATAAGATCATTTGCTTGTAATGATACAATTGTTGTTCCACTTATATTATTAATTATTTGGGCGCTAAATTCACTTGTTGCACTTGTAGCAGGTTGTAGTACATCATTTGCTCTAACAGACATAGTTATAGAACATTCTTCATTTGTTGCTCCACATAATAAATATGATACCAAATATACTCCACCTTCTTTTATCTTAATAGAATTATTATCTGGATATTCTGTAAGAAAGGCTGTTCCTTTTTCAGGTAGTGGAATTATTGTATCAGTTCCTTGTGATAATGTAAGTTGTGTATCAGTCATTGAATATCTAATTCCATAAGAAGATACAAATTCTGTTCCTGGAGGACCTGCAGGACCTTGTGGTCCTCTTTCTCCAACATCTCCTTTAGCTCCTTTTGGAATTAAAAACGCTAAATGATGCACCCAATCTTCAAAAGTATCCATAACTTGCGCTGGTTCTCCAGGTTCTAATGTTTCTGTTTCATCTATAGCAATGTGTTCTGTTCTCCCTATTTCTCCAGGAAGCCCTCTTGGTCCTTGTTCTCCTTGTTCTCCTTTAGGTATTTTAAAATCTAAAACTACATCTACTGGTGTTCCAACGTTTACTACTTCAGCTTCTTCTGTTGGCTCTATTGTTTCAATATTTCCAATTTGGATAGTTGATGGTCCTTGATCTCCTTTTTCTCCTTTTATTCCTTGTGGTCCTTGTTCTCCTTTCTCTCCCTTTGGGCCTGGTATTCCTTGCGGTCCAATTTTTCCTTCTATTCCTTGTTCTCCTCTAGGTATTTTAAAGTTTAAGATAGCATCTTCATTCGTTCCAACATTTTCTACTTTAGCGTCTTCAAACGCTTCTACTGTTTCTGTAACTCCAACTCCAATACTTACAGGGCCTGGTATTCCTCGTTCCCCTTTTTCTCCTTGTGGTCCTTGTTCTCCTTTTATTCCTTGTGGTCCGGTTGGACCTTGCACATAACAAAATTTGTATTTTTTTCTTTCTTCTTCAATTTTTTTTCTTATTCGCTCATAATCATTACAACTATTCATTATACACCCTCCTCTATTTTTTTAGAATCAATTATCATATTTCAATTCTTCTATTTTAATTTATGAAAATACTTTTAAAATGTATAATTAATATGTAATAAAAATATAGTGTACTTAATGAAAAAAATAAATAAAAATATTAATTTATTTACAACAAATGTAATTTTTTGAATTAGATTATTAAAATTTCACTTATTAAAAAAATGTATTTACTTGTCAAATTTTTGTCTATATTTATTTTTTAATCTTCAATTTATTTAATTTAAAAAACTTCCTAATATATACAAGATATATTTTTACACTTATTTTTGCTACTAATTACGAAATAAATAGTTTTTATCATTAGTTTATAATTTACATTATATTCCTTCTATTTATAACACAATAATACTTGGAGTTAACTCTAAGTCAAGACTTTTTTAAAAAAAATTATTTACATTTTATTATTTGTAAATAATTTCTAATTCTTTAAAACTTCTTCAAAATAATTATCATCTAAATCTAAATTTTCACTAACAAAACCAATTAAAGGTGCAATACCATCAGCATAATGAAAATCAGATCCTATAGTTGTAAATAAATTATTTTTTTTAGCAAAATCTCTCCATTTTTTAGTATCATTTATTTTTTCATCATTATTACTTCTATTTATATAAATATAATTAGCTTCAATTCCATCTGCTTGCATTTCATTTACTAAATTTAAAATATCTTCTTCGGTTAAATTATCTTCATATTCATATGCAACTGGGTGAGCTAAAACTACCTTACCACCAGCTTGTCTAATTATTTGAGCAGCCTCTTTTGGTGTTAACGTTTCCTTTTTAACATATGCAGGACATCCTTCATTCATTATTGTTTCAATATATTCTCCCCTACTTGGAATATATCCAAAAACTTCTTTTAATAAGGTTTCATTTTCTTTATTATCAACCACATTTGATGCAATATGAGCTTTTGTAACAGCATCAATTTTATCAAGAGCCTCTACATCAATTTTATAACCTAAATCACTTATTTTGTCAGCGACTTTATATAAATAATTATGTCTTATATTTCTTAATGCAAATAATCTTTTTTTGAATTCTTCACTTTTATAATCTATATTATATCCAAGTACATGGACTCCACCCTTTTTAGTTTTAGTAGATATTTCAACTGCTGGTATAATATTAATATTATTTTTTTTTGCATAATTAAATAATTCATCACTATATGCTTCTATAGTATCATGATCAGCTATTGCAATTGTACTAACACCATTTTTTAATGCCTCATCAATTACCTCCTTTGGACTAAGTTTTCCATCTGATTTATTAGTATGTATGTGCAAATCTATTTTCTTATTCATATTTTAATTCCTTTCTTAATTTTTACTTTACTACATTATACCACAATCAAAAAACATTTTACCTCATATATTGTAATAACTAAATGGGGGATGAAAAATGAATTTTGAAAATAAAATATCGGAAATTGTGGAAAATGCTAAAATCCAAAAAAGATTAAAAAAAATAGGAATATATCCTTGTCAAATGATTCCTGGTCCAACTGGACCTGCTGGAAAAGGTTTGGAAATATTAGGTAGTTATAATTCATTAGAGGAACTAATTAAAAATCATCCAACAGGTACAAATGGAGATTGTTACATTATTAACAATGATTTATATATATGGGATTCTATTAAAGATACATGGAGTGATATAGGTGATGTTAAGGGTCCAAAAGGCGATATCGGTATGACGGGACCTCAAGGTGACATCGGTCCGACGGGACCCCAAGGTGATATTGGCCCTACTGGTCCAAAAGGTGATACTGGTCAGGCAAAACCGATAGAAACTAATTATGAGGCTATTTTGTTTGCAAGTTATGCTCAAGCTCACTACTCCAGAATTATGGTATTTCAAGAATTAATAAGTATTCCCGAAAATAATGATATCATAGTTAAATTAAATGATACACATTTTTCTGTAATGCAACCCGGATATTATGAAATTACCCTTTGTGGGCAAATATCTGGTGTTGATCAAAGTCACGGTGCAATCTTTCATTTATCAAATTCTAATGGAGCTGTTATACAAGACTTATCATTCGAATTAAAAGCTGGAAGTACTTCTAGAATGGATTGTTCAGAAACGATTGTTACCAAATTTGATGCAAAAACAGATTTATATATTCAATGTGGAATTACTGGTGATGCTCAAACTGCTAATATTGATTTTTCAAATGTAAACTTAATAATTAAAAAGTATTTTGTAGAAATTTAATATTTAAAATCAATCAATGATTGGTTTTTTATTTTTAATTAATATGTTATAATCAAAAAGAATAGTATTAGGAAGTATGGTGTATGAAATATGAAGGAAAAATATAAAAAATATTTAAATTATGATTATTCATTTGATAAATTAACAACGCTTGGAATATTTAGTTTAATTATTGTAATTGCTGGTACTTTTGGTTTTATATATGAATTTATTTTTTATTACTTTAATGGTGGTATGAAAGAATTTTTTTGGAGAGGTGGGAATTTCTTACCTTGGATAAATATATATGCTACAGGGTCAATTATGATTTACTTTTTAACTTATAAAAGGCGCAAAAAACCATTTCAAGTATTTTTAATAGGTTTTATATCATGTGGTATTTTAGAATATTTTTCTGGACTTGGGATGTATCTTTTACGTGATGGTCTTAGATGTTGGAACTATAACGCAGAAATTTTAAACTTTGGAAATATTGGTGGATTTGTATGTTTTAGAAGTGCTTTCTTTTTTGGACTATCAAGCCTACTTTTAATTTATGGAATTATTCCAGCTTGTTTCTATTTAGCGCGAAAAATGAATAAAAAATTATTTTTAGTAATCAGTTTTAGTCTTTGTACAATCGTTTTGATCGATGAATTTTATAATTTGTTATTTGCAAGAATTTTTAAACTTCCAAGAGCGTCTTCTATCTATAAAAAATTAGGAATACACTACGTAAAGTTTAAATAGTTAATTTTTTATATTATAATTGATAAAGTTAAGGAGGATATAAATGCAATTAATTGATTTTTTACTACATTGTAATCAATATATAGGACAATTTATTCAAGAATATGGAAATTTTATATATCCCATATTGTTTATAATTATTTTTTGTGAAACAGGTTTAGTTTTCTTACCATTTTTACCTGGAGATTCATTAATTTTTGCTGCTGGTACATTTGCTGCTATTGGAAAAATGAACTTTTGGTTACTAATTATAATAATCATAATGAGTGCTATTCTAGGTGATACTGTTAACTATGAAATTGGAAAACACTTTGGTAAAAAAATACTAAATAATAAAAAATTCAAATTAATAAAAGATGAAAACCTAAAAAAAGCTGAAGACTTAGTAAAACAATATGGAGGAACGGCTGTATTATTAGCTCGTTTTATGCCCATAATTAGAACTATTGTTCCATTTGTTGTTGGAATGGGAGAACTTCATTATCCTAAATTTATAAAATATAATGCCATTGGTGGAATTGTATGGGTTTCATTATTTTTAACAATGGGATACTTATTTGGTAATATCGAAGCTGTTCAAGAACACTTTACTTTAATTATTATTGCCATCGTTATATTATCTTTATTACCAATATTAATTACTTATATCAAAAACAAATTAAATAAATAGCTAAAAAATGAAAAAATGAACCAAATAAACAAAAAAAATGAAATACTGAATGATAGTATTTTTTTTTAGCTCCTCTACAATATAAAACGGCTCCAATCGTATAAACCATACCACCTAACATAATAAATATAAAACTTAGTATTCCGCAATTTGTAATTAGTGTTTTTGAAAACAAGATAATTCCCCATCCATTTATTAAATGACAAATAACCTCTAATATTTGCACTTTATCCAATTTAGTTATTGTAAATATTAAACCAATAATAGTTAAAATTAAAACAAGGAAAAAATATATAACGCCGCTTATTTTACCTATTCCAACTAACGCAACAGGGACAATTGTTCCAAATACTAATAAGAAAACCATACAATGATCTAATAATCTAAATAGTTTTTTTATTTCTAAATTAAAAGGTATAGCGTGGTAAATACAAGAGATAGTATAAAGTAAAAACAACGTTATTCCAAATACTAATGCCTCTATACTTTTGGTATTTTTTAATAAAACTAAACCATAAATACTTAAAATTGAACCTATTCCATGTGAAACTGAATTAATTATTTCTTCTAAATTAGAATATTTAGGAATTAATATTTTATTGATAATCATCTTCCTTTCAAAAAGTTTGTCCATATGATTATATTCACTATATTTTATTTAATTCCACTATTTAAATATATTTTTAATTATATTACATAAGTCTAATTAAGGAAATATTAAAAAAGAAAAAAATTTTTTATTATTTGAAATTTTAAGTACTGTCTTTATACTAATACTTGGTACTATTTTACATTTGCTTTTTCAAATAATAATCATATAGTAGGCATTTTTAGTGCTGTTAATGAAAGCACTTGGGAACATTTAAAACTTTTATTTTTTCCTATGTTAATAACAATTATTATTGAATTTTTTGTAAAAAATAAAAGTATCAATTGTGTATGTAACAGGATTAATTATTGCTTTATCCTTTATCATTGTTTTTTTCTATGCATACACAGAGATTATCGGAACTAACTATGCCTTTTTAGATATTAGTAGTTTTTTTATAGCAACTCTTCTAGGTCAAATATATGCTTATATAAAAAACAAAAACAATTGTCCATGTAATATTTCATTTCTAGTTATTTTATTATTATTCAGTTTTATCTTTTTTCCTTTTTTTCCACCACATATCGGTTTATTTAAAGATCTAACTTATATGGAATAAACTAAAAAACCAGTATTGCTGGTTTTTTGATTATTTTAAATAATAATGTTTAATTGGTTTTAAATTATCATCTAGTTCATAACAAATAGGATTACCTGTTTCTATTTCTAGTTTTATTACTTCTTCATCTGTTAAATTATCCAAATATTTCATTAATCCTCTTAAACTATTTCCATGTGCTACTATGATTACTTTTTTTGATTGTTCCAATTCTTTTTTTATATCAGAATTATAGTATTCAACTACTCTTTTAATAGTATCTATTAGATTTTCTGTAAGTGGTAGTTCTGATTCTTTTAAATTACTATATTTAGGATCATTACCTGGATATCGTAGATCATCTTTCGTTAAAGAAGGTGGTCTTACATCAGCACTTCTTCTCCAAAGTAAGACTTGATTTTCTCCATATTTTTTTCTTGTTTCATCTTTATTTAATCCTTGTAGTGCTCCATAATGTCTTTCATTTAACTTATAACTATAATTTATAGGGATATCTTTCAAATCTAGTTCTTCTAAAATATAATTTAAGGTGTCATTTGCTCTTTTCAATACAGATGTGAAAGCTATATCAAACGTAAATCCTTTTTGTTTTAATACAATTCCAGCTTCTTTGGCTTCTTTAATACCATTTTCTGATAATTCGACATCTGTCCATCCTGTAAAGCGATTTTCTAAATTCCAAATGCTTTGTCCATGTCTTACTAAAACTAATTTTATCATTATTATCTCCTCTACTTTATAACAAAAGAATTTTATTTACTTATTTATCATATTCTAATTTTACTTTAGTTGTATTTTTATTATTTGTGCATCATGAAATACCAAATAGTGCAATGGTTAATAAAAGTTTTTTCACTTTATTTTTCCTTTTAAACCTTTATCTATTTATGGTATATTCTACACTACCAGCTTTTGAAAGATCCATATCCGTTTTACTTATTATTTTCTTCGTTTCACCAGCTGAAATTTCTTCACCAATATAACCTACTAATTTTATCATTTCTTTACCACTTTTATCTTTTACAATAATATCAAATGATTTTAAATAATTAGTTTCATTTGAAATATTTTTTACATCAGTTTCTAAAGTAGAATAACCACCATCATATTTCAAAGAAGTATTTGTCATTTTAAAATTTTCTATTTTTTGATTTTTTACAACATCTTTTTCTTTATTTTGAACTACCTTTTCTTTTTTTACACTCTTAACTTTTGTTTCTTTTTTTGAACAACCACACATTGAAAGTGTAAATATCATAACAAGTACGACATTTATAATTAATATTTTTTTCATATTGATTTCTCCTATCTTAACACTGTAATTGTATCATATTTACAGAACTTTAACAACACAGTTAGTAAGTTTTAAAAAAAACTTTGTATTTCATACAAAATTTTTTTATTCATTTCCTTTTAGACTTGTAACCATATCTATTTTATTTACTTTCTTATCTAATATTTTTGAAACAATAAAAGAGACAATAAGCGTACCGAGTGCGGCATATATATAAGATATTAATTCTACTTTAGCATTAAAGTCATAACCGTCTGATAGAGCTGAAACAAAGATGAAGTTTAAAAGTAAGTATCCTAAAGGAAGTCCTATAATAATTGAAATAAGTGTAATCCAATTATTTTGTTTAGTATAAATCTTTTTGATTTGTTTATCTTTAAATCCTAACACTTTTAAAGTTGCAAATTGATATTGTTTTTCTGTAAATGATAAAACTCCTAAGTTATAGATAATAACAATACCTAAAATAACTGCTACAACAATTATTAGAACAATCATTGATTTCATTGTACTAATCATATTTTCAATTCCTAATTTTATTGAACTAATATCTTGAATAAGTTCAACACCTGCTATTTTTTTATTTGTATCTACTTTTTTATTTGAATAAACGGCATTTGGTTTATATTCAATTCCTAGTTTTTCTAAAGATTTTCTTGTAAATTTTTTAATCTTGTCGTTTTTAATTCTTCTATTTTAGTTATATATTTTTCTCCAGTTAAATTAGTTAATTCTATATATTTTGACATTAGTTTTCTATATGAATCAATTATTAGAGGATATAAATATAAAGTTTCATCTTTAATAAAATCACGTCCTTGATCCCATATTATAACACAATAATTCTTTTTTTTTATTTTTTTTTGTATATAAATTTAATCTATGTACATAATATTAATGTGATAAGAAATTATCACACATAAAAAGACACAAGGAATTTTGTGTCTTTTTCTTATTTTTCATAATTCATTGCAGCTATTTCTAGTTTATCATTACTATGAATTAAGATTAAATTACTTTCGGTTGGATATTGTAAATCTTCTTTATATGTAATTTTTAAAGTTACATAATAAGCTTTATCATCACTTGCTACTTCTGTTTCATAATCATCTTGTTCAATTTTTGAAACCGACACTTTTTCAACATTTGGTAATGATTGCTTTCTATTTTTATAGATGTTATTTTCTACGTAACGATAAACAGTATCTTTAGCATAAGATTCAAAATCATTTTGATAATCTTTATAAACAAATTGTGTTCCACCAACATCATTTTTGTTGATTGCACAATCTAATGAATAGAAATCTGCTATAAACATTTTACTCATTATTTTAGCATATTCTTCTTCATCCATATCGTCACTTTCTAATTCTTTTTTTAATTTTTTGAATAATTCTTTAAAATACTCAGGATCATTTTCATTAAGTTGATATCCATACCCTTTAATAGTATCAAGTACTTCAACTTTCTTTTGTGATTTAGTATTTAAACTATCGAAGATGTCTTTAATGCAAAAACCTAAAATTGCGATTATTATTATTATTAAAATCGTTAATATAAAGGATGTTTTTAATTTTCTTTTCTTTTTATTTGCTTTCATTTGTTACCTCACTTGTTAATTTCTCTTTTGCTTCTTCCTTTTTAATTAAGTCATATACAATAATTGAATCAGAAATAGAAACGGCTTCATCAGCTAATTTATTATATTTTTGAATATAATCAACACTAACAGTATCATCAGGATTCAATAGTTTTCCTTCTTCTTTACTTTGATTATAATACATTTTATCAGTTAACCAATTTCCATCTGGGAAGAATACAACATTTTCATCAATACTAAATATATCATGTCCTAAAGCATATTTACTTTTGAATCCAAACATATTTCCTAAAGTTGGCATTACATCATACATACCCATTATTTTTTTTGTTTCTTTGGCTTTATCTTTATTATCTTTTGACCAAATAATAAATGGTACTTTACGATTTAATTCATATTGATAATAATCTACTTCTTTATAATTAGGATCATCTTTGTCTAAAACAGAATCAGTCTCAGGATCGTAATTATAGAAACGTTTAAATTCTGATTTTTTCAATTTTGCGTCATGATCTCCATAGATGACGATTACAGTATTATCAAGAACACCATTTTGATCTAATTCATCAATTAATTGACCTATAGCCTCATCAGCATAATGAACTGATTTAAAGTAATTTCCAAGTTTAGTTCCTTCCATGTATGGAGCAGTAACTTCCTCTTCTTGTCCTGTCTCTTCATTTGTTTTCTTATATTTATATGTTACTTCATAATCACTATGACTTTCAATATCTGAAAATGGTGTATGATTAGTAAGCATAATCAAAGTTCCCATAAAGTTAGTATGTTCATCACTTATTTTTTTGATTTTTTCACTAGCTTGTCTAAAGAATGATTTATCAGATAATCCTAATCCAATTGTTTCATCAATATTGAAATCTTTATTGTAACAATAGAATTTTTCATATCCAAGACTTTTATGAGCATTATTACGATTCCAGAAGGAACAGTTATTACCATGCATACTAAAAGTATAATACCCTTGTTTTTTTAATAATTTTTGTAGAGTTTCATATTCTCTATCCCAGTAGCTAACAAAAACAGTTCCACTACTAGCTGGCATAAGAGATGTACTAAGAGTAAACTCACTATCACTACTAGTTCCAACACTCTCTTGAGCATAAAAGTTAGAAAAGTATAATCCTTCACTAGCAAGTTTTTTTAAATTTGGCGCAACATCTACACCGTTAAAACTTGTATTTAAAGTAAAGTTTTGAATACTTTCAGCGTGTATTAGTAAAATGTTTTTACCTTTAAACATATCTGTATATTCATTTGTTTTAGTTTCATCTTTTTTATTTTCATAGTATTCTCTAAATTTTTTAGCATTTTTATCATAACCAAATAATGGGTTTAATTGTGATTTTACAGTTGCGAATAAATCGTTTATTTGATATGTATAAATACCAAAACGCATAACAATATATTCACGGTTCCATTGTTTACTAAGACGACTAATATCAATAGAACTCATTGTTGAAATAAATAATCCAATTAAAATAAGTCCAACAATTAAAGTGTTTACAGCTCTAATGCGACCAACCTCTATCTTTGAAACGCGATCATAATACTTTTTCTTTTTTAGACTTTTATGAACAAAAATCATAGCTAGAATTTGCCAAATATAGCAGAAATCCTTCATTTCCATGACATTTTCTACAACAGCATCTCCTACGTCCACTACTTGTAATGATGTTTCTAATAAAGAAAATGATGCGAATGATAAGTAATTTGTATAATACATTGAATTAATAACACATAAAACTACAAAAATACATGATATTGTGAAAAAGTATTTAAATTGGTGCTTTGGTTTTATAAAATAACCAAAAGCTCCTAATATTAATATAATAGCTAAATCAGCAATAATTGGTTTTATATCAAAGTAATTTTTAACGGTTAAAAATCTAATTAAGCATCCATTTATAACTGAAGATATAACAAAAGTCATAAATAAAATATTTGTTTTAACATAATTTTGTGATTTAACCTTAAAATTACCCATTTTTTCTTTAAAATTATAATCTTTTATTTTTTTCATTTTGTTCACCTCAAAAAACTTTTAACTCTATAAGTATAGCACTTATTAAATCTTTAATCAAATTTTAAATTCTTATCTATATATTTGATCAATGTACTCTAGAAGTTTTAAAAATAACTTTACAAAATTCTTTTCTAAACCTTTATTTGCTAATTTTCTAACTTCAATTCTTTTCTTTTTAATAGGTAAATTACTAAAGAATACAGCATCTATTTCTTCTTTTAATGATGTTTTAATTTGTAAATCTGAAATAATTGATTCGATATCATCATTTATAATTCTAGCAGCATCTATTTCAATATTTTTTCCTTTACAATTAAGTGTTAATTGACCTATTGTTGAAACGTTTTCAATCTCAACGATAAAATCTGTTCCTTTAACATATTTTTTTACTTCTATTTTATTATCATTGAAATATGCTACAACATCATTTGCTTCTTTCGTATTTCTAAAGACAATTTTATAATTTCTAACTTCTGGTACAATATTTGTTTTTCCCTCTAATGGTCTAATTATAACTGTATAATTGTTTGGTAAGTAGTTATAATCAATTGCTGTTAATAGATAATTTCCACTTTTATAAGCTTCTGTTACACCATCATCTTCATACATTTTGTATGTATTAGTTCTTCCTGGGAAGATTTGAATTTCCAAATTTTTAGGTGGTTTGGTACTATTTAGTTCATTATCATTACTTAAAGTAACAATTGATCCAGCTTTTGCGAAAACAGGATAATCTTCATCATTAAAGAATGATAAATGTTTTCTTCCACCAATAAATTTTTTTCCATTTACAAAGTCATACCATACGCCCTCTGGTAGATAAAATTTATGAATTACACGATTAATTAAATATTCTTTTTTGGTAGTTATAGGGCAAACGAATAATTCATTTCCAAAAAAGTATTCATTTCTAAAATTTAAATCATCATACATTGTTGGAACGTTATAATATAAAGGAATTATAAGTGGCATTCCATATCTTGAATATTTATAACATTCAGAATATATATATGGTATTAAACGGTGTCTCAAATTTAAGTATTTTTTAACAATACTATAAGTTTTAATTCCCCATTTCCAAGGTTCTCTTTTATAATATTTTCCATCTTCTGATCCAAATTTAAGAATTGGACTAAAAGTTGCAAGTTGAACATAACGTGTATATAGTTCATTATCTTCTGTACCTTTATAGTATCCACCAACATCATGGGCTAAAAAGGTAAGTCCAATATTAGTAGCACAACCATTATAATATGGTAATGTTTTTAGTGTATCCCAACCTACAATTGTTTTACCAGAATATAAAACAGGATATCTATGAGCTGCTACTGAGGAATTTCTAGTTAAAATCATTGACCTTTTATTTTTAATATTATCTAAAAATTGATAATGATTTAAAACAAATAAATCATTTTTTTTGTTTACTTCTTCACTATCATTCCAAAAGAAATCGACGCCATCACTTTCTAAAGGATGAATTAGTATTTTTAAATAGGCATCTATACATTTAGGATCAAAAACATTAAACGGAATATTTCCTTTTTCATCTTTTTGTAAATAGTTGGTAAGAATTTCATAATTTTTTTCCTGTGGATAAATACCATCTAAAGGATTAACATTAAGCCCTACTGCTATGTTTTTACTGTGGATAAAGGAAATTAGTTCTTTAGGATTTGTAAATAAGTCAGGATTCCATGTAAATCCATTATTTTTTTGACTAGTTATATGCCATTTTTTATCAAGTAAAAGAATAGATAAAGGTATTTCATTTAGTTCAAATTCATTAACTAAATTTTTAATTTGGTCTTCATTATAATTAGTATTTCTACTCCACCAATTTCCTAAAGCATATCTTGGAATTAAATTAGGATATCCTGTAAGTGAAAAATAATCTTTAAGACATAAAGCAAAATCTTTTAAATACATAAAAAGATATATGTCTTTACTATTACTTTCTTTTTTTTCTAAAACGCCACTTTCTGTAAAGACATTTGTATTAGAATCGTCAATAGAAACAAATCCGTCTACGGAGTATAGGCTTTTTTGTAATTTAGGATCACCTACGTTATCATCAAGAGAAAAAGAAGGTGCGCCATAGTTTCTAACTTCTGGATGATTATAATACCAAACACGATCAGTGTTAAGTAATTTTACATTTAAATTAGCTGTTGGATTAAGCTTACTTCCTGCAAAACTTTTATTTTTAACGTAGTTTAATTCAAAATATTTAGTTTTTATTTGTAAATATTTAC
>OGYD01000290.1_pt1 | contig 42104 bp, 49 predicted proteins | sample 1576441 | NCBI WGS metagenome assembly OGYD01 (sample SAMEA3541537, study PRJEB24748) | human gut metagenome | biome: human gut; feature: human-associated habitat; material: faeces | place: China | collected 2012 | reverse complement strand
GTCATATTACCTTTAACGGTATGAACCCCGAAATTGAACTTCGTGAACATCAGAAGAATGCCGTTGCACACATTCTGTACGGCGGTAACACCTTGCTTGCACACGCAGTAGGAGCAGGAAAAACCTTTGAAATGGTATCAGCCGCTATGGAGTCAAAGCGTTTAGGGCTATGCAACAAGTCGCTGTTCGTAGTCCCGAATCATTTGACGGAACAATGGGCAGCCGAGTTCCTACAACTCTATCCTGCGGCTAATATTCTTGTGGCAACAAAGAAAGATTTTGAAACAAAGAACCGTAAAAAGTTCTGTGGCAGGATTGCAACCGGAGATTACGACGCAGTTATTATCGGTCACAGTCAGTTTGAAAAGATACCTATGTCTGTTGAAAGACAGAGGGCGATTTTGGAGCAACAACTTCAAGAATTGACCGACGGTATTATCGACTTAAAGAAAAACCGTGGAGAAAACTTCTCCGTTAAGCAGCTTGAAAAGTCAAAAAAGGCTGTGAAGCTGAAACTGCAAAAACTCAATGACCAAAGCCGCAAGGACGATGTTGTTACCTTTGAAGAACTCGGTGTGGATAGGCTCTTTATTGACGAGAGCCATTACTACAAGAACCTCTATCTTTATACCAAAATGCGTAATGTGGGCGGTATCGCACAGACAGAAGCACAGAAATCTTCCGACCTCTTTATGAAATGTAGATACCTTGATGAGATTACAGGTGGTCGAGGAACGGTGTTTGCAACGGGTACGCCTATCTCAAACAGTATGGTGGAACTCTACACTATTCAGCGATATTTGCAGTACAACACCCTTGTAAAGAATGGATTGCAACACTTCGATGCTTGGGCGAGTACCTTTGGAGAAACAGTAACAGCCGTTGAACTTACCCCGGAAGGTACGGGATACAGAGCCAAAACACGATTTGCAAAGTTCTACAACTTACCGGAACTTATGGCAATGTTCAAAGAGGTTGCGGACATTAAAACAGCGGATATGTTGGCATTGCCTGTACCCGAAGCGCACTTCCACAATGTAGCGGTCAAGCCGTCTGAAATGCAGAAGGAAATGGTTGCCTCTCTTGCAGAGCGAGCCGAGAAAGTTCGCAGCGGCGGTGTGGATTCAAGCGTTGACAATATGCTTAAAATCACAAACGACGGCAGAAAGTTAGCACTTGACCAGCGTATGCTCAATGATATGTTGCCCGATTACGATGGCAGCAAAATCAATGCCTGCGTAGATAACATCTATCGTATTTGGGAAGAAACAGCCGACAAGAAATCAGCACAGCTTGTGTTCTGCGACCTATCTACTCCAAAGAACGACGGTACTTTTTCGGTGTATAACGACATCAGAAAGAAGTTGATTGAGCGAGGCATTCCCGAAAGTGAAGTCCGCTTTATCCACGAAGCGGACACCGATGTTAAGAAAAAGGAGTTATTCCAAAAGACACGCAAAGGCGAAGTCAGAGTGCTACTCGGTTCTACTCAAAAGATGGGAGCCGGCACGAATGTTCAGGACAGGCTTATCGCACTTCACGATGTGGATTGTCCGTGGAGACCGGCAGATTTGGAGCAACGCAGCGGTCGAATTATCCGTCAAGGCAACTCAAACCCGGAAGTAGATATTTACCGCTATGTTACGGAACAGACCTTTGACGCATATCTCTATCAGCTCGTAGAGGGCAAGCAGAAGTTTGCAAGTCAGATTATGACAAGCAAATCTCCGGTCAGAAGTGCGGAAGATATTGACGAAACCGCACTGTCTTATGCCGAGATTAAAATGCTTGCAACAGGTAATCCGTATATCAAAGAAAAGATGGATTTAGATATTCAGGTACAAAAGTTGAAGTTGTTAAAATCCAATTTTCTTTCTGAAAAATATGCTTTGGAGGATAAGATAATTAAATATTACCCGCAGCGTATCACTTCTCTTGAGAACCGCATTAACGGCTTAAAAGCAGATGTGGAAACTGTAAAACAGCACCCTAAACCAACAGATGACCGCTTTATCGGTATGGAGGTTAAGGGTGTTTTTTATTCCGAAAAAGCAGAAGCCGGCAAAGCAATCATTGAAGCCTGCAAGCAGATGAACAGCCCCGACCCTATTCCTCTCGGCAAATATAGAGGATTTGAAACGGAACTTCTTTTCAACATCACAGAGCGCAGCTACGAGGTTAGGATTAAAGGTGTGACAAGCAAAAACATTACACTCGGCGACGACGCACACGGCAACATCACTCGTATTGACAACGGTATTGAGAAGTTTGCGGAGAGTTTAACCTTTGCCGAAAGCGAACTTGAAAACACCAAAGCTCAATTTGAAACCGCAAAGAAAGAAGTTCAAAAGCCGTTTATCCAAGAGGACGAATTGAGGACTAAACTTGCAAGACTTGATGAACTCAATATCCTGCTCAATATGGACAAAACAGAAAATGAAATTGTCGGTGGCGAGCCTGATGAGGGCGAAGTGCCGACTGCACGAAAGGAGAAAACTTATGAAAGATAATATGAAAGAAAAGGACCTGACGGTAGATTTCTTTTTCGGAAACGAGGAAATCAATCCGTTTAACGCACCACAGATGTGCGTTGTTCGCAGATTAAGCAATACTTATCACGAATTGGAAAACGAAAAACTTCCGGCTAATAAGGCGGAAATCAACCTCAGAATTGCTAAACTCAGTTTCTATGAAGAACTCATTGACATCTGCATTCAAACCGATTTTTCACAGGCTGACATTATCGCTCTTTATGAGGAGGAAGACCTTGCGGAAATTGCTTGGCTTTTCTGGAATGATGTTAAGTGTCCGGTCACCGATGTTCTTTTGCTGATTGCGAAGCTCGCTTATTGCGATGAGATAAGCGATAAGGTAATCGACTTCCTTGTGTAAAGCGAGGTGGTTTATATGCCATATATCGCACCGGAGGTCATAACCGAAGCCAAGCGAATGGACTTATTGACATATCTCAGAGAGTATGAACCGAACGAGCTTGTGAAGTATTCAAATAACACCTACACCACAAGAACTCACGACAGCTTGAAAATTTCAAACGGAAAATGGATGTGGTGGTCAAGAGGTATCGGGGGCAAATCTGCCCTCGATTACCTTATAAAAGTTCGTGAAATGGACTTCGTTGAAGCGGTTCAGACCATTATGGGAAACGGTTCGGTAAGGTCTCCGACACCCGAAAACGCAAAAGGCTATGTTAATCAGCCGCTGCTACTCCCCGAAAGAAGTCCCTCTACCGATGTGGTATTTGAATATCTTTTCGGGCGTGGCATTGATTATGAAATCATCAATTACTGTTTGGAAAAGGAACTGGTAATTGAATCGCTACCGTATCACAATGTTGTTTTTATCGGCTACGACGAAAGAAATAAACCAAAGTATGCAGCTTACAGAGCCACAAATCAATCAAGACTTATGGGCGACTGCACCGGTAGCAAAAAGCAATATTCTTTCCGTCTTACTGCCGAGAACACCGGCGAGGTTCATCTTTTTGAATGTGCCATTGACCTACTCTCCTATGCAACCTTGATGAAGTCGGAGGGAAAGGATTGGCGACAGTTTAATCTTGTTTCTCTTGCCGGAGTGTACTCGCCAAAGCAAAATATCGGGGACTCGAAAGTGCCTGTTACGGTTAGAAATTTGCTTGAAAAAGACAAGTCAATTAAGCGTATCATTCTCCATTTGGACAATGATATTGCCGGAAGAAAAGCAACCAAGGCGTTGCAAACTATTCTTTCGGATAAGTATGAAGTCGTTGACGATCCGCCCAAGTGCGGAAAAGATGTCAACGACTTTCTTTGTATCAAGTTAGGAATATCCAAGAAACACGAAAGGAGTTTTGAAAGATGAATGTTGAAAAAATCAGAGAAATGTACCCGGAGGGAACGCAGATTATTCTCCAAGAAATGCGTGGCGAAAGTCAAATGCCTTATGGCTTGAAAGGAACGGTTAAGTTCGTTGACGACGCCGGACAAGTTCATATGAGCTGGGAAAACGGCAGCTCACTTGCACTAAACATTGATGAGGATACCTTTGAAAAGGTTGAAACCTCTGAAAAGATTTCTGTCATTCTTATTGAACCGGACAAGTATCCAAAGGTCATTGAAATCGAGGATACGCTTGAAGCAATGCAGGCTATTGTTGAGGGCGATATTGAGGAGTATATGCCCTTTGCGGACGATGTAGCCATTATCTGCAACGAGGAAGGCAAGATGAACGGTATGCAGTTGAACAGGGCAATCTACTCCGAGCCTGAAAATGTTGAGATGAGTTATCAGCAGTTGAAGGCTCATTTACGACAGGCAGAAAAAGAAAGAAATCATACTGTCGGATATGTTGTTTTTACTGCGGACAGCTTCGACAAACCTTACACAGAGGAAGAACGAACCTATGTTGTCGGCAGTAATAATAAGGCTTTCATCGAGGGTATGGGTGGATATTCTATCTACGCTTCTTCCCTTGACGGTTCAGATAAAAATGTGCGACTGGAAGCGTATATGGCTGATGAATACGGCGGAAAGGACGGTTGGAAGATTGAAAAGTGCTATGTGAAAGACGAGAGCAATCGTGAAATTCTCGATATTATTGCCGGTAAGTTTTTCATTGCCTATGCGCCGATTGAGTCGGAGAAACTTCTCAGTATGCCAAAGGATTTGATGAAAAAGTACGAGGATAAATTCAAGTATCCGGAGCATTTTTATCAGACAGATAACGGCATTGTAGCGAAAGCATATAAGCCGTTATCAAAGGATATGGAGAGATAAAGGTACAATCTTCGGGGCAACCCTACGAGTCTGCACAAACTTAGCGAGCAGACCATTTGGATAACCACAGGTTTCCAAACGGTAAAACTCGTTAGGGGTTGCCCCTAATACCCCAAAAAGAAAGGAGAGAAATTTTGCGTGAGATAGTATTGGTAGTCGTCGGTTTAATCATCGGCGGCTTTTTCGGAGTTACTTTTATGTGCCTGTTTCAGATAAATAAGGACAGGCACTATTTTATTTCAAGAAAGGATGACACAGGAAATGAGAAAAAGAAACATTCAGAAGATTGTTAGGCTCAGCCGTGACGAAGCACAGGACTTGCAGAAAAAAGCAAAGAAGGCTTGCCTTAGTGAAGCCGGACTTATCCGTTTGCTTCTCCGTGGTTACGAGCCGAGAGAAAAGCCCGATGAAAGATTTTACGATGTGATGCGTGAGCTTTCCGCAATCGGTAACAACATCAATCAGCTTGCCTCAAAAGCAAATACGCTCGGTTTTGCCGACGCAACGCAGCTTAAAAAAGAAGCGGAGCGCTGGCATAAGTTTCAGGCAGATGTTGAACGAGTTTTTCTCAGGCCCAATGAGAGCGATATGAAATGGCAGTAAGTAAGTTGTGGGCAGTCACTTCAAGACTCGGTCAGGTTATCGACTACGCAGCAAATCCCGCAAAGACGGCGGCTGATAATTACACCGAAGAACAGTATCAGGCTCTCCGTGATGTGTTGGCTTACGCAAAGGACGAAGAAAAAACCGAGCGTGAATTTTTCGTCGAAGGTATCAACTGCAATCCGCTTACTGCCCGTGACCAATTTGTATCGGTTAAACAGGCATACGGTAAAGAGGAAGGCATACAAGCCTACCACGGATACCTGAGCTTTAAGGAACAAGATATTTCGCCGGAGCTTGCACAGAAAATCGGAATGGAGTTTGTAAACGAGGTTTGGGGCAACAGGTTTCAAGCGGTAGTAACTACGCATTTGAACACAAAACATTTGCATTGCCACTATGTAATTAACTCTGTTTCTTTCGTGGATGGCAAGCGATTATGGGGCGATGAAAAAGCGTGGTTCAAGTTTCGCTTGGTTGCAGATAAAATTTGCGAGAAGTTCGGACTTTATTACAATCCAAATCCAAATCGCAGTAAACAGTCATCCTACTACTACAAACAGGAACAAGCCGGAATGCCTACACGATATTCTATGACTCGTCAAGCCATAGACGAAGCGATTGCTCACAGCACGAACCTTAAAAGTCTTGACTATGCGCTGACCCAAATGGGTTATGAGCATTGTTTGAGTGAATGCCGTAAGTATTGGACGATTGTGCCGAAAGGATACAAAAAACCGATAAGGCTTAAAAATCTCGGCGAAGATTACACTGAAGAAGCAATCAAGCGTAGGCTCATTGAAAATCAAGGCGTGCGCTTAATGCCGTTTGCAAAGCAGACGATAATCATCAGACAGTACCGCTTACCCACAAGAGAAAACAAAATCAAAAAGGTCGGAGGTATGTATGGACTGTATCTGCATTACTGCTATAAGCTCGGTTATCTGCCAAAGTACAAAAAACAGAATACCACAAGGCTTCACTATCTTCTCAAAGAAGATTTGTTGAAGCTGGATAAAATCACACAGGAGACAAGGCTGCTCGGACGAGAAAATATTTCTACGGACGAACAGCTTTTCTCATATAAAGAGTCGGTGTTGTTGAAAATCGAAACCTTGACTGACGACAGAACGCACCTGCGAAAACAGTTAAGAAGAAATTTGAGTGACGATGAGCTGTCAAAGGTCAAAGAACAGATTTCGACAATCACCGGCAAATTGTGGACTCTCCGTAAAGAGGTTGGTCTTTGTGATGACATTGCCGAGAGGTCAAAGGTCATTGAAGCCAATCTTGAAACGGTAAGAGCCTACGAAGAAAAACAAGAAAGAAAGGAGCAAAACCGAAATGACAAATTCAGGTGACGCAGCAGAACAGGTCGTAAGATTATCTCTTGAAGGCTTTGAAGTTGCTGCCAAACTAACCGGTTCGGCTGCAAAGAATATTGCTATTCTTCTCGCTTCCGTGTTAAAGCAGGAAGCAACGCAGGCGAACAAGACAAGAGGTAAAGCCCGTCTTACCAATATGATTAAATCGGGCAAAGAGTTGAAAGTGTTTTCTATTCCTAATAAGGACTTGAAGAAATTTACCGAACAGGCAAAACGCTACGGCGTTCTTTACTGCGTGTTAAGGGATAAAAACACAAAGGGAGATAATGTACCGATTGATATTATTGCTCGTGCAGAGGACGCTTCCAAAATTCAGCGTATCGTTGAGAGATTTGAACTCGGTAAGGTTGATAAGGCTGCTATCGTTACGGAGTCGCAGAAGGCGGTTGAAAAACGAGAAGCTTTGGAAAAAGATAAGCCGACTAAATCCAAAAACGAAATCATTACCGAGGAAGCAACCCGAAAGCCAATTCAGAAAGACGGGTACTCGCAATCAAACCCCACAGTCGCCAAGACGGACAAAAACCCTCCGTCAAGGCAAAACTCAGAGCCGGCAGATATGCAAACTGACAAGGGTGCTGTAAGCGACGGACAGAAAAAGCCATCGGTCAAAGAAAAGCTCGACCGATACAAGGCTCAGTCCAAGCAACAGAAAGAAGCAGAACGCAAAGAGCCGGAAGTCGATAAGGCAAAGAGTGACTCTGCGCCAAAGCAGACGGTACACAAACAGCCGAAAAATAAACCTAAGAAATCGAAAGAGAGGTAATTACAATGACAAACAATTTTACTCCTGCAAAGGCAGGCGGTCAGCGACCGAGACTTTCCAAAGAGGAATATGCCGAGAAAATGAAAGCGGAAAAGGAAGCAGTATATCAGATGGCTGACGACGCCGCAAAAGCGATTGTTTCCGACCCGGAAAAGTTCAAAGCGTTTCTTGATACACAGAGCCGTCTTGACAGATACTCTGCGGTCAACGCTCTCCTCATTTTTAAGCAACTCCCAGAAGCGAGTCAGCTTAAAAACTTTGACGATTGGAGCAAAGACAACATCAAAATCACGAAAGGTGCTAAGAGCATTTCCATTCTTGAACCTGTTGAATATGCAAAGCGTGACGGTACAACCGGAATTTCCTACAATGTAAAAAAGGTCTTTGATGTATCTCAGACCAATGGCAAACGACCGCCTGCGCCGACAGTCAACCGTGACCCGAAAGCACTCATTACCACAATGCTTGATTCTTCTCCGGTCAATGTGGAGGCGGCAGACGACCTGCCGTACCCGAATATGGCGGCGTTCTATAACAACGAGGAACAGACCTTGTATGTTAAGCGTGATGTAGGCGACAGCGTAGCGGTTGCACAGTGCGTAGCACAGGAACTTGGCCACGCACAGCTTTCTATCAACAGCGACAGTTACAGCCGTTCCGATATGGGCTTTCAGGCGGTATGTATCGGATATATGCTTTGCAAAAAGTACGGTATTGATACGCAGAATTTTGCCATCAACCGTATTCCGGATAAGCTCGCTAACAAAGAGCCAAAGGATATTCGCTATGAACTTTCCAAAACGAGAAATGCGATGGCGGATATTCATTCCCGTGTTTCCGATGAGCTTTACAAGAAAAAGCAGGCTCGCTCAAAAGATTATGAAAGATAAGAGGTTAGATTATGGCGAAAGAAGAAATGTATCATATAGCGTTGGACGATTACGAACACGGCATTATTATCCGTTCTCTCAATGATGAAAAAACGGACTTGATGAACGAGGGTAAATCCACCGACGCTGTTGACGACCTTATCATTAAGGTCGGAACTGCCCCAAAGAAAAAGTTCAAAGTTATCGAAAAGGAACGCTCTTGTGAATCGAGATAACGAAAGGCAGACTGCTGTTATTCTTTCAGTCATCGGTATTATCCCGGTCGTATGGCTGGCACTTTTGATTGCACCCTCTGTAAAGGGAGGATTGCCGGAAATTCTGCCGAGCCTTTTATCGGCTTTTAACGAACCGTTCCATATTGAAGTTTGCGAGGACAGCCTAAAAACTGTCCTCGTTTTGCTTCTATGCTACGGACTCGGTCTTGGAATTTACTTCTCAACACAGAGAAATTACCGAAGGCGTGAAGAACACGGCTCTGCTAAATGGGGCAACGCAAGAGCCGTAAATAAGAAATACAGACAGTCGCCGGATTCCGCAAACAAGCTGATGACGCAAAATGTTTGTATCGGGCTTAATGCAAAGAAACATCGAAGAAATCTAAACACACTTGTATGCGGTGGTTCAGGTGCAGGTAAGACAAGATTTTACTGTAAACCGAACCTTATGCAATGTAACACATCGTTTGTTATTCTTGACCCGAAAGGCGAAATTCTGAGGGACACAGGAAAACTGCTTGAAAGCAAAGGCTATGAAGTCCGTGTACTCGATTTGATTTCAATGGAGAAAAGCCATTGCTACAACCCATTCGTCTATTTGCAAAATGACAATGATGCGCAAAAGCTCGTGACGAACCTTTTCAAGAGTACCACTCCAAAGGGCAGTCAGTCCCAAGACCCGTTTTGGGATACTTCGGCTTCAATGTTGCTTTTGGCATTGGTGTTTTATCTACACTACGAGGCACCGGAAGAAGAACAGAACTTTGCAATGGTTATGGAAATGCTCAGAGCCGGTTCAATCGAGGACGAGGAAGATACAAGACCTTCTCCCCTTGACGAATTGTTTGCCGAGCTTGAAATGAAAAATCCTGACCATATTGCTCTTAAATATTACCGTTCTTATCATTCGGGTGCGGCGAAAACATTAAAGTCCATACAGATAACTCTTGCGGCGAGACTGGAAAAGTTCAACCTTGAAAGCCTTGCTTCTTTAACTACAACAGACGAACTTGACCTTCCCTCATTGGGAGAGAAAAAGGTCGCCCTGTTTGCGTTAATACCGGATAACGACTCCAGCTTTAACTTCTTGGTATCTATTCTTTATACGCAACTGTTTCAGCAGTTGTTTTACGCTGCCGACCACATTCACGGCGGCTCGCTTCCCGTTCCTGTTCATTTTCTTATGGACGAGTTTGCCAATGTGAGCCTGCCTGATGATTTCGACAAGATATTGTCGGTTATGCGTTCCCGTGGAGTTTCTGTAAGTATCATCTTGCAGAACTTGGCACAGCTAAAAGCCTTGTTCGAAAAGCAATGGGAAAGCATTGTAGGCAACTGCGACGAGTTTCTGTATCTCGGCGGTGACGAGCAAAGCACACACAAATATGTGTCGGAACTGCTCGGCAAGGAAACAATTGATACCAACACATACGGTAAGAGTTCAGGTCGAAGCGGAAACTACTCCACTAACTATCAGATTAGCGGTCGAGAACTGCTTACTCCCGATGAGGTGCGTATGCTCGATAACCAATATGCTATTTTGTTTATTCGTGGAGAACGCCCGGTAATGGACTTCAAGTATGACATCTTAAAGCACCCGAATGTGGTGCTTACAACCGACGGTAAGGCTTCGGCTTACAAACACGGAGAAGTTACCGTCAAGCATTCGTCTATCTCTGTTCTTTCTCTTGACCCGAAAGAGTTACCGGAGGAAAACTACGGAGAAACCACTTACGAACTTCTGTCTGATGAGGACTTTGAAGTAAATAAAAACATATATTAACGGAGGAATTTACAATGACTAATTTCAATAAGAACAATGAAAAGAAAACTACTCAGAGATTGCCTATGACCGGAAAGGTTAAGAAAGGCTTTCATACTTACTGCGCCGTTGTTACAGCAGTAACCCTTGTTTTCGGTATGAGCGTTACCGCTTTTGCCGCTAACGACCCGATTACCGTGGTAAATAACCTGTCTGACTTCATCTTCGGACTCATTCGAGCAATCGGTATGATTTTGCTCGGCTTTGGTATCGTTCAGGTCGGACTTTCTTTGAAGTCTCACGACCCGTCTCAGCGTGCCAACGGCTTCTTGACCCTTGCAGGCGGTATTATCATTACCTTTGCAAAGGAAATTCTTAATCTCATTGCCGGTTAAAAGAACACAGTTATCAAAGGGGCATATCCGATTTTGGGTATGCCCCTTAATCTTTAAGGAGGTGCAAACAGATGAGTGATAACTGGGTAGTTCAAAACCTACAAAATGCCCTCGACACTTGGAACAGCAAGTTATCTGAAATATGGCAACTGCTTACCACTTCACCGCAGGATTTCAAAGGCGGAAGCATTTGGAATGTGATGGTGACAATCAATGGTGCGGTTCAGGCTATCGGACTTGCTTTGCTTGTTTTATTCTTTGTTGTCGGTGTAGTTCGCACTTGCGGAAGTTTTACCGAAGTGAAGAAACCGGAACACGCATTAAAATTGTTTATCCGCTTTGCCATTGCCAAAGGTGTTATAACTTACGGCTTGGAGCTAATGCTCGCTTTATTTAACATCGTGCAAGGTACGATTTCAACCATTATGACATCTGCCGGATTTGGCACACCAAATCAAACAACCCTGCCTTCCGAAATGATAACAACTATCGAGGAGTGCGGATTTTTTGAGAGTATCCCGCTATGGGCTGTAACACTTATCGGCGGACTGTTTATCACAGTTCTCTCTTTCATTATGATAATGACGGTGTACGGACGATTTTTCAAACTGTATATGTACACGGCTCTCGCTCCTATACCGCTTTCAACCTTTGCCGGAGAACCGTCGCAGAATGTTGGTAAGAGCTTCATTAAAAGCTATTGTGCCGTACTGCTTGAAGGTGCGGTAATTGTACTTGCTTGTATCATCTTCTCTTTATTTGCTTCTACACCGCCGGTGGTTGACACAAACGCAGCAGCCGTTACTCAGGTGTGGGCATATATCGGAGAACTTGTATTTAATATGCTTGTACTTGTCGGTGCGGTTAAAATGAGCGACCGTATTATCCGTGAAATGATGGGCTTGTAATCGGAGGTTTTGACTGAATGAAAAACAAAAACAGAACAGGTCGGCAGAAGTATATTCCGTCTGACCGCAAATGCAAAAACTGTGTATATAACGGCGGTAAAAGAAAAGGCGAACGAGTTTGTCTTGCAGATACCTGTATCTATACTGACGATAATCGCAGAGAAAGGAAAGTTTAATGGAAGTTAAGATTAACAGAGAAATACGAAATTACACAGAATCAATGTTCTTTGGACTGTCGCTCAGGCAGTTCATTTTTTCTGTTCTTGCTTGCGGTGTGGCAGTAGGATTGTATTTTTTGCTTAAACCGCATTTCGGAACAGAAACGGTATCGTGGGTTTGTATTTTGGGAGCAGCACCTTTTGCGGCTCTCGGCTTTGTGAAATACAACGGAATGACTGCTGAGAAGTTTATATGGGCTTGGGTTAAGTCCGAATTTCTTATGCCAAAGAAGTTGGTGTTTCACTCAACGAATACTTACTACGAACTTATGAAACCGACAATCGAACAAAAACAAAAGGAGGCATACAAGAACAATGATTAAAACCCTTACAAACCTGCTAAAGCAGGATAAAGAAAAGTTTGTAGTTCCAAAGGGCGTACAGGACTGTATCCCTATTACCGCTATTTATGATGATGGCATTTTCCGTGTTGGAAAGGACAAATATTCAAAGTCTTTTAAGTTCACGGATATTAACTATGCCGTTGCAAGTCGTGAAGATAAGGAAGCGATGTTCCTTGAGTATTCGGAACTTCTTAACTCTCTTGATAGCGGTGCAACTACAAAACTGACAATCAACAACAGACGGCTTAACCGTTTGGATTTTGAAAAAACAATCCTTATTCCCGAAACCGGAGATGACCTTGATGTTTACAGAGAAGAATATAACAAAATGCTTCTCGACAAGGCAACCGGTGCAAACGCCATCGTTCAGGATAAGTATGTTACTATCTCTATCAACAAAAAGAGCGTTGAGGACGCAAGAACATATTTTGCCCGTGTGGGTGCGGATTTGATTGCTCATTTTTCAAGGCTCGGAAGCAAATGCGTAGAACTTGAAACAGATGAACGACTTCGTATCGTTCACGACTTCTTCCGTGTGGGAGAAGAAACCGCATATCACTTTGATATTAAGGAAACCCGAAAGAAAGGACACGATTTCAAGGACTATGTTTGCCCCGACACAATGGAGTTTGAAAATGACTATTTCAAGATGGGCGACCGTTACGGACGAGTTCTTTTTCTTCGTGAGTACGCTTCGTATATTAAGGACACTATGGTAACAGACCTTACCGACTTGAACCGTAACCTTATGATGTCCATTGATATTGTGCCTGTGCCGACAGATGAAGCGGTAAGAGAAGCGGAAAGCAGACTTCTCGGTGTGGAGACCAATATCACCAACTGGCAGAGAAAGCAAAATCAAAACAACAACTTTTCCGCTACCGTTCCGTATGATATGGAACAGCAGAAAAAGGAAATGAAAGAGTTCCTTGATGACCTCACCACTCGTGATCAGCGAATGATGTTCGCTGTACTCACGCTGGTTCATACTGCGGACAGCAAGAAGCAGCTTGATGATGACACCGAAGCTTTGCTTACGGTAGCAAGACAGAACTTGTGTCAGTTTGCCGTTTTGAAATATCAACAGCCGGACGGACTGAATACTGCAATGCCGTTTGGTACACGCAAGATTGACGCATTCAGAACACTTACGACCGAAAGCCTTGCAGTCTTTATACCTTTCAAGGTTCAGGATATTTACCACGAAAACGGTATTTACTACGGTCAGAATGTAATCAGTAAAAATATGATTATCGCCGACCGCAGACAGCTACTCAACGGTAACTCCTTTATCCTCGGCGTATCCGGTGGCGGTAAGTCCTTTGCGGCAAAGGGTGAGATTGAAAATATCATTCTTTCTTCCGACGCCGATGTTATTATTATCGACCCGGAGCGAGAATACTCACAGCTTGTAAAGGCTCTCGGCGGTGAAATCATCAATATTTCCGCTACTTCTCCAAGCCATATTAACGCTATGGATATGAACAAGGAATACGGCGATGGCGCAAACCCGGTTATCCTGAAATCTGAGTTTATTATGTCGCTGTGTGAACAGCTTATAGGTGGTACGAACCTCGGTGCAAAACAGAAGTCCATTATTGACCGTTGTACCGCAAGTGTGTACCGAGATTATCAGCAAAGAGGTTATACCGGTACTGTTCCTACCTTACAAGACTTCCGAGCAGAACTCTTGAAACAGGACGAGCCGGAGGCAAAGGAAATTGCCCTTGCCATTGAGCTGTTCACTAATGGTTCACTCAACACCTTTGCAAAGCCGACCAATGTTGATACGCACAATCGTCTTATTTGCTATGATATTCTCGACCTCGGCAAGCAGCTTATGCCTATCGGTATGCTTGTTGTTCTCGACAGTATTTTGAATCGCATTACGCAGAACAGAGCAAAAGGCAAACAGACCTTTATCTTCATTGATGAAATTTATCTTCTGTTCCAACACGAGTATTCCGCTAACTTCCTTTTTACTTTGTGGAAGAGAGTAAGAAAGTACGGTGCTTATGCAACAGGTATTACGCAGAATGTAGATGACCTTTTACAGAGCCATACCGCAAGAACAATGCTTGCAAACAGCGAGTTCTTAATAATGCTCAATCAGGCTTCTACCGACCGTTTGGAACTTGCAAAGTTGCTTAATATCTCCGACCGCCAGCTTTCGTATATCACGAATGTTGACGCAGGACACGGACTTATTAAAGTGGGTAGTTCGCTTGTACCGTTTGCGAATAAGTTCCCGAAAAATACGAAGCTCTATAAGTTAATGACAACCAAACCGGGCGAGGGCGCATAACCCTTGCCTCATTTTTTACTCAGAAAGGAAACGCTTATGAAAAATAAAACCTATATTGCTTTAATCTGTGCTTTCAGCATTTTGTTTGCCGTCAGTTCCGGCTTTCTTATCAAGCACTATATCGACTCCAAAAAACAGGCGGAGATGTACGATAATTTGATTGAAACCGTTGAGAAAACAGATACCGAAAAAGATACAATGACATATTCGCAAGACAAGTCGTTCTTGTCGGACTATCAGGATTTGTATCTGCAAAACAACGATATGGTGGGGTGGATAAAGATTGAGGACACCAAAATCAATTATCCTGTTATGCAGTCAAAGGATAATCCGAATTTCTATTTGAAACACGGCTTCGACAAGGCGTATACCGACTACGGTTGCCCTTATATTCAGGAAAACTGCGATGTGGATATTCCGTCGGACAACCTCATTATCTACGGTCATAATATGAAGGACAGTTCAATGTTTTCGGGGCTTATGAAGTACACAGATAAGTCTTTTTGGGAAAGCCATAAGACTATTAGCTTCGATACTTTAACCGAGAAATGCGACTATGAGATTATCGCTGCATTTAAGACGGTGGTATATACCGACAGTCCCGAAAATTTCAAATACTATCAGTTCATCAACGCAGATACGGGAGATGAATTTAATGCCTATATCACCAAATGCAAAGAACTTGCCTTGTATGATACGGGAGTAACCGCAGAATACGGCGACAAATTGATTACGCTTTCCACCTGTGAGTATTCCCGTAACAACGGAAGAATGGTTGTTGTTGCAAAGAAAATAGCCGAATAAGGAGGAATGAACCTTGTATGATTAGTTTCATAAATTTAGCGGTATTGTTTGCGGCTAAGGTTGCGGACAATGCCCTAAGTACAACAAAAACAATATTGGTACAGAGAAGTCGGTGGATACTTGCAGGCATTGCGGTTATCATATCCGACTTCATTTATTTTTGGATAACAAAGCGTGTTGTTTCGGCTGATAATGAACTGGCTATGCTTGTTGTTGCCGTTGCCGGTGGTGTAGGGTGTTCTCTCGCTTGCTTTATCAACGAGAAAATGTCAAAGGACAGAACCTATGTGAATGTGATTATGTCCGATGACCTTGAAGAAATGAAGCGTTTGCGAGATTTTCTTGCACAGCACCACATTACGAATGTTGCAAGCGACAGCTACACCCTTGACTGGAACGCAAAGACAATCTCTATAACCGCTTATCCCGAAACAAAAGCAGAAAGCCGATTGATTAACGAGTTTATTGCCGACAGCTCGACAAAATTCAAAAGAGTTATTCAACCGGCTTAGAAAGGAGGTTCAGCGTGGCTGATATAAAGACAAGAGATACCGTCAAAGGCACGATAAAGACCTTGGATAAAGCAACGGTCGCCGGTCAGAAAATGAAAGAGGCATATATCGCCACAAAAGAGAAAGCGGAACGCTCTGTCAATGCTAATGAAAACACGGCAGAAGAATATGCTGCCGACAAAGTGCAATCCGGTATTGATGAAATCTCCCACGATGTTGTTTATGCCTTTGATAAAGCCGGTCGAAAAGGAGTCAGAGAAACCAAACGGAATATTCAATCCGCCAAAGACGGCTTTCAGCGTTTTAAGCAGCAGCGAGCCGAACAGTCATTGAGAAAACAGACTGCACAGAATACTAATTCTGCGATTAAGACTGTTGATACGACTGAAAAGACGATTAAGCAATCGGCAAGTTCTTCAGGCAAGAAAACAATTAAATTTGCCGGGAAAGAAGCTGCAAAGACAACGCAGAAATCCGTTAAGACCGCCGAGCAGACTGCAAAAGCTGCGATAAAGACAAGCCAACAGACAGCGAAAGCCGCACAGAAAACGGCGCAAGCCACGGTTAAGGCTTCGCAGAAAGCGGCACAGGCGGCTAAGGCAACCGCCAAAGCAACGGCAACTGCTGTAAAAGCAGCAGCCAAAGCTACTGTTGCCGCAGTAAAGGCGATTATAGCGGCAGTAAAAAGTCTTGTTGCTGCAATAGCAGCCGGAGGTTGGGTTGCCGTTGTGGTGATTATAGTCTTATGCCTTGTGGGGTTAATTGCAGGTTCTGTTTATGGCATATTCTTTTCGGGAGAAGATTCCGGTACGGGAATGTCAATGCAGACTGTTGTGCAAGAAATCAATCAAGAATACGATGACCGATTAGAACAAGAAAAGAACTCCGTAAGTTACGATGTTCTTGAAATGAGCGGAAGCAGAGCTGTATGGAAAGATGTTCTTGCGGTCTATTCCGTTAAAGTGAATACAAATGCCGATAATCCGATGGAAGTTGCTACGGTTGACGAAACCAAGAAACAACTGCTGTCGGATATTTTTTGGGAGATGAACAGTATTTCTTCCCGAACCGAAACAAAGTCTCATACCGAACTCGAAGAAAGCGACGACGGACACGGAAATATCGTTGAAACTGAGAAAACCGTAACCGAGACATTCCTATATATTACTGTATCCCATAAAACCGTAGATGAGATGGCGACTGCCTACGGCTTCAATAAAGAGCAAATAGATTATCTTGCCGAGCTTTTGAAAGATGAAAACAATCAGCTATGGTCGCAAGTCCTTTACGGTATCGGTTACAGTGATGACCAAATCGTATCTGTTGCCTTGTCGCAAGTCGGAAATGTCGGAGGTCAGCCTTACTGGTCTTGGTACGGATTTGACTCCCGTGTGGAATGGTGTGCTTGCTTTGTTTCTTGGTGTGCTAATGAGTGCGGATATATTGACGCCGGTATTATTCCGAAATATGCCGGTTGTGTGAACGGCGCTCAATGGTTCAAAGACCGAGGACAATGGGCAGACCGTAATTACGAGCCTGCACACGGAACAATCATTTTCTTTGACTGGGAGGGCGACGGAGAAACCGACCACACAGGCATTGTGCAAAAATGCGAGAACGGAATTGTTTATACCGTTGAGGGTAATTCCGGTGATGCTTGCAGACAAAGACAATACACAGTCGGCAGCAGCAGTATCTACGGATACGGTGTCCCGGCGTATTAAAAAAGATGGCTGCTCATTTGAGTAGCCATCGAGTACATATTAACTTTCAAAATCATAATTTCCGAAATTGATGATGTTCAAGCCTTTTTTCTTCGCTCTTTCATAAGTCTTTGCAGCTCTGCCCCATCCGTGATTAACATAGCATATAGCGTAGTTTGCGTTATCCACCATAAATTTGTTCCTTGCGGGAATGGCGGCTTTGAAGTGATATTTTTCAAAGCTATCGGGATATATTATCGAATCGAACAACTCTTGATTATATACATTGAAAGACAGGTAAGGGATAACGAGATAGTTATTTATGTTAGGATATTGCTTTTTGACTTCATAAACACAACGACCACATAAACGGTCAAATCCGCCTTGTCCTCCACTTAAAAAATCAGTAACGCCTTTATCTATAAGTGAAACAATGGCTTCTTTAATCTGTTCACTTGTTACTCCGTAGCATTCATTATGCCCTATAAATACAGCAGTATTTTCTTTACTCATACTATACCATCACCCCGTGTTTAATACAGTATAGCATAAAAAAGTTAAAAAATCATCACTAATAGTTATTATCACTTCCGAATAGTGTGTGTATGTTTGACTGAACACAATCTATACTATTAGTGATAGAAACACACCAAGGGGGTGATGAGATGAAACTCGCTACAATCGGCAAGAACATCAGAAAATATCGACTGATGAAAAAATTACGCCAAGAAGATTTAGCGGAGAAAGCAGGGTTGACTACTAACTATATTGGTATGGTAGAAAGAGGCGAGAAAATCCCGTCCCTTGAAACTTTCATAAACATACTCAACGCATTGGGCGTATCTTCTGATATGATTTTGAGTGAAGTTTTGGACACCGGATACACCGTTAAAAACTCAATGCTGAATGAGAAACTTGAAAAACTCACTCCTGAAGATAGAGATAGAATCTATGAGGTATTAGACACGCTCATAAAACAATCAAAGCAAATACTTCCGTAAATTACAAGGCTCGCCGTTATCGGCGGGCTTTTTTGTTTTTGCTTACGCTGATGAAGGGTGATAAGGTTGTCAAGCCGAGCAAGATAACTCCCAATTTGTATTTGCTCGTCCTTGCTTGGCAACAACAACTCAATGTCCATTAGCGTTTCAGCATTGAGTTTAGCACGACCTCCGCCTACCAAAAGTGATTCAATATCTGCCTGACTTATTGCATAGGCAAGGAATTGATTATCTGCACAAGCACACTTTCCTTGAAGAACGTGGGCGTGATTATTTACCCAAATACGCCCTTTTACGCACTTTACGGGATAATTTTTGAGGTCGTTCGCTCCGTCCTCTGCGACAAGAATAAACTCGCCATCGTGAGTATATCCTTCAACATAATCTTGTATTCCGTTCGCTCCATAATAAGGAGTTGTGCCTGCAATTCGTAAACTTGCGGCAACGGGAATACGCAAATTATCGTATCTATCGGTTATTTCTCTAACCTTACGCTGTTCCCAAGTAATAGACCGTTGACTTTGGACAGCGTAAAATTCGGATTTTACATTTACGCTGATGAAGGGTGATAAGGTTATCGAGTCGTTCAAAGTAATCAGATATTGCCATCTGTTCTTTAACTTTTGGTAAAGCTATATCCATATCAGCAATCATTTCATAACGGACAGAATCAACGGATGTTTTAGCTGTCATTGCCATAACTCTGTCGTAGAAATGATTAGAAAAATAATAGTAAAAATACTTCGCTGTAATTTCTTCAGAGAAATCAAACATCCTGTAAACACGCTGATGTAGGTCATATTTACCATTCACATAATGAAATACTTTACCCGTTCCAACTCCATCGCCGACGGTCAAAACTGCTTCTTCATCAAACAAGTATCTATTGCTATGCTCAACTATCGGAGAACGAACATAGAATGGGTAAATACCATCATCAACACGGTCTTGAGTATTGCTTTTTCCTGTCGAAATAGAGCAGAGGTCTTTTGCCTTACGCTGTTCCCAAGAAAGTCCGAAAAGATGTTATTTCAAATTAGGTTTCAACAAGGCTCAAAAGTTTGAAAAAGCAAACTTAAATTTGATTTGTTGACCTTATATTGAAAAATTCGGATTTATATGATATAATAAAATCACTTACACTTTGACAGAAAAAGAGGTGCAACAAAATGGCTGTTAGTTATAAAAAATTATGGCATATTCTTGTTGACAGGGATATGAAGAAAAAAGATTTAGAAGCCTTAGCAGGATTAAGCCATTATACAATGAGCAAAATGAGCAGAGATGAAAATGTAACTACCGAGGTGCTTGGCAAAGTATGTGCTGCTCTTGATTGTAAGGTTGAAGATATTATAGATTTTATTCCGGATGATAATGTCTGAGTCCGTTTTATGGGGCAGCCATCAGATTATACTTTATTGTAGGGCAAATATCAGATAAGATTAAAATAACTAAAAAACAATACGGAGGTTTGCTATGAATAAGCAACAATTAGCCGCAAAAATTTGGGAGTCTGCAAATAAAATGCGTTCCAAAATAGAAGCAAATGAATATAAAGACTATATTTTAGGCTTTATTTTCTATAAATTCCTTTCTGAAAAAGAAGTTAAATATCTGAAAGCAAACGATTGGACTGACGAGTATCTTCCTGAATTGACAGAAGAAGATACAGACACAGTTGTAAGTATTCAGAAAAACTTGGGATACTTTATTTCTTATGATAATTTATTTTCAACTTGGCTTGCAAAAGGCAGTGATTTCAGCGTGCAAGATGTTCGTGATGCTCTTTCTGCATTTAGCCGTTTGATAAATCCGACCCACAAGAAAGTGTTTGAGGGTGTATTCGATACTCTGCAAACCGGTCTTTCTAAATTGGGAGATAGTGCAGCTTCGCAGTCAAAGTCTATCAGTGAGCTTATTCAGCTTATAAAGGATATTCCTATGGACGGCAAGCAGGGCTATGATGTACTTGGTTTTATTTATGAATATTTGATTGAGAAGTTTGCAGCAAATGCAGGCAAAAAAGCAGGCGAGTTTTATACTCCGCACGAAGTATCTTTGCTTATGTCCGAGATAGTTGCAAATCACTTAAAAGACAGGGATAAAATTGAAATATTCGACCCTACAAGCGGTTCGGGTTCATTACTTATCAATATCGGTAAAAGCGCATCAAAGTACATTGAAGGCGAAAACAAGGTGAAATATTATGCTCAGGAACTGAAGCAGAATACGTACAACCTTACTCGAATGAATTTGGTTATGCGTGGTATTGAAGCAGATAATATAGTTACAAGAAACGGAGACACCTTGGAAGATGACTGGCCGTATTTCGATGAAAACGACCCGACTGGAACATACAATCCGCTTTATGTTGACGCAGTAGTTTCCAACCCCCCGTATTCGCAGGCTTGGAATCCGGCAGATAAAGATACCGACCCTCGCTATGCTGGTTACGGACTTGCACCGAAAGGCAAGGCTGATTATGCCTTCTTACTTCACGACCTTTATCACATTAAGCCTGACGGCATTATGACTATTGTACTTCCTCACGGTGTTTTGTTCCGTGGCGGTGAAGAAGGCGAAATTCGTAAAAATTTAATTGAAAAGAATAAGATTGACACAATTATAGGTTTGCCTGCAAACATCTTTTACGGCACAGGCATTCCGACAATCATTATGGTGTTGAAGCAAAAAAGAACGAATACAGATATTCTTATTGTGGATGCCTCAAAGGGATTTATTAAAGAGGGTAAGAACAATAAGTTGAGAGCTTCCGACATTAAACGAATTGTCGATGTTGTAACACGGAGAGAAAGTGTGGACAAGTTCTCACGAGTTGTCAGCCGTGATGAAATCAGAGAAAATGATTATAACCTTAATATTCCGAGATATGTGGACTCCTCCGAAGCGGCAGAGTCTTGGGATATATTTGCGTCAATGTTCGGCGGACTTCCAATATCTGAAATTGATGAACTCAAAGAATATTGGGCTGCTTTCCCGGCGCTTCGTTCAGATTTGTTTGAAAACACCTCTGCCGAGTATTGCAAATTAGTCGCAGATGATGTAAAAAAGGCGATTAAAGAGCATAACGATGTAAAGAATTTTGAAAACAAGTTCAAAACTGCATTTGCCGATTTTGACTCGTATTTATATGACGAGTTGATTGAAAAAATGGAAAGCCTTAGCATATCTAAGACTGAGGAATTTTTATCAAAAAATATTTTTTCTCGAATGACTGATATTCCTTTGGTTGACAGGTATGAAGCATATCAACTTCTTGATGATGATTGGTCTAAAATTGCTGTTGATTTGGAAATTATCCAAACAGAAGGTTTCAAAGCAACTAAAATTGTTGACCCTAATATGGTGGTTAAGAAAAAAGGCAATACCGAGCAGGAAGTACAAGAAGGTTGGAAAGGTCATATTATACCATTTGACCTTATTCAAAACACATTACTCGCTTCTGATAAACAATCTTTGGCTGAGAAAGAAAACAGACTTTCTGAAATTGCTTCTGAATATGAAGAAATTCTCGACACTCTTTCTGAGGAAGAAAAGGAAGAAGATTTCGTAAATGAGGACAGTTGGGTATTTGCAGAAGTCAAAAAGTCTATTAAATCCGATAGCTTTGAGGCTGAAACAAAAGATAAACTCAAAGCTGTTTTGGAACTTAACACAGAGGAAAAGGATTTGAAGGCTTCAATTAAGCGTGATAGTGCATTGCTTGAAGAAAAGACAAAAGACACTATTGAAGGTTTGTCGGATGAAGAAGTTATTGAACTTCTCAAAGACAAGTGGATAAAACCGCTTATTGATAATCTTATGCAGTTGCCTAACACTATCGTAAGCAAATTGGTTGCCAAAATTGAAGCACTTGCAAAGAAATATGAAACTACCTTTGCAGAGGTTGAAAATCAAATTGAAGAAACCGAACAATCACTTTCATCAATGATAAATGACCTTGAAGGCAGTGAATTTGATATGCTTGGATTGGCAGAACTGAAAAAATTGCTTGGAGGTAGTGCAAAATGACGAAAAAAACAGACACTCCGGCAATCAGATTTAAGGGGTTTAGTGACACTTGGGAACAGCGTAAGCTCGGAGAACTTGCGTTATTCAATCCTAAAGATGAGCTGCCTCAAACATTTGAATATGTCGATTTGGAGTCTGTTGTTGGCACAGAGATGTTGTCGCATAGGACTGAGGTAAAGTCATCTGCTCCATCAAGAGCACAGCGACTTGCTAACACCGGGGATCTATTCTATCAGACTGTGCGTCCATATCAAAAGAACAATTATCTTTTTGAAAAGCCCGATAATAACTATGTTTTTTCGACTGGATACGCACAAATGCGTCCCTATGTTGACGGGTATTTTCTGCTCAGCCTTGTTCAGAGCGAACGCTTCGTAAAGGTTGTTTTGGATAACTGCACAGGAACAAGTTATCCTGCAATAAATGCGAATGATTTGGCTGAGATTGAGGTGGCTGCACCATCGGATGAGAGCGAAGCACAAAAGATTGGCGCAATATTTCGTAGCATAGACAACCTTATCACCCTTCATCAGCGTAAGTATGAAAAGTTGCACAATATCAAAAAATCTATGCTTGAAAAAATGTTCCCGAAAAATGGCTCAAATGTACCCGAAATTCGTTTTAAGGGATTTACTGAAGCTTGGGAACAGCGTAAGTTGGGCGAAGTGCTTATAAGCCTGCAAAACAATACCCTTTCAAGGGCTGATTTATCGTCCGAGGAAGGGATTGCAAAGAATATTCACTACGGGGATATTTTAGTTAAATTTGGTGAAGTGATAGATGTGAAAACTGAATCACTTTCTATGATTTCAGACGAAACAGTTATAGCTAAATACAAGTCATCATTTTTACAAAACGGTGATGTTATTGTTGCGGATACCGCAGAGGATGAAACCGTAGGAAAATGCACAGAAATAGCAGGATTAAGTGATGAAATTGTAATTTCAGGACTACATACAATACCTTACAGACCATTACAAAAATACGCTCCCGGTTACCTTGGATATTATATGAACTCGGCATCTTTTCATAACCAATTATTACCTCTTATGCAGGGAATAAAAGTTACTTCGATTTCAAAAACTGCATTGCAAAATACAGACATTTTATATCCAAAATCAGCGACTGAACAGGCTGCTATCGGCACATATTTCCGCAATCTTGACAACCTTATCACCCTTCATCAGCGTGAGTTAGAAAAGCTTCAAAATATCAAAAAATCTATGCTCGAAAAGATGTTTGTTTAGGAGGAAAAGAGAAAATGAAAAAAATAACTTTATATCACGGTACTCCTGACAAAATTGTAGTGCCTACATTCGGCAAAGGCGAGGAAAAACACGACTACGGACGAGGATTTTATCTTACTGAAAGCATAGACCTTGCAAAAGAATGGGCAGTATGCCGTCCAAATGAGTTAAATGGATATGTTCATCAATATGAACTTGATACAGAAGGACTTGAAATTTTGGATTTTCAAGAAAAAGGTGTCCTTGCGTGGCTTGCAGAACTTATGAAACACAGAGACGCAGCCGACTCAAAGCGTTACCGTATGCTTGCAAAGAAATTTATTGCAAAATACGGTGTAGATACCGACAAGTACGATGTTATCAAAGGTTGGAGAGCAAACGCCTCATATTTCTATATCGCAAAGGAATTTGTAAGAGACAATATCGATATGGATATTCTTGAGGAATTACTTTCTCTCGGCGGTTTAGGTATTCAGTATTGTATAAAGTCTGAACTTGCTTATTCCAAACTGTACGAAGTGGCAGACGGCTTACAAACTGTTGAATACACAGAGTTTAACGAAAAGTACAATCAGCGAGACATTACCGCAAGGCAGAAAATGCGTGAACTTGTTGATTCCGACGCCAATCGAGTAACAAAAGTATTTAGCACACTTTTTGAGGAGTGATGATTATGAGAGCCTATTCACAGGATTATTTGAATGATGTGGTAGAAAATCAGGGTAAGCTCTTTGACTTTGTTGCTCAAACTTATCCCGATAAAGATACCGAGGATTTTATCAAGACTTATATGACAAGCAAAACACGAAAAAGCATTGACGAGGCAAAGGCCTATGTCAATACAATGGACGCCAAAGAATTGTGGAAATACTTTACCGAAACAGAAAAGTATTCCTTGAAGTCCGGCAAGGCTCTTGACGGCTTTATGCCTGACTGGATTGGCGAGTTTTATGCTTACTATCAATGGTATTACAACATTCCGAGTACCGTGGTGCTGAAAAAGATACCGCTTGATTTCATAAAAAAAGCATACTACGGTTTGCACGACTTGGAACTTGATTTGGCAGTGCAAAAAGTCGGTGAAGTGTAATGAATATTGTTTGCTTTCACAATCCCGATGAAGATAACGGCTATTTGAGCAATTGGTATCCGTCATCTTTTACGGTGGACGGTGTAGCGTTTTCTTCGATGGAACAATTTATGATGTATCGCAAAGCAATCTGCTTTGGAGATGAAGCGGTAGCAGCTCAAATCTTATCAACAAGTGATGTTGCCAAAATCAAATCACTTGGCAGGCAGGTATCAAACTACGATGAGAGTATGTGGAACGGCATTCGTCAAATTGTGGTTTACGAGGGGCTTTTGGCAAAGTTCTCACAAAACGAGGAGCTAAAAGCAAAACTTAAAGTAACAGGAAATGCTGTTTTGGCAGAGTGTGCCGTAAAAGACTGTGTTTGGGGTATTGGGTTGTCAATGAAAGACCCTGATAGACTGAATAAAGCTAAATGGAATGGTCAAAATCTGCTTGGATATGCCCTTATGATGGTGCGTGAACGCTTGCAATAGGATTATTCTTGGGAACAGCGTAAGGTTTCAGAACTGTTTAGAGTTACCCGTGGGTATGTTCTTGCGGCGACACAAACAGAAACGACGAAAATAGACGAAAATCCTTATCCGGTCTATTCTTCACAGACCAAAGATAAAGGGTTGATGGGATACTACAAAGACTATCTTTATGAAGATGCAATTACTTGGACAACTGATGGCGCAAACGCCGGAACAGTTAATTATAGAGCCGGAAAGTTTTATTGTACCAATGTTTGTGGGGTTTTGCTCTCAAATGAAGTAAAGGCTAATCAGATGATAGCTGAAGCCTTGAACAGTGTAGCAAAGGGATATGTGTCTTATGTTGGCAATCCAAAACTGATGAATAATGTAATGGCAGACATTGTAATTCAGATACCAACACAAGCAGAAGAACGGGAACAGTTATCCTCGTTTTTTGCCAAACTTGACAACCTTATCACCCTTCATCAGCGTGAGTTATATAAATATTTAAGATACCGAATTTTGAAAGTTAGGAGGAAATCGTAATGATTTTTAATAAAGAGTCAGATTTTGAAGAGGCTTTGATTAAAATTCTGTCCGAAAAAGGATGGGAAAAAGAAGTTCTTAAAAACTACTCTGAACAAGATTTGCTGCGAAATTGGGCTAATATTCTTTTTGAAAATAACAGAGATATTGACAGACTGAATGATTATCCTCTGACTGATAGCGAAATGCAGCAAATCTTAGAGCAAATAGAAGCTCTCAGAACACCGTTAAAATTAAATGGCTTTATTAACGGCAAAAGTGTGTCTATTGTCAGAGATAATCCTGATGATAAACTACATCTTGGAAAGGAAGTAAGTCTCAAAATTTATGACCGCAGAGAAATTGCCGCCGGTCAAAGCAGATACCAGATTGTTCAGCAACCCAAGTTTCCTACAAAGTCAAAACTGTTAAATGACCGTCGAGGAGATTTGATGTTGCTTATTAACGGTATGCCAGTTATTCACATAGAACTCAAAAAAAGCGGCATTCCGGTGAGTCAGGCTTATAACCAAATTGAAAAATATTCTCACGAGGGTATATTCAGCGGATTATTTTCTTTGGTTCAAATTTTTGTCGCAATGGAACCAAACGAGGCTGTTTACTTTGCAAATCCGGGACCGGACGGTAAATTTAACCCGGATTATTATTTCCATTGGGCAGATTTTAATAATGAGCCTATTAACGAGTGGGATAAAGTGGCTTCTACTCTTTTGTCTATACCTATGGCACATCAGCTTATCGGATTTTATACAGTCGCCGACGATTCTGACGGTGTACTTAAAGTAATGCGTAGCTATCAGTATTTTGCGGCAAGTGCAATTTCCGATAAAGTTGCAAAAGCAAAATGGGAGGGCAATAATCAGCTTGGCGGATATGTTTGGCATACAACCGGTTCCGGTAAAACAATGACAAGTTTTAAGTCCGCTCAGTTGATTGCAAGCTCGAAGGATGCCGATAAGGTTATATTCCTTATGGACAGAATTGAACTTGGCACTCAGTCACTTAAAGAGTATCGTGGCTTTGCAGACGAAAATGAGTCTGTACAAGCAACTGAAAACACCAATGTGCTTATAACTAAACTTAAAAGTAGCAATCCGGCAGACACACTTATCGTTACTTCCATTCAGAAAATGAGTAATATTAAAGATGAAGCTGGTGGATTGAATGCTCGTGATATTGAACTTATCAGCGATAAACGCATTGTTTTTATTGTGGATGAAGCTCATCGCTCAACTTTCGGCGATATGTTGCTTACAATAAAAAATACTTTCCCGAAAGCAATGTTCTTTGGGTTTACAGGTACACCAATTCAAGATGAAAACCAAAAGAAAAAGAATACTACAAGCACAGTATTCGGCAATGAGTTGCACCGATACAGCATTGCAGACGGAATTAGAGACAAGAATGTTCTTGGCTTTGACCCGTATAAAGTATTAACTTTCAAAGATAAAGATGTGCGAAAAGTTGTTGCTTTGGAAAAAGCCAAAGCTCAAACTGAGGAAGAAGCGATTTCCGACCCGGTTAAAAGTAAGATATTCTACAAATATATGGACGCAAATCAAGTCGGAATGGTTGGACATTTTGACGCAAAAGGCGATTATATAAAGGGTATCGAAGATTATATTCCGAATGTTCAATACACAACAGACGAACATACCACAATAGTGGTTAAGGATATTCTTGAAAATTGGGTAACATTAAGTCACAACAGCAAGTTCCACGCTATTTTTGCTACAAGTAGCATTCCGGAAGCAATTGACTATTATAGATTGTTCAAAGAAATGAAGCCGCACCTCAAGGTTACGGCATTGTTTGACCCAAGTATTGATAATAACGGCGGAGTTCAGTTCAAAGAGGACGGACTTGTGGAAATTATCTCTGATTATAACGAACAGTATGGTCAAGAATTTTCTATTCCCACATTTGCAAAAATGAAAAAGGATATTGCCGCCCGACTTGCCCATAAGAAACCTTATGAGCGAATAGCAAATGAACCTGCAAAGCAAATCGATTTGCTTATTGTTGTTGACCAAATGCTTACGGGTTTTGACTCAAAGTGGATTAACACTTTATATATGGACAAGGTGCTTCAATATGAGAATATAATTCAGGCATTTTCTCGCACGAACCGCCTGTTCGGACCCGATAAGCCGTTTGGAACCATTCGCTATTATCGCAAACCTCATACAATGGAGCGTAACATCAATGCTGCTGTGAAATTGTACTCAGGTGACCGACCGCTTGGATTATTTGTTCAGCACCTTATAGACAACTTAAAGCAGATGAATGAGCTTTTTGAAAGCATTACTGATTTGTTTGCTGACTCCGGAATTGAAAATTTTGAAAAATTGCCGGATGATACATCGGCTTGCAGAAAGTTTGCAAAGGATTTCAATGAATTTAACAGCTATTTGGAAGCAGCTAAAATTCAAGGCTTCAAATGGAATGTCCTTTCGTATGTGGACGAAGATACCGGCGAGGTTATCGATGTTACCATAGATGAGAATACATATTTGATTTTGGTTTTAAGGTATAAAGAATTAACCGGAGGCGGCGGTGGCACCGGAGGCGATGATGTTCCTTACGACCTTGCGGGATATATAACGGAGATTGATACCGGCTTAATCGACGCTGACTATATGAACTCAAAATTTGATAAGTATATTAAGTTGTTGAGTGTCGAAGGAACAACTAAAGAAGCTATTGAACAAGCTGAAACGGAGTTGCATAAAACATTTGCTACACTTTCTCAAGAAGAACAGAAGTACGCAAACATCTTTTTGCACGATATTCAAAGAGGTGATGTTAAAGTTGCCGAAGGTAAATCGTTAAGAGATTATATTAACGAGTATTTGTCAAAAGCTAGAAACGACCAAATTCACAGAATTTCCGTTGCCATTGGTGTTGATGAGAATATGCTTAGAAATGTTATGGGATTGAAACTTAACGAAAACAACCTCAACGAATTTGGCAGATATGACGAGTTGAAAAAAACAGTCGATAAGGCAAAGGCAAAGGAATATTTTGAAAAAGTCGAAGGAACTAAAATAATTCCGCCCAAGGTTAATGTTAAAGTTGACAAATTACTTCGAGATTTTATTATCAATGGTGGTTATGAAATCCAAATGCCAACAGAAGATGAATAATTAAACATTATTTTAGGAGTCAAGGGCTTTCCCTTGGCTCCTATTTTATATTACTTGGGAACAGCGTAAGTTTGGAGAAGTAGGAGAAACTTATACAGGGTTGTCAGGAAAATCAAAAGACGACTTCGGACACGGCAGTGGAAAATTCATTACTTATATGAATATTTTTTCTAATCCTGTAGCTTCACCAAATATGACAGAATCAATTGAAATTGATGATAGTCAAAACAAGGTTCGATTTGGTGATGTGCTTTTCACCACTTCTTCTGAAACACCTGACGAAGTGGGAATGTCATCTGTATGGCTTGAAAATGCCGAAAATACTTACTTAAACAGCTTTTGTTTTGGGTACAGACCTACGGCTGAATTTAATCCGTACTACCTCGCTTATATGTTGCGTTCTTCATCTATGCGAAAGAAGATAACATTTTTAGCACAAGGTATTTCAAGATACAACATTTCTAAAAATAAAATGATGGATATTGAAATGCCGATACCTTCAATAGATGAACAAAAGCAAATTGGTGAGTATTTTGCCAACCTCGACAACCTTATCACCCTTCATCAGCGTAAGCCTAATATTTATACAGGAGGATATTATGCTGAATAATATAAACAAAACAGACTTATTTTACGATTATTATACTCAATGGATTACGGTCTATAAGGAAGGGGCGATAAGGAAGGTTACAATGGATAAATATCTGCTTACGCAGTCTTGGATTAAACAATTGGCACCGGATTTGAAAGTATGCGAACTTTCAAGGATAACATACCAAAAGCTCTTGAACGATTACGCCAAGTTGCACGAGAGACAGACCACAATGGACTTTCATCATCAACTTAAAGGTGCAATTTTAGATGCGGTAGATGAGGGACTTATTGAACGAGACCCTACGAGAAAAGCAATTATAAAAGGAAAAAAGCCTCGACACAAAAAAATCAAGTATCTCAATCAATTTGAGTTACATAAACTTTTGTCTGACTTGAATCTTGGTCAAGAGATAAATTGGGACTGGTTTATCCTGTTGGTCGCAAAAACAGGAATGAGATTTTCCGAGGCATTGGCTATAACACCAAAAGACTTTGATTTTTCTAAACAGTCTTTATCAATCAATAAGACTTGGGATTATAAAGGCGGAGGCGGTTTTATGCCAACCAAAAATCAATCTTCTGTTAGAAAAATACAGATTGATTGGCAACTCATTATTCAATTTTCCACTTTGGTTAAAGACTTGCCGGAAGATGAACCGATATTTGTTTCGGGTAAAGTGTACAACTCTACTGTCAACGATATTCTTACAAGACATTGTCAGAAAGCAAATATACCGGTTATATCTGTTCACGGACTAAGACATACACACGCTTCACTATTGCTGTTCGCAGGAGTGTCAATAGCAAGTGTTGCGCAAAGATTAGGACATTCAAGTATGACAACAACGCAAAAAACTTATCTTCACATCATTCAAGAACTTGAAAATAAAGATGTCGATTTGGTAATGCGTTCATTGTCAAGCTTGAATTGATAACAACTCGGCTTACGCTGATGAAGGGTGATAAGGTGGTCAAGGTTTGCAAAGAATAAACCGATACGCTCTTGTTCTTCCTTGTTGGGCAGTGATATAGGCGTCTTTTTGCCACTTTCAATAGTATATGTACCTACCGTCCCAATACCTGCCGACTCTGTTATAAAATCTTGAATTGACTTACCAGCAAAAGAGTAAAACAAGAATTTTCCAAAGACCTTATCTTCGTTTTGAAACCATATTATGTTTCCATCTTTGAAGTATAAAGGTTCGGAATTTTCCACTAAATACGGCACTCCGATTGTACCGACACCTGTTACGAGCATATCTCCAATGCTAACTTTTCCCGATATTGAACTGTACTCATCGTACTTCTCTTTGGATATGTATAGGTAGTCGTCAGGCTCTTCATTTTTATAAGCGGATACAATATCTCTTGCTCGCAAAAAGCGTATTCCATAGTCTGTCCAGTCCGATTGATGAATTCGCTTTACAGAAGTAACATTCATCACTTCTCCCAACTTACGCTGTTCCCAAGAATAATGAAAAATAAAGTTAGTAAAAGACCGTCAGATCTCATTCGAGACTTGACGGTCTTATATTTTATGATTGTATTTAAGAAAGTCGTTTCGGTGGTCTTGCTTCCGAAGTTGGTAGCCTTGCGCTATGAGCGTATCCACCTTCAAAGCAATTAGGTTGATGTCAGAACTCATTGCTCGTGCAATTTGCTGAATGTCGTAGCCGTTTTCAATGTACTCCAAAATGGTGTCATCAGGGAGCGAAGCCTGAGAAGCAAAGATATTTGCTTCATACTCCATACGGTTCTCTCGCATATCGAATATATTAAATTCTTTGAAACCACCTGCCGCAACAGCTTCTTGTCTATGAAGAATATCGTGACCGATTTCGTGCCACAGCACTATCTGCTCCACAACCGGGTGCATACCGTTTTTAAGAAAGATAAAACGGTTCTTTAATATGACCTTATATGCCCCACGCTGCTTGTAGAAGTTCCGATAGATGATATTTATGCCAAGCTCTTTTGCCACCCGGTAAGGGTTGCGAGTGCCACAGCGGTCAATGAGCCTGTTTACGATTTTTACAATCTCAGCCGTAGTGTAATATCCCAATTCGGCTCACCTCCTTGTAGGATAATTGTACCTGATATTTACCCTATAATAAAGTATAAACTAAATACTGTCCCATAAAGCGGACTAAGTTTCACTTCGAGGATTGCTCGTCTTTGCGATATTTCTTCGGGGTGTATTTTTTATTGTTCTTTTTGGCAATAAGATATGCTTCCTGAATAGCGTCAACCATCTCACGCATATCTTCGTCTGCCAATTCGCCGCCGGCAAACAGACCGGTTACTTCTGCAAGTAATTCCTGAGCCTGCTTTGCCCCTCTGCTTCCATATTTATCTTCAACCTCAGCGATAAATGCGTCATCTTCCGAAAGCAGATAGTTTACATTTTCGCCGAGGGCTTCTGCCAATGCTTTATATCTTTCCATTCCTCTCGGACGAGATTTATCTTTTTCATAAGAACAGATTACACGAACGGTAACGCCTATTTTATTAGCCAACTCTTCCTGAGTAAGACCGATTTTAGTCCTTCCAGCTTTGACTTTTTCACCGAATGTCATCTTTGCGTTCACTCCTTAATTAAGAATTTGTAGTTTAACTTCTTGTTGCCTCTTGACATTTGTACTTGAACTGCGTATAATAAGAAACAGGAAGTTGAACTACATATAGTTTACATTAAACTTCCTAAAAAGTCAAGGGGGTTCTGAAATAATGCGTAACATACTTCATTGCGATATGAACAATTTTTATGCCAGCGTTGAATGTATGCTCGACCCCACATTGAAGAAGTATCCTATTGCTGTTTGCGGCTCGGTAGAAGAACGACACGGTATTGTACTTGCGAAGAATTACAAGGCAAAAGCATTCGATGTCAAAACGGGCGATGCAGTATGGCAAGCCAAACAGAAGTGCAAAGATTTGGTTGTAGTACCGCCACATTATGAGGAGTATATAAAATACTCAAAGCTCGCAAGAGGCGTGTATGAGCGATATACAGACCAAGTCGAACCGTATGGTATGGACGAGTGTTGGTTGGATATTAGTGGGACAGAGAAGATTTTCGGCTCGCCGGAACAGGTGGCAAATGAAATTCGTGAAACAATGAAGTTTGAGCTCGGATTAACGATTTCTGTCGGTGTTTCCTTTAATAAGATATTTGCGAAGCTCGGCTCGGATATGAAAAAGCCGGACGCAGTTACCGTAATATCAAAGGATACATTCAGAGAACAAATTTGGAAACTTCCTGCCGCTGATTTGCTCGGTGTAGGACGGGCAACGCAGCGTGTACTTGACAGCTACTACATCCGAACTATCGGGGATTTGGCAAATACCGACCCTGAGTTCTTACGCCGAAGGTTAGGAAAAAACGGAGTCGCTTTATGGAATTATGCTAACGGCAACGACCTTTCCCTTGTTGCAAAGAAAGACTTTGTTTCTCCGATTAAAAGTGTAGGACACGGTATAACTACGGTAGCAGACTTAGAGAAACCGGAGCAGGTGTGGCCCGTGTTTCTCGAATTGACCCAAGACATCGGACACAAACTTCGTGTTCACGGATTGAGTGCGGAAGGTGTCGCAATTCATATTAGAGACAATACACTTGATACAAGGCAATGGCAAACGAAGATTGCACTTCCTACACAGTCTCCGATGGTTATTGCAAAGACTGCTTTTCAACTCTTTGAAAAGAGATATGGGTGGCTTCACCCTATCCGTTCTGTAACGGTACAAGCCATAAATCTTATTCCACAGGACACGCCCCGTCAAATAGATATGTTTATGGATGCCGCAAAGCAGGACAAATTAGAGCGAATGGAAAAGTGTGTTGAAGAAATCAGACGGCGTTTCGGAAAGGACAGCATAAGGAATGGAGTTCTGTGTCAGAACTTGCGGCTACCACCGGAAAAAGCCGAAATCACTATGCCGACAGGTATGGTGGGTTGAGGAGGTCTTAATGTGATTGATGAAAAAGAGGTTACGGCTTATGTAAGAATGCCCGCCTGCTTTATGCAGGGGTGCAGTGAAGATATTGTTATCTTTCGTGCGGATGGCGGAAACCATTTTACCGATTACGGGATATATGAAGGAATGTTTCTTTTCTTTGACAGAAAAAAGCGTTTTAAGAAAGGGAGCCTTTCCTGTTACATCAATACTGCCGGAGATGAACGACCTAAGTACAAGGTTTCGGACAAGAGCATTACAGGATACCGGCACTTTGGAAGATTGGTTTTGACTTTGAGAAATTATGAGGTATAAAAATGGAATCCGAAAGACGAAAAGTATATGTTGAAGTAAATGTTACACACAGACCTGATGGAACGGCTCGTCCTTGTTTCATCAAGTTTGAAAATGATGAAAAATATGAAATAGACCGTGTTATTCAAAAATGCAGGGCCGCTTCTACCAAAGTAGGCGGAACCGGCATTCGCTACACGGTGCAGATTTGCGGCAAGCCCACATTTCTGTTTGATGAAGAAAATGGGAAGTGGTTTGTTGAAGCAAAAACCTGATGATAGGAGGTTTTGTGATTTGAAGCACTTATCGAGATTTGACATCGAAGCCATAGCTGCCAAATATGTTAAAGCATATATGGAACTTCCCGATGTCCGCAACACAAAAATATATAGGATTGACCCGGAATTGCTGTTGGCAAAAGTCCTCGGACTTACGGTTGAATATCAACATCTTTCTTATGACGGCAGTATTCTTGGAATGACTTCCTTTACAGAGCTTGGAGTACAAGTTCTTGAAGATGACGATAACGAAGCTTTTTTCTTCTTAGACGGTAAGACCGTCCTTGTCGAAAAAGACTTGGCTTTTGATAACAAGCTGAGAGGAAGGAAAAACTTTACCCTTATGCACGAGGGTAGTCATCAGATTTTCAAAATGCTTTTTCCGAACGATTACGGAGTAACGCAGAAATCTTCGGGAGTACATTACTACAAGGCAAACTCCGAAAGAAACAAGCCTATATCGGATTGGGAAGAATGGCAGGCAAATACGCTTGGAGCAGCCATTTTATTACCGGAAAATCTTATTAAGCAAGGAATGTTTCTTTTCAATCTCGGAGATAAAATTGAATGTCTGAATAAGATTTACTCGCCGGAAGTATATAAGAGATTTGAAGCACTTGCCGATTTTTTAGGTTGTTCCAAAAAAGCATTGGCAATCCGAATGAAACAACTTGGATTGCTCAAAAAGGAGTACCTCGATAATCCTTTTGACATTATCAATATTTACCCGGAGGGATGTAGCGTATGAATAACTTAGAGCAAAAGATAATCGTAAGGTGCAAGCACTGCGGTTGGCGTATCTTTGATAAGGTTACTATGACCACCGGAGTAATTGAACTGAAATGCCCAAACTGCCACAGAGTAGTAGAAGTTGACCTTTCTCTGCGCAGGGGCAATGTAAAGTACAGATTAGTAAGAGTAAAATAATCGAGCGAACAATTAAATATCGGACAGATGTACCGAGCCACGAGTCCTTGAGTGAAAGCTCTTGAGTCATCAAATTGCCGGACACTGAGAATTGCCGGATAGAAATATCCTAAGTTCTTGGTGTCCGGCTTTTTTGTCGCTCCGAAAGGAGCAAAACCGTGACATATAAGTGGCTGGCGTATATCGCCAAATACCCGTAATCTCCGAATTTTTGATTTCAAACCAAATTCAAAAATTCAAGGAGATTACGACAATGACAAAACTTACATTAACCGAACAGGAAGAATTATTTGCAAAGGACTGCAAGCTCATTAACTTGCGCTATGAGTACACCAATTATACAGGCAAAGAAAAATGGGCTGTTGTTACCGAACTTACCGAAAAAGAACTTCGGAAAAAGTATCCCGACATCATCAAGAGATACACTCCTTTTGTTTTGCTTTCTATGGCTCAGGGCGAAGTGATTAACGAAGCAGATAGGAATGATGATAAATACGAAAAGCGAGCAAAAAGAACGCTTGATGTTTACGGCTATGAAGATGATATTTCAGAACAGTTCCACCGGGAACTGATTACGCCTTTCGCTGACCCTTTTGAACAGGCGGAAGAAGAACGGCTTGAAATAGAAAGAGAGCAGCTCCGCCGAATGGAAATAGCAAAAGTCAGAAAAGTCTTGGCTATGATGAAACCTATTCAAAAAGAAAGGCTGTGCAAGGTCGTTTTGTTGGGGCTGAGTTCAAGAAAAATCGCACAAGAAGAAGGCATAAATTACAATGCCGTAGATAAGTCTATCAAAGCTGCAAAGAAAAATTTCAAAAAATATTATGAAAACCTCTGATTTTGGGTGTGCATTTCGACCCCCTTTGTCCAAATGAGTGAAGGGGTTATTTAATTCCGGACACGAATGACACTTCAAGATTAAGAAATGAGAGGTTTTACATATGAAAGAAAGAACAATTTGCCGTGGAGATTTATTCTACTACGATTTCGGAAACAGAACCGGCTCGGTTCAAAGCGGAGAAAGACCGGTGCTTGTAATACAGGCAGATGATTACAACAAGAACGCACCGACAATTATCGTGGCAGCCGTTACAAGTGTTATCAAGAAAAGGTATCTTCCGTCGCACATTCAGCTTGGTGAAGATTTCGGATTGAAGAAGCCGTCAATGGTGCTATTGGAACAGGTTCAGACGGTCAACAAAGAAGATTTGAAAGACTATATAGGAACAGTAGATGATGAGCAGCTTATCAGACGGATAAATACAATGCTCAAAAAGACTTTTGGACTTTGGATTTATAAAAAGGAAAAGGAAGAAAATATCCGTTGCCTCTGCCCTAAGTGCCTGAGCGATTATATTGACAACCCTAATTATATCGTGCGTCGCCTTGACCCGTTCGCAAAGGAAAAAGACCGTTGCGACAAATGCGATAAATCTGGTTGGGACTATGTCGTGACCGAAAGATATTCCGTTCGTAAGGGTAAGAGTGGCAGCTATGAATAACAAGATTAGCATTCCGATATGGAAAAAGACAAATCTTACGATTGACGAAGCAGCAGCCTATTGCGGTATCGGAGTAAAGAAGTTAAGGAAGATGACCGAATCCGAGGATTGTCCGTTTGTTCTTTGGAACGGAACAAAGCGTTTAATAAAAAGGCAGCAGCTCGATGAGTACCTTGAAAGTATGAGTTCCATATAGTCTGATTGTCAAGTGTGCGATAGGTCTATTCGCATAATAGGCTTATCGCCAACTTTGAATTATGATATGAACATCAAAAACAAGGAGGTGCGTCAGAAATGGCAGATACAAAATTTGATGTGCCGATATGGCATAAAACAAACCTGACGGTAGAAGAAGCCGCAGCTTATAGCGGTATCGGCTCACAGAAATTAAGGGAAATGTCCGACTCCGAATACTGTCCGTTTGTTCTTTGGAATGGAGCAAAACGACTAATCAAGCGTGAAAAATTGGATAAGTATCTCGCTGAAGTGTATTCGATATAACTGTAAGGAGGTGCTTGAAAAATGGACGATACAAGAAAGACAGTAGGTCAGGGCTTTGATGTGCCGATAAGGTATAAAGCAAACCTGACGATAGATGAAGCTGTTGAGTATTCGGGTATAAGCAGAGCAGGACTTTTGAAAATGATAAATCACAATGATTGTCCGTTCGTCCTTCGTTTAGGACATCGCAGACTGATAAAAAGGAGGGCTTTTGATGAATACATTGCAAAACTTGATTTTGTCGAATGAGGATGAAACATTGAATCGTGAAGTAAAGGCATATCAAGAGAAGCTTACTTCAAAAACAAATGAAATTCCATTATGGGAAAGACAATGGTTGACGATTGAGGAAGCTTCGGAGTATTCCGGTATTGCACGAAGAAAACTTCGTGAGCTATCAAACACATCGGGTTGTCCTTTTGCAATATGGATGGGAAACAAAATTCACATCATAAGAGAAAAACTTGATAGATACACGGAAACACACAATAGAATTTAGGAGGGATTAAATTATGGCTGAAAAGCGAAAAGACAAAGCAAGAACTGTCTTAAAAACCGGAGAGGTTCAGAGAAAAAACGGTACTTATCAGTATAGTTGGATGGATGGACAGTTAAAAAGGCGTTTTATATATGCCAAAACCTTAGCTGACCTGCGTGAAAAAGAGAAGAATATCTTGAAAGATAAATGCGACGGCATAAAGACCGAAGCTCGATACACCACAGTTAATGATTTGTTTGACCTTTGGCTCAATTTGAAAAGGGGGTTGAAAAACAATACCTTTGAGAATTACAAGTATCTTTACAACACCTTTGTACGACCAGTCATTGGAAACAAACGAGTATCTACTTTAAGAAAGTCGGATATTAAGAAGTATTACAACTACCTTGCCGATGAGAGAAACCTGAAAGTTTCCACGATTGACAGTATCCATACTGTCCTACATCAAATATTGCAGATAGCGGTTGATGATGACTATATCAGAAACAATCCTTCGGACAATGTGTTGAGAGAACTGAAAAAGTCTCACGCTTTTCAGTCAGAGAAGCGCCGAGCGTTGACAAGACCTGAACAGGATTTATTCCTTGATTACCTTAAAACACATCCGGTTTACGAGCATTGGTATCCCGTTTTTGCGGTTATGATAGGAACGGGATTGCGTGTCGGCGAGGTAACAGGCTTGAGATGGTGCGATATTGATATGGAAAGCGGAATGATTGATGTAAATCACACGCTTGTATATTACGACCATCGTACCGAAGGAAGCAAAAAAGGCTGCTATTTCAATGTGAATACGACTAAGACTCCTGCAAGTATGAGACAAGTACCAATGCTCGATTTCGTCAAAGAAGCATTTGAACTTGAAAAGCAGAAACAGAAAGACTTGGATATTCATTGCGAGGTTACAATAGATGGTTACACCGACTTTATCTTTATCAATCGCTTTGGACAGGCGCAGCACCAAGCAACCTTGAATAAAGCAATCCGCCGTATTATTCGTGACTGCAACGATGAGCAATTTGAAAAGTCCGAAGAACCCGAAGTGCTTTTACCCCATTTTAGCTGTCATTCACTCAGACATACATTCACAACGAGAATGTGCGAAGCCGGAGTTAATATAAAGGTCATTCAGGACGCACTCGGACATACAGATATTTCAACCACGCTGAATATCTACACCGATGTTACCAAAGAATTGAAAACATCAGAGTTCAAAGGACTTGATAATTATTTCAAGGCACAGTAACAATCGAATAGACAGAGAGCATACAATCCGTTTCGGAAAGTATGCTCTCTTTATTTATATACATTTATAATGGGATTTGGGTTGCAGGTTGACTTTTAGGCAGCAGATGAATATAATAAATGTTAGTGGAGATTTGACGGGTTTCATAGTTCGACTTACATCATTTACATCAAAATATACATCATTTGAGTGCCAAATTGCCGAAAATGAGTCCGAAAAAGTTGTTTTTAAGCCATTCAAAACGGCTTTAATGCCCGTTAAAGCAACTTAATGCCGTAAATGAGAGAACCGCAACAAAAATCCCCACAATGAAGCCGCTGGACTCTGACAAGAAGGTTTCCAAGGAAGTTTCGGCTCCTGCGGAGGCTGCTCAGGCGGCTCCGGTCGTGGAGGAAAAAATCGATTTTTCCAATGTTCAGATCGAGCCGCTGTTCCAGGATCAGGTGGATTTTGACACCTTCTCCAAGAGTGATTTCCGTGCCGTAAAGATCAAGGAATGCGAAGCCGTGAAGAAGTCCAAAAAGCTCTTAAAGTTCGTTTTGGACGACGGAACCGGCACAGATCGGGTCATTTTGAGCGGTATTCACGAGTATTATGAGCCGGAAGAACTGGTTGGAAAGACCTGCATCGCTATCACGAACCTCCCGCCTCGCCCGATGATGGGTATCGACTCCTGTGGTATGCTCATTTCCGCCGTTCATCAGGAAAACGGCGAAGAAAAGCTCCATCTGCTGATGGTGGATCCTCACATTCCGGCAGGCGCAAAGCTCTATTGATTGCCTCAAAATTGTCGGTGTTTACGCCAATTTACGCCAGGCTTACGCCAAAAATGCGCCCCAATTTTGCGAATCAGGCAAATTCAAGTTCACATGAAAAAAGCCCGCTGATTTCGGTCAGCGGGCTTTTGAGACTGTCGGCGATGTTATAGCGCTGCTGCAGCAGATCCCCTAAAATCATGGGAACGGCAAACAGCAGCATGGATTTGGCAACAGGACCCTTCGTTAAATCCTGATTCATAGCGCGCCTCCGAAATGCAAGAAAAAACCTGCATTTTGAAAGTATTGCAGGTCTATTAAAGCATTCTGTCAATATTCTATTTACATTTTGTGGGAGCGGTGCTATTATAGGGCGTTAAAGATCATGGAAGGGCATGGCCTACGGAGGATGCAATATGTATTTGGACGGACTGGACGGGTTGGATCAAAAGATTGTGCAGCTGCCACATGATCCTCTCGCGCATCAAGGACATCAAGGGCCTGCGGCTGTAAGCCCCTGCCCCCTGGCCAAACTAAAATAACCGGGCCTATCGCCCGGGAATCAAATTTGCAACTGAAGGGATAAAAATGTTAAGACTTAGAAACAGACCCTCCCTCGACCTGCTTTCCGGCAGCGAAGGATGGGTGATTTTCAAATTTTCCGTACCGATCATTCTCTCTTACCTGCTTCAGCAGATCTATACCATCAGCGACGCCGCCATCTGCGGCCAGACCCTCAGCGTCGATGAAATTGCAGGCGTAAATGATGTTTTCCCGATCCTCTTTATATTCCTGCAGTTTGCAGTGGGCTGCACCGCCGGATTCTCGGTGATAACCTCCATAGCGGCGGGGCAGGGCGATAAGCCCGGGGTCAGAAGATCCTTCGCGGCGCAGCTCATTCTCGGGGGTGCTATGTCCCTTCTGCTGACTTCCATCGCCATACTGGCCCTGGGGCCCCTGCTTCGCTTCATCGGCCTGTCCGAGACAAACCCCGGCGTCTGGAAGGCCGCCTATCAGTATTCCCTGGTGATTTTCATCGGCATATTCGCCCAGTTTTACTACAATCTGATTTGCTCCGTCCTGCGGAGCCTGGGGGATTCCACAACGCCGCTGATTTTCCTGCTGTTCTCCACCGTGCTGAATATCGGCCTGGACCTGTTTTTCATCCTTGTGCTCAGGCTCGGGGTCGTCGGCGCGGCGGTGGCAACCGTGCTGGCCCAGGCATTGAGCGCGGTACTGTGCCTGATCTACGCATTCAGGAAATACGAGGAGCTCCACCCCACGAAAAGTGACTTCCATGTGGCCCTTTCCTTCTATGTCCGGCACCTGAGACAGGGCATTCCCATGGGCCTTCAGTTCTCGGTGCTGGCAATCGGCATCATCGTGATGCAGCGCGCGCTTGTGGGCTTTGACATCGGCGAGGGCGGGGTCATGGTAGCCGGCAATCCCGCGCAGAACGGATTCGGCGCCGCCAATAAGCTCAATAACTTCCTTATGTGCCCCATGAACGCCCTGAGCACGGCCATCGTCTGCTTCCATGCCCAGAATTTGGGCGCGGGACGGCAGGACCGGATCCGCCGCGGCACCGTAAAGAGCCTGCTTATCGGCCTTGCCATGTATGGGATTCTCGGCGGCCTCGGTATGCTTCTCACCATAAACGGCGCGTACCAGCACCTGTTTATGAGTGCGGATAAGATCACGGAGGCCACGATCCGCTACGGAAATATCTATCTTTATGTGGACCTGGCCCTGTATTTCATGCTGATGATCCTGTTTGTTTTCAGGGCGGCGGTCCAGGGCGTCGGACACGCGGAGTACGCGCTGGTGGCCGGCTGTGCCGAGCTGGTGGCGCGGGTCCTGATCTGCGCGTTCCTCCCGGCGATGGTAAACGGCGGGCCCATCGACTCCTCGGCCTCCACCGGGGCGTATATTGCCCTGTGCTTCGGAGATCCGGGGGCGTGGACCCTGGCGGTGGCTTCGCTGATTTACCCGGCGGTGCGGTATCTGTTCGGAGCAAAAAGTAAAAAACAGCGGAGCCTGTCCGCATAAAAAAGCGCCCGTATGCCCCCTGTCCCCTTGCACCGGCAGTGGCCGCAGGGGGAGGCTTTCCCGGTCCGCACCCCTCCCGATCCCATCTGAAAATCCCCCTTCTTTGCCGCAGATTTACCTCTGCGGCAAAAAATTTTCTTGACATCGCAAAAAAATACTGCTTTATTATATAGGTATATGATATAGACGCATGCCCCTCCGTAGGGGCGACCTTTGCGGTCGCCCGCCCCCCGCACCTCTTGCACCCTATCCGTAGGGGGCGGCGTCCCCGACGCCCCGTTTTACCGCACTTATTGTCATCCGTAGGGGCGGACGCCTCTGTCCGCCCGCCGGACATTCCCCCGCACCCCTTGTAAAAAACCCTGTCATTGCGAAGCAAGTGCGCACACTGGCTGTG
>OGYD01000256.1_pt1 | contig 45123 bp, 46 predicted proteins | sample 1576441 | NCBI WGS metagenome assembly OGYD01 (sample SAMEA3541537, study PRJEB24748) | human gut metagenome | biome: human gut; feature: human-associated habitat; material: faeces | place: China | collected 2012 | reverse complement strand
ATTTAATTTCTTTAAACTTTAAAATGTAATAACTTATACAACAACATATTATATAAGTAATGAACATAACTAATAAATAAAAAAACATGCTATTTATACCTTTATAATAAAAAGGAAGAAAAATAATTAAATAAATAGGTATACTAATAACACTCATAATAAATAAACTAAACAAAAAATTATTAACCTTTATATTATAATGCTTTAATAAAAAATACTCAATTATACCATATAATAAAATAGTTGTAGATAATAACTTCATATGTTCCCAAATACTTTCATTTACTGGAAAAAAAATAGCAAACAAAGGATTTGGAAAAATATTATATATAAAATGAGTCAAAAAACTCATGCCAAATAAACCAAAAACACTTATTTTCTTTATTGTAGATAATTTCATAATTAACTCCTTTCGTTAATTATAGTATTTACTTTTTTTAAAAATATATAACAATATCAAAAATTTGAAAAAAATGCATACAAAAAAAGGAAAATCAATTTTTTTGTCGTATATTACTATTAGAGAGGTCTGATATTATGGTAGAAACACATTTAACGCAAGAAGAAATTAATAATATTCGTAGTAGTGTTAATATCGTTGAAGTTATATCAGACTACATACCTCTTGTAAAAAAAGGAAAAAATTATTTTGGAGTTTGTCCTTTTCACTCTGACCACTCTCCAAGTATGAGTGTTTCTGAAGAAAGACAAATATATAAATGCTTTTCATGTGGAGCAGCTGGTAACGTTTTTAATTTTTTAATGAATTATGAAAACATATCATTTTTAGAAGCTGTTAAAATAGTTGCTGATAAAGCTGGAATTGTTGTAGATATCAATACCAAAGTAAAAAACAATATAAATAATAATTTTAAAGATTTATATGAAATTTTTGAAATAAGTCAAATGTTTTATACAAATAATATTAATACCAAATTCGGAAATTTAGCTAAAGAATACCTAAAAAAAAGAGATATTGATAATGACATTATTAAAGAATTTGGAATTGGACTAGCCCTTAAAGATAGTACCAATCTTACAAAATTGTTAGAAAAAAAAGGTTATAAAGAAAATACATTACTAAAAACAGGACTAATAAATAAAAATAATTTAACCCTAAATGATGTATATTATAATCGTATAATGTTTCCTTTGTGGGACATAACAGGGCATATTGTTGGTTATAGTGGAAGAATTTATAATTCTGAAGACACCGCAAAATATATAAATACCAAAGAAACTGATATATTTAAAAAAGGGGAACTTTTATATAACTATCACAAAGCTAAAGATGAAGCTCGAAAAAAAGATCAGATTATAATTGTTGAAGGATTTATGGATGTCATTAGATGTTACACAATTGGTATAAAAAATGTTGTAGCCACTATGGGAACAGCCATAACAGAAAAACAAGCACTATTGATGAAACGACTTGCTAAAAACATTGTTCTATGTTTTGATGGCGATAGTGCTGGAGCTAAAGCAACAATGAGTTGTATTGAAGAATTACATAAAATTGGAATAACTCCAAAAATAGTAAGATTAGAAAATAATCTAGACCCGGATGAATATATAAGAACACGAGGTTCAAAAGATTTTATATTAAAATTGGACAACCCTATCAATATAATGGATTTTAAATTATCATATTTAAAACATGATAAAAATTTGAATGATAATCTTGAAATCTCAAACTATTTAAATCAAATGCTTAAAGAAATAAGTAAAATAGACGATGATATTTTAAAAGAACTAACTCTTAATAAATTAAGTACTGAATATAAAATAGATATAAATATATTAAAAAATAAACTTACAACTTTTGAAGAAGAATCTATACCTAGGGAAAAACCAAAAATTAAAGAAAAAATAATGCCTAAAAACAAATATACAAAAGCAGAACAAAATTTACTGTACTATATGTTAGATAATGAGGAAGTTGTTAAAATATATACCAAAAACGTTGTTTATCTACCAAACGAAAAATATCGAACTTTAGCTAGAGAAATAACGTACTTTTATAAACAAAATGGTTATATTAATATTGCTGACATAATGACATTTGTAAATAATGATAATTCATTATTAGAAACAATAAATAAAATTATTTCTCTTGATTTAAAAGAGGAATATAGCACAGAAGAAATAAAAGATTATATTAATACAATCAAAGATTATAACAAAAAAAACGAAGAAAATAGATTAAAAGAAAAAATAAGAATGGAAATAGATCCAATTAAAAAAGCTGCATTAGCACAAAAAATAGTTGAAATAAAACAAATGAAGTGAGGAGAATTATAATGATAAACGAAATAAAAACATTTGAAGAAAGAAAAAAAGAACTAGTAAAAAAAGGAAAAGAAAAAGGACTAATAACTTTTGAAGAATTAGCTAAAGCTTTAAAAGGTCTTGATTTAGATGCTGAAGCTTTAGACGAATTATACAATACATTTAACGAAAACAATATCGCTGTTGTTTCAGAAGAAGAAAGTGATGAAACAGGAAATGGAAATGTAGATAAATTACTACTTGATGATAATACATTAACTAAAGATTTAACCATAAATGACCCTGTTAGAATGTATCTAAAAGAAATAGGACAAATAAAACTACTTTCGATGGATGAAGAACTAGAACTTGCCGATCGTATTCTAGCTGGTGATGAAATGGCCAAAACAACTCTAGCTGAAGCAAACCTAAGACTTGTTGTAAGTATAGCTAAAAGATATGTTGGACGTGGAATGCTATTTTTAGACTTGATTCAAGAAGGTAATATAGGCCTAATGAAAGCTGTAGACAAATTTGATGTTACTAAAGGATACAAATTTTCAACTTATGCAACATGGTGGATTAGACAAGCAATAACAAGAGCAATAGCAGACCAAGCAAGAACTATAAGAGTTCCAGTTCATATGGTTGAAACAATCAATAAACTAGCCCGTATTCAAAGACAATTAACACTAGAATTAAATAGAGAACCAACAGAAGAAGAACTTGCTAAAAAAATGAATATGTCTATTGATAAAATTAGAGATATATATAAAATAAGCCAAGAACCAGTTAGTTTAGAAACACCAATAGGTGAAGAGGATGATTCTCATTTAGGAGACTTTATAAAAGACGAAAGAAACGTAAGTCCTGAAGAATATGCAACTAATGAACTTTTAAAAGATGAAATATCAAATGTTTTATTAACACTTACTGAAAGAGAAGAAAAAGTAATTCGCCTACGTTTTGGATTAGAGGATGGAAAATCAAGAACTCTAGAAGAAGTAGGGCAAATGTTTGGAGTTACAAGAGAAAGAATTAGACAGATTGAAGCAAAAGCATTAAGAAAATTGAGACATCCTTCACGTTCTAGAAAACTAAAAGATTATTTAGGTGAATAATGAAATTATCAAAAAGACTATTAACAATTGCTGATTTAATTGACACTAAAAATGTCATTGATGTTGGTTGTGATCATGCACTTTTAGATATTTATTTAACACAAGAAAAACAACTTAATTGTAGAGGTACAGATATAAGTTCAAAAGTACTAGAAAATGCCAAAAATAACGTCAAAAAATATAATTTAGAAAAAAAAATACCACTCATTTTAACGAACGGTTTAGAAAATATAAAAATCAAAAAAGATGATACTATCATTATTGCTGGAATGGGAGCAAGTACAATACTAGAAATATTAAACAATTATAAAAACAATAATCAATTGATAATAAGTTCCAATAATGAAATTGAAAGAATCAGAAAAGAAATAACTAAAAAAAACTACTTCATAAAAGAAGAAAAAGTAGTTTTTGAAAAAAAACATTGCTACGTAATTATAAAATTTGAAAAAGGAAATAAAAAATATACAAAGTGGGATTATCTTTTAGGACCAAAAGCTAAAAAAGAAAAGAAATATTTAGAATTTTTATATCAAAAATATGATAAAATATCAAAAAAACTACCGAATAAATATATATTTAAAAAATTTAAATTATTTATAATTAAAACTAAAATCAAAAAAATATTAAATTCTAAATAAAGAATGTAGGTCCATCATCATATGATTCATAATTATTAGTTGACTCATTTTCGACTTCAGTAGAAGATACTGACGTAGAAGGTGCGTCAACTTTTTTAAATTCATTCATAACCTTAAACATTGTTCTGGCATTTTTAACAACAGGTTTTACTTGCTTTATCATTGGTATAGCTTGATTAGCAACACCCAAAACCTTTTGAGTTCCAGAAAGAATAGATCCCCATTTTATTCCACCACCACCAATAGCACGTCCGATTAAACCAGTACTAGCAGGAGCTGTATAAGGATATATATTAAAATATGGGTTATAATAATTCATAAACATACTCCTTTCTAAATTATTATATGAATTTATTTAAAAATGTTTTACATTTTTTGAAAATATGTTATAATCTATATATAAAAGAATAAGGGAGAACGGATGGTGTTTTTTATATGCATAAAATTTTATTACAACCATTTATATATATATATAAATTTATCCTATTGTTATTTAAACTAATAATTAGCTTTTTAAAATATTTTTTTATGGGGATTTATTTTTGTATTAGAAGTTTTATAAAGTTTATATTTAAATTTGTTTATTATTTAATATATGGTCTAATTACACCATTTGCCTTAATAATAAATTTGATTTTATGGATTTATAAAAAAACAGAGCCTAATAGAAAAAAAAGAAGAAAAGAAAGACAAAAAAGAAAAGAGATAAGACAAAAGCAAAAAGAACTACTTTTAGAAAAAAGAAAAATAAGAGAAGCAAGAAGAATAAGATTAGAAGAAAAAAAATCAATAAAAAATGAAGAAGAAAAACAAAGAAAAAGAGCTTTGTTAGAAGAAAAACAAAAACAAAAAAGAGAAATTTCAGCTCTTAAAAAGGAAAAAAAGAAAAAAGAAAGCGATGTTTATATTAATGAAAATGTAAAAATCGATAGAAACTCTACAGAAGCTGTTAACAATTTATTTAAAAAAATAAAAAACATTCCCAAAACTATTGGAGATAAATTTCGTAACAATGAATTTGTTAAAAACCATCGCAATAAAAAAGATATGAAGCATCAAGCATTACTTATTAATTTCGAAGGTGAAGATGCTGAAAAAAGTGATACTAAATTATTATATCAATATGTTGCGAAAGACACTAACGGAAAAGTGATTAAAGGGTATTTTGAAGCCTTTTCAAAAGTAGAAGTCCATTCATTCTTATTAAGTGAAGGATATGAAGTATACAGTATAAAAACAAACAAATGGATTACCTTTTGGCATGGAAGAAGTAAAACAAATAAAACAAAATTTAAAAATAAAGATTTAGTTTTCTTTATAACACAACTTTCAACCTATTTAAAAGCTGGTATTCCTTTAGTTGAGGCTTTAAAAATTCTTTCTAGACAATTCGCTAAAAACAAAAAATATAACGCTATTTTTAAATCAATTATATATGACTTAACAATGGGTGAAAACTTTAGTGATTCATTATTAAAACAAGGAAATGCTTTTCCAAGACTTTTAATTAATATGATTAAAACAGCCGAAATGACAGGAGAACTTCCAGAAGTTTTAGATGATATGTATGTTTATTACACTGAAAGTGAAAAAACAAGAAAACAAATGATTACAGCCCTTATGTATCCATCTATTGTCTTTGTTTTTGCAATAGGTGTAATCGTATTTATATTAATGTATGTAATTCCACAATTCGTTGAAATCTATGCAACAATGGATGCTGCAGACATACCTGTATTTACAAAAATTGTTATAGCAGCAAGTGATTTCTTAAAACATAATATATTATGGGTATTACTTGGAATTGTTATTTTTGTAATTATAAACGTTTATTTATACAAAAAAGTAAAATTAGTAAGAACTTTAATGCAATGGGTAGCAATGCATGTCCCAGTGTTTGGAAATACTATTATTTATAATGAAGTTACGATGTTTACTAAAACATTTGGATCTTTACTAGAACATAACGTTTTCATTACTGAAAGTATGGATGTTTTAAATAAAATGACTAATAATGAAATTTATAAAATGCTTATTTTAGATACAATAACTAATTTAGCTAAAGGTGATAAAATATCTAAGGCATTTGAAAATCATTGGGCTTTCCCACTTCCAGCTTATGAAATGCTAGTAACTGGAGAAAAAACAGGAGAACTTGCCGATATGATGATAAAAGTATCAGAATATTATCAAGAACTTCACAAAGAACAAGTAGCAAGAATTAAAACTTTTATCGAACCACTATTAACTGTATTCTTAACATTTATGGTTGGTATAATTATTCTTGCAATCGTTTTACCAATGTTTGGTATGTATGAAACAGTACAAAATTATTAGAAACTTAGGTGGTATGAATGTTTATATATTATACAATTGTTATTTTTCTGTTTGGTATTTGTTTAGGATCTTTCTACAATGTAGTAGGGTACCGCTTACCAAAAGAAGAATCATTGATATATCCAGCATCACACTGTCCTAAATGTAATCATAAATTAGGAGCTAGTGAATTAGTTCCTATTTTTTCTTATTTATTTTTAGGTGGAAAATGTAAAAACTGTGGCGATAAAATTTCTATGTTTTATCCCATATTTGAACTATTAACTGGTATTCTATTTGTCATAAGCTATTGGATTTTTGGATTAAATATCGATTTTGCTATTTCTATAACCTTTATATCAATTTTATTGATTGTTATAATTAGCGATTATCAAACAATGATTATTCCAGATGAAGTACTTATTTTTGGGGCAGTAACCTTAATCATTGAAATCTTTATTAAGTCTGGATTAAAAGAAACACTATTTGCCATTTCATATGGTATAATTTCTTTCACTATTATGTTTTTACTAAAAAAACTTGGCGATTTTTTATTTAAAAAAGAATCTATGGGTGGGGGAGATATAAAACTGATGTTTCTATTCGGATTAGTTTTAGGTCCATATATGAGTGTTATTTGTATCTTTTTAGCTTCATTTATTGGACTTCCTGTTTCCCTTATCGTTTTATATAAAAAAAAGGAACATATTATTCCCTTTGGACCATTTTTAGCAATATCAGCTATAATCATCACACTAACCCAAATAAACATTAATGATATAATTAATTTTCTTACAATCTAAAACAAGGCTAATTGCCTTGCTTTTTTTCTAAATTTTCATAAACTTGTTTTAAACTTTGTTCGTATTTACTATTTGCTTTAGGTTTAAAATATTTTCTATCCTTAATGTTATCAGGTAAATATTGTTGTTTAACCCAATTATTAGGATAATCATGAGGATATTTATAATCTATAGAATTAGTTTTTATATGATTAGGAACATTTCCTGTATTACCACGTCTAATATCGTTTAAAGCCGCATCTAGAGCCAAATGTGAAGTATTTGATTTAGGAGATAGTGCAAGTTCAACAACAATATTTCCAAGAGGAATGCGAGCCTCTGGAAGTCCTAGTCGTTCAGAAGCATTAATAGCAGCTTCAACTTTAGGTCCAATGCTAGGATTAGCAAGACCGATATCTTCATAAGCTATAACAGACATACGACGATAAATTATATCTAAATCTTCAGCTTCGATCAAACGAGCAAGATAATGAAGGGCAGCATTTACGTCACTACCACGTATTGACTTCTGAAAAGCACTTATAACATCATAATGACCATCTTCATTTTTATCATGAAATAAAACTGGTTTACTATTTATTTTTTTTAGAATATCCATTGTTATATGATGATCTTTAGTAGCATAATAACAAACTTCGACTAAATTATAAGCGTAGCGCAAATCTCCACCTGATAAAATACTTATCTGTTTAATAACATCATCATCTATTTTTATTTTTTCTAGAACTTTATTTTTATTAATTTTTTCTAAAGCATACATAATGTCTTCATCATTTAATTCTTTTAGTTCAAAGATTTGACAACGACTTCTAATAGCAGGATTTATTTTATGATAAGGATTAGAAGTAGTCATACCAATTAAAGTAATAATACCACTTTCTAAATAAGGTAAAAGTAAATCTTGTTTATCTTTATTTAAACGATGAATTTCGTCCATAATTACAACCAAGCCACCAAACATTTTAGCTTCTTCTACAACAACATCAAAATCTTTTTTATTATTAATAACAGCATTAAGCATGCGGTATTTTAAACCAAGTTCTTTAACAAGTGATATAGCTATAGTAGTTTTACCGATACCAGGTTTTCCATATAAAATCATAGAAAATAGTTTTTTATTTTGAACCAGGTTACGAAGTATTTTATCTTCACCAACTAAATGTTTTTGACCAATAATATCATCTAATTTGTTTGGTCTAAGTTTAAGCGCTAAAGGTTCGTTCATAATCATCACATCCATATCCATTTTACCATGAATGTTATTTAAATTAAATAGATAAATTAAGTATTTCATGTTATAATGATAATGGATGGTAGTGATAGAATGGAAGATATAGTTAACAGTTTTTTAGATTATCTAATTATTGATAAAAAGTATAGTGATAATACCAAAAAATCTTATGAAGAAGAATTAAAAAAATTTATCTTATTTTTCAAAAATAAAAAGATAACGCAAATAACAAAAAAAGATATTGAAAATTTTATTTCAAAAACTTCTCAAGAAGGATATGAAAGTAAAAGTATTGCTCATTTAATTACAACTCTAAGATCTTTTTATAAATACTTAGAACTAGAAAAAATTATTACTAAAAATCCTATGATTGGAATAAGTCTCCCAAGGGTTAAAAAAACACTACCAAATGTTTTATCAGTTAAAGAAGTAGATATATTACTAGATATAAACTTAATTGATAAATATAGTTATCGTAATAAAGCAATGTTAGAATTAATGTATTCAAGTGGACTTCGAATAAGCGAACTAATCAACTTAAAAATTCATGATATTAATCTAAATATGAATACTTTAAGAATTATAGGTAAAGGAAATAAAGAAAGAATTATTCCCGTTGGCGATTATGCAACAAAATACATAAAGATTTATATAGAAGAATATCGACATCAATTTTTAAAGAACAATTCAAATGACTATTTGTTTTTAAGCAATAGAGGCGATAAAATGACAAGACAATCTTTCTTTAAAATAATTAAAAAATTAGCCAAAGAAAAACAAATAAAAACTGAATTTTCGCCACATACGTTAAGACATTCATTTGCTACTCACATGTTAGAAAATGGTGCTGATTTGCGTAGTCTACAAGAATTATTAGGACATTCTGATATTTCAACCACTCAAATATATACACATATTAGTAATAATATTTTAAAAGAAAATTACGATAATTATCACCCACATAATTGAAAGGAGAATAAAATGAAAATAACACAAAAAATTAATCCTAAAATGTTTAGAGAATATGACTTAAGAGGCGTTTTTGGAGTAGATATTAATGAGGATGTAAGCTGCACAATAGGAAAAAGTTTTGGTACATACATTCAAAATATGGGAGAAGATACAACTATTATTGGACATGACAATCGTAACTCTTCACCAACTATTAATAAAGCTTTAATACAAGGTATAATAGATACAGGAATAAATGTTATATCTTTAGGACTAGTAACAACTCCAATGTATTATTTTGCTAGAAAACATTATAATTTAAATACAGGTATTATGATAACAGCAAGTCATAATCCAAAAGATGATAATGGATTTAAAATGGCATTTTCAAGTTTAGGAAATGCTTATGGAAAATATATTGAAGAATTTAGAGATTTTACTCTAAAAGGAGATTTTAAATCTGGAAATGGTAATATAACTAAAGTTGATATTAAAGAAAAATACTTAGATCATATATGTAATAGTATTAAACTAGGAGATCGAAAAATCAAAGTTGTTTATGACTGTGGTAATGGAACAGGATCAATTATTATTAAAGACGTTCTTGATAGATTAAATGTTGAATATGAACTTTTATATTGTGAAAGTGATGGAAACTTTCCAAATCATCAACCAGATCCAGCTGAAACAAAAAATATGCAAGATTTAAGTAAAAAAGTAGTTGAACTAGGTTATGACTTAGGAGTAGGTATTGACGGCGATGCTGATAGAGTAGGGATCGTTTTAGAAAATGGCCAAATCATAAGTGCTGATTTATTTATGTTAATTATCTATAGAAATATTGTAAACAAAATGAAGAAAAAGGAAGCTCTTTTTGATGTTAAATGTTCAAGAACATTAATAGATGAATTAAATAAATTAAATATTAAACCAGTAATGTATCGTACAGGTAATTCTTATACTAACATGAAAATGATAACTGGTGATTTTGACTTTGGTGGTGAATATTCAGGACATGTTTTCTTTAGAGATAAATTCCCAGGATTTGACGATGGAATATACGCTGGACTTCGTATGATTGAAATTTTATCATATAAAAACACTAAACTAAGTGAAGAATTAAATGGAATAAATAAATACTATACAACTGAAGAAATAAAAGTAAAAGTAGCAGATGATATCAAATTTAATGTCATTGATAAAATAAAAGAACATGCTAAAAATTTAGACTGCGAAATAATTGATATAGATGGTGTTAGATGCGAATTTGATGATTCTTGGGCTTTGGTTAGAGCATCAAATACAGGACCTAATATTACAATGCGTTTTGAAGCTAAAACAAAGGAACGCTTAGAAGAAATTCAAAATCAATTTACTGATTTACTAACAAAATTAATTGATGAAGTTAAATAAAACAAATTGGACTAAAGAAGACTACGATAAATTTATTGAATATTTATACAGTCTAAAAGATGAAAAATATTTAGAATTTCAAAGTAAATTAATTTGTGAAGAGATAAATATAATTGGTATTAGAATTCCAAAATTAAAGGAAATAGCAAAAGAAATAGTAAAAGGAAATTACCTTGAATTTATAAAATTATCCCATGATGATTTATATGAAGAAAAAATAATTCATGGTCTTATTATTGGTTACATAAAAGAAGATTTTAAAGTTATTATTAATCTTCTCGATACTTATATTCCTTGTATTGATAATTGGGCTGTGAATGATACTGTATGTGCTAATCTAAAAATATTTAAAAACAATCAAGAAGGATATAGGTATATAAAAAAGCTACTAAAGAGTAGAGAACCATTTACGATTAGATTTGCGTTAGTATTATTGCTTGATTTTTATGTTAATGAAGAATATATTGATAAAATGTTAAAAATAATAAACGAAATTAAGCATGATAACTATTATGTTAAAATGGCAAATGCTTGGGCTTTATCTATTTGTTATATTAAATATCCTGAAAAAACAATACCTTTTCTTAAAAAGAATAACTTAGATAAATGGACTCAAAATAAAGCTATTTCTAAAATAAAAGACTCAAAAAGAGTCGCAAAAGAAGAAAAATTGAAAATAGATAAACTAAAAAAGTAATTTAATTACTTTTTTTTGTTTCAAATTTGATTTTACACCTAGCTAATTTTTTATATCTTTTAATCTTTATATTTGATTTTAAATTATCAAATAAAAAATAATATAAAACTTCCCATAATAATATCCAACCAATAATAATCATAACTTCCGGAATAACATTATATGCTTTATTTCGAATATTAAAAGCTAAAACTAAAGTAATAAAACCTAAAAACATTAAAACTAAATTTCTGATTAAATTATATTTATTAAAAATAAGATTATCTTGAACTTCTAAACCATAGTAGGCATGAATCAAATCAGAAATTTTCTTTTTTTCTTCTTCAGTTATTTCTAAATCAGTTGTTATTTTTAAGGTTATATTATTTTTTATAGGTATTCCTTGACATTCTTTATAGATATAATTTCCTAAGTTATCAGATAGAGTATTTGTGTTATACTCACTAACAACATTATCTAAATTATTAATGGTTATATCAATTAAATGATTTTTCTTTTCCATATCTATTCTCCTTTGTAATTAATAATAAACTATATTTTTAATATTTGCAATTTTTATAGTTATTAACCTAATTTTATCTTTCGCATATTCTAATGTAGGAGGAATATTATGAATAGTGAAAATAACAAAGTAGATATATTAAACGAATACATGTCTAACTTAAAAGTTTTTAATAATAACTTATATAACCTTCATTTTAATATAGTTGGTTCTAGTTTTTTTGGAATGCATCAAAAATTACAGGATTATTATGAAGAGGTTGCTTTAATGTATGATAGCATAGCTGAACGTATTAAAATGTTATCTGGTTATCCAATTACTTCTTTAAAAAAAATAGAGGATGTATCAACAATTAAATCAATGCGTAGTATGGATTACAACGGTCGTCAAGTTTTAGAGGTACTAGAAAATGATTTCAATTTTTTTGTTGATTATACAAAAGATTTAATAAATATTTTCTCAAAAGAAGGAGATTATTATACAGCATCTATTTTAGAAGATAATTTAAAATTTTTTGAAAAACAATTATGGATGGTTAAAAGTAGTATGAACTAATTGAAAGATGAATATTAATTCATCTTTTTTACATATAATTAAATGGTGATTATAATATGCTGAATAATACTTTATATTCCTTTTTACTTACCACTATTGCAGGTTTTTCTACTTTAATAGGTAGTATATTAATTTTTTTTGATAAGAAAAAATCAGAAAAAGTAATTGTTGCTTCTTTATCTTTCGCATCAGCAGTAATGTTAACTGTATCATTTACTGATTTAATTCCAGAAGCAATTGATATGCTTAAAAATGTTTATCCTAAATTTCCATGTTATATTATATTACTATTGTTTATTAATATTGGAATTATTATTTCTTTTTTAATCGATAAATATTTACCAGAAGAAAAGATTAATGATAAAGGTACTTTATACAAAGTAGGGATTATATCAATGTTAGCAATTATATTACATAATATACCAGAAGGTATGGCAACTTTTATGGCATCTAATAAGGATAAATCATTAGGAATAGCTCTTACAATAGCCATAGCACTTCATAATATTCCAGAAGGTATAAGTATATCAATTCCTATTTTTTATGCAACTGGAAGCAAATTAAAAGCCTTTTCTTATACATTTATATCTGGACTATCAGAATTATTTGGAGCTTTCATTACGTATTTGTTTTTACAACCATATATAAATGATAGGGTAATGGGAATCTTATTTGCAATTATTGCAGGTATTATGATGCATATTTCTATTTATGAATTATTACCGACTTCATTAAAATATCATAAAAAGAAAATCACTTTAGTATTTTTTATCATAGGTATTTTATTTATATTAATTAATCATTTTTTATTTATATAGTTTGTGTTATAATTTAAATAGGTGATTTAGTTATGGAAAAAATATATGAATATAAACCAAGTGGCGTTTGTTCTAGTAAGATGATATTTACAATTGATAACAATATTATTAAAAAAATTAAAGTTATTGGTGGGTGTCCTGGAAATTCACTTGGTGTTGCAGCATTATGTCAAAATAAAACGGTTGATGAGGTCATTAATACTTTAAAAGATATAAAATGTGGTTTTAAAAATACATCATGTCCTGATCAAATTTCTAAAGCTTTAGAGCAATATAAAAAAGAGAATTAATTCTCTTTTTTATTGGGTTCAATCTATTTTAGCTCAAACGAATGAGAATTGTCATCATCTAACTCAAACGAATGTTCTTCGTCTTCAAAACCTATGTTATTAGATTTATTTGAAACTTTTTGAGTTTTTTGATTGTTTGTAACGTTGTTTTTATTACAGTTAGTTACGTTATTCTTACAATTTGTAGCTTTTGCTTTAGATTGTTTTTTTTCATTCTTTCTCATATTTATCACCCAATCATATTATGGATTGTATTTGATGGTTTATTCATCTTTTTTTATGGAAAAATTTGGCATTTTTTGTTATACTTTTTACAAGTAGTAATGATAGAGTAGAGGAGAAGTGTTATGATATTAGATTTTTTAAATGATTACCAAAATAATAGTATTATAAATAAAACTAAAAAAAGATTTTATTTATTTTCAAACATTGTATTAATTGTTGGAATAATATTTTTTCTTTTTATTTTTTATAAAAATTTATCATTTGTAGATACTATTATTAGTATTTTTATATTTCCACTTATTATTGTAATTTTATTATTTATTTATTCAAAGAGCAAAAATTTTTCTAAATCAAATAAAGAAGAAATAAAAATTATAAAAACTTTATTAAATAAATATAAAATAGATATTAATAGTAATAATATAGAATTATTAAGACAAATTATAAAAGAAAACTATCTTACAAAAAAAGCATCTAAACTGCCAACATTTTATGAAATTATATCCATTTTAACATCTCTAATAGCTTTTTTTATTTCAATTTCTAAAGAAATAACAAGTAGAAGCTTTATATTCATATTAGTTATATTTCTTTTTTTAGTTTTATTTAAATTATTATTTAATACAGCAACAACTATTTTAGAATTAAAGGAAAAAGATTATGAACCATTATATATGTATCTAAATGAAATATTATTAGAAAAAAAGATAAAAGGTTAGTTATTCAAATCTTTCAAAATATAAAAGTTAACATAATATATATTATCGGAAGTTTTAAATAAACTAAAAAATATAAGAGAAAAGCTTTTAATCTTACTATACTATCATTAATATTATTGTAATCCCTATTACATAATAATATACTAAATTATGATCTATAAACCTATTTATAAATGCTCTTAAATAAAATCATTATATTGTAGTTTCTCTTAATCATGTTTTAATACATTTATTATATAAAATATTATATTATTTATCAAATTATATCTATAATCCTTTTACTATAAATTAAAAAATAAATTTAGTTAAAAATCATTTATAAATTTTATTAAATTAATTTAAAAAAACATTTTAATAAAATTTACTTAAAATAATACATATAACACATCAACTTTATTATAAAAAAAACGCCTGATTTATTTAATAAAAAAGTAATTAACATTAATATAAAAGATATTTAATATTAAGCTCCCCTATTTTTATTAATTATAGAAAAGGGGAAGTGGTAACAAAAAAAGAACAGCTTTATTGTTCTTTTTTTATGAAACTTTTCTAGATTGTATTTCTGCAATTTTTTGAAATACTTCTGTAGCATTTTCTTCACTTATTTCTGTATATCCAAGTTCTTTTAGAGCTTGAACTTTAATTGTATTTAACTCAAGCGTACGACTCATTTTTTCTTCAATTTTATGTTCTATTTGATTAACAAAACGTTTATGTGATTCAGCTACTTTTGTTCTTGATACTCCCCCATTGTTATATAAAGTCATAGCAGAGAACATAAGACTTTCAAATAAAAATTGTTCTTCATCATTAAAAGCAAATTCTAAAGGTTTAATAAAACCAGCAGCTTTTGCAACATAAGCTAATATATATCTAGTTTCTTTTGAATTAGGCATTGTTTGCATAAAATGATATAAATATTCACACGAACTAAAAGATTCTTCATCATCTTCTTCTAAGTATTCCTTTAGTAAATTAATCATACTGCTTAAAAGTTCTTGTTGTTTCTTACCAAGTCCACTATATATATCTGATTCATTATTTTCATTTTTATAATTATTAGCAAACAAACTATTTATTCTAGTTTCAACACTTAATATATAATCGGTGTCAACTTTTATACTATCTAATTCATCAGCTGATTTAATTCCAAGTAAATTAAGAAGTAAAACTTTCTTATCTTTTGGCCATTTATTTAAATCATCTAAATCCAAATAATTATAAATCATTTGTCTTGATACACCTAAAAATTTTGCTAATTTAACTTTTGAGATCCCTAATTCATGTAGTATTTCATTTAGTCTTTCCATATCCTCTAACCTCCTATTACCATTTTATCACGTATGTGTCAATTGTCAAGTGTAAAGAAATGGTAAAGTGATTATAAGTACCAAAGCTTTTCACCATTTTTTCTTACTTCTTTAATAATTCCTCCACCTAGGCATTCTTCACCTAAATAGAAAACACAAGCTTGACCTGGAGTTACAGATTTAACTCCTTGTTCATATGAGACCAACATATTTCCATCATCTAAAAATTTAACTTTTACATCATTATCCTTTTGTCTATATCTGAATTTAGCACTACATTCTTTTATATTTCTATCAGCATTCCAATTAACCATTTCAACAACACAAGAATCACTTATCAAATACTTATTATCATCTCCATGAGCTACATACAAAATATTTTTATCTAAATTTTTACCAACAACAAAAATTCTGTCACTATTACCACCAATATTTAAACCTTTTCTTTGACCGATTGTATAATACATAAGACCAACATGTTTACCAATTACTTCATTTGTTTCAATATTAACTATATCACCAGTTTGATTTGGTAAATAATTACTTAAAAATTTAGAAAAATTTCTTTCTCCTATAAAACAAATACCTGTAGAATCTTTTTTATTAGCCGTAATTAAATCATATTCATTAGCTATTTTTCTAACCTCAGGTTTTTCTAAATCACCAATTGGAAATAAAACATTTTCAAGTTGTTTACTACTCAATTGAGATAAAAAATAAGTCTGATCTTTATTTTGATCTATTCCTCTAAGCAATTTTCCATCCTTTAATCTAGCATAATGTCCTGTTGCAATATAATCAGCACCTAATTTACGAGCTTCTTTAGCAAACATATCAAATTTTATATACTTATTGCACATTATATCTGGATTAGGAGTTCTGCCACGTTTTAATTCATCTAAAAAATAAGTAAAAACATAATCCCAGTATTCTTTAACAAAATCAATTCTATGTAATGGTATACCTATCTTTTCACAAACTTTCAAAGCATCATTATAATCCTTCTCTTGTGGGCAAATATCACTATTTAAATCAGGATTACCTAAAATATCATTATTTATACTACTATCCCAATTTCTCATAAATAAACCAATTACATCATAACCTTGTTTTTTTAATAAGATGGCAGCAACACTACTGTCAACTCCTCCACTCATTCCAATTACAACTTTTTTCATAAATACCACCTTTTTTAATTATAACAAAAACAAGATGTTTTGTCTTGTTTTTATATTATAAAAATCCAATTAAGTTTCTAATAAGAAAAGGAACAACAAAACATTCATATAAAGATGCTACTATAACCATCCCTATACTTACTGCGAAAACAATCAAATATCTATTCATAATAGCCTTAAAACTGATTGTTTTCTTCTTGATAATACTGTTAATCAAAATAAAAGAAATTTTTAATGAATAAATCAGAATTAAAGTATACGCTAATATATTAACAACGTGATGCGGGAAAAAATAAATTAATGCAAGTAAAAGTCCTTTAAATTTATATTGTAAAATAAAAGAACTTAGTGAAAATCCTAAAATAAAAGCCTTAGAAAAATACATAAATATAACAATAGGTATTCCAATAATAGAAAAACCTAACAACCATACTATAACAATAAATAAGCCATTTGATAATGAAGCATTTTTTAAAGCCTCTAAATAATTTAATTTGTTTTTATCCGCTTTATTTACAAATTCCTTTATATATTCTTTTACTAAGGCTTGATCAGATTTCGAAATAATCGTAATAAAGATAGAACCTGCTATTAATCCTATTAAAAATAATCCTACTAAAAAAACTATAATTTTCTTATTTGATGTCGTTTTATTTTTTAACTTGTCCATTTGCTTTTTCATATTCCACCTCTAATGAAGAATATGCAATTAATTTTAATATATGAATAAAACTTTACAACTAACCTTTTTTTATATTATAATAAATGTATTGAGGTGAATATAAATGACTAAAAATAACAAAAAAAATAATAGTAATAAGAAAAATATAAATGTACAACGAATTGTTGCAATCATCTTACTTGTAGCAATGATTGCAATGTATTTATCAAGTTTATTTATGTATAAGTAACTAGTTAAACTAGTTTTCTTTTTTTATTTTTTCATGTAATGAAATATTTATGCCTTCTCCTAAAATCGTAGCTAACTTTTCAACGATAAAATCTACCTCCTTAGGAGTTACCATTAAATTATAACCAATCGGCGTTAAAACTTCCAAGATTAATTGCTTGATTTCCATTTCATTTAAACTACCAACTATACCCAGTAAATTAATTTTATCTTCTTTTTCAATATCTACTTCCTTTTTTAAATAATTAATTTGAGTAGAACTCACTAATTTACTAAGAGGATTTTTTATAAATTTTTTATGAAATGCATAATGTTTCTGCATATAATTAATAGTATCACTAACAACTGTAACAGCATCAACAACAGTCGGTATACCAATTGCTATAACGGGTATACCAGTTGTATCTTTGCTTATTTCTTTTCGACTATTTCCAACTCCACTTCCAGGATGAATACCAGTATTACTAATTTGAATGGTTTTATTTACTCGATCTAAAGCTTGACTTGCAAGTGCATCAATCATTATTAAAAAATCTGGTTTTATACCATCTACAACGCTTTTAATTAAATCACTAGTTTCAATACCTGTTGTCCCTGTAACACCCGGTATTATAGCTGAAACGCTTCTAAACCCCTCTTCAACTTGTCCATACATAAATAAGTGATTAGTAACAAGAACCTTATCAATCGTCAAAGGTCCTAAAGAATCAGGCGTAGATTTATCATTACCAAGTCCTATAATTAAACATTTATCACTATCTTTTATCTTTGTTTTTTTAATTATTTCCAATAATTGTTCACTAAATATCTTTTTTACTATTTCTTGATTATGAGAATCTGTTACATCATCAAATTCTATTGTGACATAATCACCTACTTTTTTATTTATTTGTTCACTCATATTTTTATCAACTTCAACTGTTGTAATTTTTATACCATTTTCATCATAAACTTTAGTACTAACATTATTTTCATCCGTAACTTGTTCTACAATCAAATCTGTTCTAATTTGATAATTTTTCAAATCAATTTCATGTTTCATATTATCACCTTAATCATATTTTCTCCAAAATTATATTTTTTATTGCTTTTTTTTCTTTTATTTGCTAAAATAGTATGGAATGGTTGAATGACATGGAGGTGAAATTATGCCAAATATGAAAAATGCTAAAAAAGCAGTTAAAACAATTGCTAAAAAAAATGTAAGAAACAATGATTATAAAGCAAGTATGAAAACAGCTATTAAAAACGTTGAAAAAGCAGTTTTTGCTAAAGATAAAGATAAAGCTGCAGAAGCATTAAAAGTTGCTATCAAAAGATTAGATAAAGCTTGTGCTGCTGGAGTTGTTACTAGTAACTTCGTTGCTCGTAATAAATCACGTTTAACTATAAAAGTTAATTCAATGGAGTAATTTTACTTCTTTTTTTTATTCTTATATATTAAATTTTTAATTTCTTTGATATAATGATAATAGGTGATAAGATGAAAGTCATAAAAAGTATATTTTTTACAATTATTTTTATAGGATTAATTGGTGTTGTTTATTTTAAACATGCTGATATTACTAAATATATTATGGTTAATTACATTTATCGAGATGATGCCATAACTCAAAAGGATAATGCATACAAAAGAGGATATGATTGGCAATATGTAAAAACCACTAAGGATTTCACACCTCATAATAAACAAGATATTCTAAATATATTTTATACTGCTCTAGATGATGGTTGGGATGAATTAACTTTCTATTGTCCTGATGATTATAATAATTGTTTAACTGATGTAAAAGAAATTACTAAAGAAGATTATGTTCTATCAAATATTAATAACTTTGTTCAAACTTTTAATAGTTATAATTCTATATATGTTAATATTAATAATTTTGGACGTGTTCATATTGAAATTGAAAAACTATATACAGATGAAGAAATAAAAGTAATAAATAAAAGAGTTGATGAAATATATAACCAATTAATAAATGATAAAATGACTGATGTAGAAAAAATTAAAACAATTCATGACTTTATCATAAATAATACAGTCTATGATCAAGAAAGAGCTAAAACAGTTATTGATCGTACCTCAACTGATTTTAAACATAGTTCTAATTTAGCTTTAGGTCCACTTACAACCGGTAAAGCTATATGTGGTGGTTATACAGATACAATGGCCCTATTTTTAGATAAAATGGGTATAAAAAATTACAAAGTTTCTAGCGATTCCCATATTTGGAATTTAGTTTATGTTGATGGTGCTTGGAAACATCTAGATCTAACTTGGGATGATCCAGTTGTTAATACGGGAGAAAATATGTTACTTCACACTTACTTTTTGATTTCATATGATGAATTATTAAAACAAAATACAGCTCAACATAATTTTGACACTAATATTTATCAAGAAGCAAAATAAAAGAATGGCCTATCCATTCTTTTTTAATTTTGAAATTGCTTCATCAAGCGTTTTAACTTTAATAATTTTTATTTTATATTTTTTTTCTTTTTTTGTTTTTATTGCTTCCTTATAATTAGAGCCTGCTGGTACTAAAAAGATATCAGCTTTATCTTTAACAGCGCCCATTACTTTGTATTTAACGCCATCTATTTTTCCAACATTTCCGTCTTGATCAATTGTACCAGTACCAGCTATTTTCAAGCCTTTAGTTAAATCTTCTTTAATAAAAGAGTCATATATACTTAAACTCATCATTAAGCCACCAGAGGCTCCTGATTCACTATTTTTAAATTTTATTTTTATTTTGGGATCAGTTTTAATTTTTTGTTTTTCAGTAATAATTATACCTATCATTTTTTTATTTTCATACTCAATTACTTTCGCATATCTATAATAATATTTACTATCATTTTTTACTTTAATTTTTAGCTTATCCCCTACTTTTTTACTTTGAATATAATCATTAATTTCGCTTTTTTCTTTTATATTTTTTCCATCTATATTTATAATTTGATCTTTTATTTTAATATTTGTTTCAGCAAGTTCATCGACATAAGTAACATATAAATCATTTTTTTCTATAACATATTTTTTTGAAGCTTTATTATAAGCAACTTTAATAGCATTATTATTTGCCTCTTCTAACATCAAATGATCTCTAAATTGTGCCTCATTATAATTCTCATTATCAAGAACCACTTCTTCTTTTGGTAATACTTCCCAATCTTTATTTATTTTAGAATAGATTAAAAGAGGTATAGTAGCTCTTAATTGTCCAACATAAGCTAAATTATAGGTACCTTTTATTTTATATGAATCTTCGATACTAAAGCGTTTACTTGCGTCGATAATACCACCAGGAGTTTCAATGTAATATGAAAGTGGCATTGTAAATAAAATAAAAATTATAATAAAGGTAATTAAAATTTTAAAATTTTCCTTAATTTTTTTTAAGATATTTTTTATCATAAGTATTTTCCTCTCTATTAAATAATATCATTATAATAGATTTTTATGCAAGGTGATAAAATGAAAAAAGTATTAATAAGTGTTATTATAATGATCATTTTAGTATTTATTGGATTTGAAATTCTAACAGAGTCAAATTCTATTTTAAACTCGGTTTCCTTTTCTTTTAAAATATGGGAAAATAATATTTTTCCCTCCCTTTTTCCATTTTTTATCCTATCAGAACTGTTAGTCAATTATGGTTTTGTTGAATTTTTATCAGAACTTTTTAAACCAATTATGAATCATTTTTTTAAGATCAATTCTAACGCAGCCTTTGTTTTTGTTATGAGTATGATTTCCGGTTTTCCAAGCAACGCAAAATACACAAGAAAATTATATGAACAAGGTCTTTTAAATGAAAATGAAGCAAGTAAAGTTTTAACTTTCACCCACTTTTCTAATCCCCTTTTTATTTTAGGAACCGTAGTTGTTTTTTTAAACAATAAAGAAGCTGGATTACTTGTTTTAATAGTTCACTATTTCACTAATTTAATTATTGGCTTTATCTTTAGAAATTATTATCAAAGTAAAAAAGAAAGGTCAAAAATTTCTTTAAAAAAAGCTATTTTAAATATGCATCAAAAAAGAATTAGTAATAACATGTCATTTGGTAAAATCATAACTACTGCTATTAATAACAGTATTAATACGCTATTATTAATACTTGGAACAGTAACTATTTTTCTAATTATCACAACAATTATAGATAATAGTTTAAATATAAATTCTTATTACCAAAGCATTATCAATGGTTTTATAGAAATGACCCAAGGATTAAAATATGTAAGCTTACTTGAAATACCACTAAAACTTAAAACTATTATTATTACTATGATTTTATCGTTTGGCGGTCTTAGTGTTCATATGCAAGTAATAAGTATTCTAAGTGATACCAAAATAAAATACCTGCCATTTTTAACTGCTAGACTTCTTCACAGCGCAATTGCAGGTATAATTATTTTCTTTACTTTCGAATATTGGATTAATATAATTTAATATCCATAAACAACATCAAGACCAAAGTCTTTAGAATCAATTAATTTATTAGTAACAGGAACAGTTATTTTAAAACAAGTACCATAGCCAGTTATAGTTTCTGTAGCAAAACTAAAATCCCCAACACTACTAGCCTCATCTAATTTCCATACATATCCATCATAAGTAATTGTTTTATTAGATTTGTTAGTACTTAATTGTTTTTCATCACCATCTAAAAATACAAAAGATACGCAACTATCACCACAAGATGTGGCCGAACTAACGCCTTTATTTTTAAAGTCTTTATACATTTTATTTAATATAATACCTTGTTTATTAAGCAAAGTTGTTTCAACATCACTTTTTATATATAATTCTTTTAAAGAAAGAACCACTTGAAACAATAAAATACAAACGGTAAATATTAAACAAAAAGATACTCCCATTTCAACAACTGTAAATCCTCTATTATTTTTCATACAAATTCCCCTTTACTTAATCAAAACAGATGCATATGTTCCATCATTATACTTTACTACTAATCTAATATCATTTGTATCTGTTTTTATTCTTTTTATAAAACGTTTACACCCCTCATCACAAGTATCTTGAATTTTAGAAAAATCAATTTCACTTGTTTTTAAATCAGACATTAAATAGCTATTTTGAATATTTAAAATATCATATACATCATTACTTGGATTCAAACATATCGAAACACCATAAGCACATTTTTTATCAGGATTTGCTTGATAATATTTAGAAAGTTCTTTTGCCTTATGAATACCATTTACAGTATTAAAACGAAAGCTATCATCGTAATTTCTCTCTAGGTTATTAAACTGAACGTACAAAAAAACTAAAGTTGATATGACTAAAGTTGAAGTAATTAATGTTTCCAAGATTGTAAACCCATTACTATTTTTTTTCATAAACTTAACTCCTTTTTATTGTATTTACATCAAAACTATTATATAATATATTCAGGATAAAAGCTAGTCCTAAATTGAATAAAAGGGGATGAACATTCAATGTTAAAAAAATTTGATTATGACAAAATGCCAGTCGTAGAAGTAGTAAATGAAATATTAGTTGATGCTACCAAACGTGGTGCGAGTGATATTCACTTTGATCCACTAGAAGATCACATGAAAATTAGAATTAGAATAGATGGATCTTTAATTGATTATGCTGAAGTACCTAATGATATTAAAAAGAATTTAATAACTCGTATTAAGATTATTTCAGGAATGAACATTACTGAGTCTCGTTTACCTCAGGATGGAGCTATTAAGGCTACCTTACAAGGTTTAAACCTAGATCTTCGTTCTTCTTGCTTACCTACTCTAAATGGTGAGAAAATTGTTATCCGTATTCTTGATTACTCAATGAGTTCTCAAGGATTAGAAACTTTAGGGTTCAGTAAAGAAAATTACGAGAAAGTTATTAAAATGATTAATGTTCCAAATGGTATTATTCTAGTAACCGGTGCGACAGGAACTGGTAAATCAACTACAGTTTACTCTATATTACAAAAATTAAATAAAGAGGATACAAACATCATAACTGTTGAGGATCCAATAGAAATGAATATTGAAGGTGTTAACCAAGTTCAAACAAATAGTGAAATTGGCTTAACATTTGCTAATGCACTTAGATCTATTCTTCGTCAAGATCCAAACGTTATAATGATTGGAGAAATTCGTGATACAGAAACAGCTAGAATAGCCGTTAGAGCATCAATTACAGGGCATATCGTTTTATCAACTATCCATACTAACAGTTCACTAAATACAATTGAACGTCTACTTGATATGGATGTTGAACGTTATCTACTTGCTAGTGCCTTAACAGGTATTATTTCACAAAAGCTAGCTCGTAAATTATGTCCACATTGTAAAACTAAAAAGAAAACAAATGATTATGAAAAAGAATTATTTAGAAAAGTATTACATAAAGATATAGATGAAATATATACTACTGAAGGTTGTGACCAATGTCGTAATGGTTACAAAGGACGTATTGCTATTCAAGAAGTATTACTTGTTAATCAAGAAATTAAAGATGCAATCAGTAGTAACCTTAGAAAAGATAAATTAAGAGAATTAGTTTATGGATCTTCAGATGTTATTACTTTACTTCAAGATGGCCTTGAAAAAGTTGTAGAAGGTTTAACAACTTTTGAAGAAGTGTTAAAACTTATTGAATTAGAAAACGATGATAAAAAAGCTGGTAAATTTAATCTAAAGGATGCTTTGAAATTTACAGATATGTCACAACATAATAACACAAATGAAAAAGAACCTGAAAACATTATTCAAAATCAAGCACCTGTTAAAGAAGAAATTAAACCTATTGATAAAGAAGTTGAAATCAAACCAAAAGTACAAGAAGAAATAAAACCAACTATTGAGCCTATTAAACCAACTATTGAAAAAACACATACACCAGAACCTATAAAAGAAGAAACACAAGAGAAAAAAACAACTAGTTATTTAGATGAATTTGAAAATTTAAAAAAAGAATTAAATGCTAAAAAAGAAAATAATTTTGATTGGTTAAAAGATGATAAATTATTTACTGATGAACATTTAAATGATCCTGAAACAACTTCAACTAAATTAGATAGTAATGATGATGACGATGATTTAATGAATATGGATTTTTAAAAGGACAAGTAATTGTCTTTTTTTTCAACAAAAAAAGAAGTAAATATAAACTTCTTAATTACTAACTATAAATAGTTCTAAAGCAATACTCTTATCAACTAATCCTTTTTTAATATCTATATCCATTTGAGCAAGTTCTGATATTTTTTTAAGTAAAACCGAACTTGTATACTTATAACCATTTGTTAAAGCTAATTTTACTCTATATGGATGAATATCAAGAATTTGAGCTATATCTTTTTCTCTATATCCTTTTTTTGATAATTCTTTAGCTTGATAAATAATTCTAATTTGATTAGCAAGCATAACAATTATTTTAATCGGTTCCTCACCTAATTTAAGCATTTCATTATAGCTTTCAATGGCATCTTCTTTATTACCACAAATAATATTTTCAATTAATTTAAATATATCAACATTTACATTTTTATTTGTTAAATTAATAATATCATCTTTAGTGATGTTTAAATCTTTGTCTTTATAAGTCTTAATTTTTTTAATTTCTTGTTCTATTATTAATAAATTATCCCCTACTCGATTTTGAAACAGTCTTAAATCTTCATTAGATATATTATATTCACCAAACAACTCTGATATATATTTATTTAAATTAGTTATCTCATTAAATTCTTTAACACAACCTTGCTTTTTCATCTTCGTAGTTATCTTTTTTCGCCCATCAATTTTATCTTTATTAATACTAAAAATCAAAATAGTGTTTTCATTTGGATGATCTAAATATTCTTCTAATTGTTTTGTATCTTGATCAAGTAATTTTTTATTAGTGGTACCAGTAAAAATATAACTATTTTCAACAACAATTATTTTTTTGTCATCAAAAAGTGAAAATGTTAAAGCATCATCAATTATATCATTGATAAAGGTATTTTCTAAATCATAATAATTAACATTTATTTTATCAAGTTTACTATCATTAATAATTTTTTTTATCTCTTTTTCAATTAAATACTGTTCTGTTCCGTAAAATAAATAATTCATATTAAAGCATATTCTTTTTCTTTAGAATGATAGCAACAATAATTGAAAGTAAAATTGATAAAATAACTAACCAAATAAATGAAAAATCATTTGTACCTACATCTCCAAGTGGGACATTCATTCCTAAAAAGGAAGCAATCATCGTTGGAATACTAAAAACAATTGTTATACCAGCTAAAAACTTCATAATAACATTTAAGTTATTTGATATTATCGTTGCATATGTATCTGTAGTACTTGTTAAAATTTCACGATATATATTAGCCATTTCAATTCCTTGTTTATTTTCAATAATAGCATCTTCTAATAAATCAGCATCCTCTTCATACATATTTAAGATATTTCCACGAGCTAATTTTTCTAAAACAACATCATTACCTTTTAAAGAAGTTATAAAATAAACTAAACTTTTTTCAATATTAAGTAAGTTAATTAATTCTTTATTTCCGGTTGAATAATGAAGATTTTTTTCTTTACGTGTTATTTCTTTATTAATTTCACGTAAACAAGTTAAATAACAGGTTGATATAGTATAAAGAATTTGTAATATAAATCTTGTTTTTTTATACACGAAAAAATCATTAACCAAACCATTTCTAAAATCATTTAAAAAATCTGATTTTCGAATTGAGATCGTAATTAAATAATCATTATTAGTTATAATACCAAGTGGTAAAGTATTATATTTGTTTTTCTCATTAGTTGTTATATATGGATAATTAACAACTATAAGCTTTACATCCTTATGTTCCTCAATTCTTGAAATTTCTTCATCATCGATTATTGTTGTAAATAAATCTAAATCAATCTTTGTTTTTTTTGATATTATTTGCATTTCTTCAATACTAGGATTTTTCATATCAATCCAACAATTTGGTTCCATTTTTTTTATCTCAACTGTCTTATTATTTGTATCTGTTTTATAAAATTTTATCATAAATATCACCAATATAATTATACCTCAAAAAATAAACAAAATAAAGAAAAATAAAATTTTATGATTCTATTTTACCTTTAACTAAATATTTAATTTCATCAACACATATAAGTATTTTCATTAATATCACGTCCTATAGGTATATTATACAATATATGTGTTCATTTTGTGAAATTAAAACCAAAAAAACATGATTAGACATGTTTTCTTATTTTAATTTTTTCATTTGCTTATAAGGTTCTAAATTATCTATTGCTTTATATTTAACATTTCTTTTATTTAATAAATTAAAAGAAGCTTCGCTTAATAAAAAATCTTGTTCTCCAAAATACAAATGTTTTACTACCGAATTTGCTATATAGCCTTTAAACATATATAAATCTAGTTCTAAAGCACTAGGTATTTGACTACATATATTTGATAATGTTGGAATCATAATATTTAAACAATTATCTATTATATCAATTGCATATTTATGCGAATGCCCATGTAATATTATTGGTGCCTTTGTTTTGGATATTTTACCACCATCTACATGGTGGTATAAATGAATTTTATCATTTTTCAATTTAATCTCAGTGTTATTATACCCACCAATAACAATATCATGTCTAAAATTATTACATATTTCCATCATATTTATAGAGAATTTTCCAAGGGCACTTAAATCATGATCACCTGCAACACCGAATGTTAAAATGCTATCATCATGAGGATAATTTTTTATAAAATAATCTATTTGCTGATATAAATCTGATATCTTTTGTGATCCTTTAGAAAACGAGCCATCTATAAGATCGCCACCACACAAAATAATATGTATATCATTTTTAATACAATAATTATATGCACGATCTATAAGATCAATTCGTTCTAAAATATTTCCAAAATGTAAGTCAGATATAAGTAAAATCTTTATCTCATTTTCCTCTGGATCTGTAATAATAGTTCTAGATTGATCATAATATACACGTTTCAATTCACGCATTCTTGAAAAATATTTATATTTTATAGAACCATCTGAATAATATTTTTTAGAATAAAATATTCCTTTATTTTTTATTTTTAATAACTCATCATATAATTCATTAATAGATATCCCAAGGCATTCACATATTTCTCTATTTGTTTTTTGCATTTCCACTAATTGCAATAATCTTGATGACAAATCATTTGTCCTTAATTCGGATAATTGACCTAGTAATTTACCATCTTGTTTATTTTTTTCATTCGTATTAATTGCAACAGAATTTTTTAACAATAACCTTTTCATTTTAGGAACTATAGAACCATAGTACTTTTTACTATTTTTCTCTCCCCAATCATCTTGTGGTATTGGATTATGTAAATTATTTCCAAATCTAGATTGAATTATCAATTTTTCTTCCAAAGATAAATAACTCAACATATCATTAATTTGTTCCTCGCTATAATCACTAAAATATTCATAAATTGTTTGTAATTTTCTTTTCATAACGCTATCCTCCTAATCACTCTACATCTTTTTAACTTTCGAAATAACGCAATGTTTTTATTTTTCTTTTATATAGCTACGACCATTAAAATTTTGATTAAACATAGTTTGAAGCTCACTATTAGTCATTTGTGAATTTTCTAATGCTGAATTAAAAATAATACCCCTAATAATATTAAATTTACTTTCTACATCATCAATTTTATCCATATCATAATTATCCTTACAATAATTTGAAGCATTAATAATAATTGAATCTATTAATTGATCAATACTATCTTTTTCTGCACCGCAAAATAAACATTTATAAATAGCACTATTATCATTCCTATATCCTAATAAAACACTAAGTTCATGTTCACATTTTTTGTTATTTGATGCATTTTTAAATCCATCATGAACAGTTATATAGGATAATTTTTCTTTTAAATCATCAGCATTTTTTCTTGTATTATCCATACTAACTCCCCCTTAACAATATTGTTCACTATTATAATACAATTATTTATATAAATCAACTAAAAATTAGCTTTATTTTAAAATCAATTATATAAAATTTTTTCAAGTAAAAAAAACAATATTCAATAATTACAAAGTAACTATATCATATTGTTTTATAAAGTTTATTTAAAATTAATCTTCAACTTCTTCAAATTGTGAATTATATAAATTAGCATAGAAACCTTTTTTCTTAAGAAGTTCTTTATGTGTTCCTGTTTCAACAATATCACCATCATTCATAACTAATATTAAGTCAGCATTTTTAATTGTTGAAAGACGGTGTGCGATAATAAAACTAGTTCTTCCCTTCATAAGATTATCCATAGCTTGTTGAATCAAAATTTCGGTTCTTGTATCAACACTACTAGTTGCTTCATCCAAAATAAGAATTTTAGGATCAGCAAGTATTACCCTAGCAATTGTAAATAATTGTTTTTGACCACCGGATATATTATCAGCTTCTTCATTTAAAACCATATCATATCCATCAGGTAATGTTTTTATAAAATGATCAACACTTGCAGCCTTACATGCTTGTTTAATATCATTATCATCAGCATCTAACTTACCATAACGAATATTATCTTTAATTGTTCCATTAAATAACCAAGTATCTTGTAATACCATTCCAAATAAACTACGAAGTTCTTGACGATTAAACTCTTTAATATTATGGCCATCTATCAAAATTTGACCACTATTTACATCATAAAAACGCATCAAAAGTTTTATCATAGTTGATTTACCAGCACCAGTAGGACCAACAATGGCAATTTTTTGTCCTTTCTTTACCTTCGCACTAAAATCATTGATTATTATTTTATTTTCATTATAACCAAAATGAACATTTTTAAACTCAATATTTCCTTTTATTGTTGAAATATCAATATTTTTTTCATCAATATTTTCTTCTTCCTCTTCATCTAAAAATTCAAAAACTCTTTCACTTGCTGCAATAGCAGATTGAACCATATTAGTAACTTGAGCTAGTTGATTAATTTGATTAGTAAAGTTTCTTACATATTGCGTGAAAGATAAAATATCACCAACTTGAATTTTATCCTTAACAACCATATATCCACCTAAAATACTAATAATAACATATCCTAAATTACCAATAAATTGCATTATTGGAAACATCATTGTAGATAAGAATTGACTCTTCCAAGCACTAGTATATAAAGTTTTATTTAAATTTTTAAACTCTTTAATAGCATTTTCTTCACCATTAAATACTTTAACAATATCATGGCCACCATATACCTCTTCTATATGACCATTTAAATGACCTAAATATTCTTGTTGCATAGTAAAATATTTTTGACTGTTTTTCATAACACGACCAACAATCATCATACAAACAGGAATGATTAAAACTGAAGCTATTGTCATTGGAATATTAATAGATATCATCATGACAAATATTCCAATAATAGTCGTAATACCTGTAATAATTTGGGTAATTGATTGCGTTAGACATTGCGTCAAGGTATCAACATCATTAGTAATTATTGATAATACCTCTCCATGTGTCTTGTTATCAAAATATTTCATTGGTAAACGATTAATTTTTTCACTTAATTCTTTTCTTAATTTGTATGAAACTTTATTAGAGATATCACTCATAATAAAGCTTTGAATAAATGAAAATAGCAAACTAACCAAATATAATATAACCAAAACAAAAGTAATTTCTTTTATCTTATCAAAATCAATACCACCAGTATTATTTATTTTTTTAATCAAACCATTAAAAATTTCAGTTGTAATATTTCCTAATATTTTAGGGCCAATAATAGCGAAAATAGTTGAACCAATAGCAAATAAGAAAACAAATATTAAACCTAATTTATATTCTTTTAAATAAGATAATAGTTTTTTAGTTGTCCCCTTGAAATCCTTTATTTTTTGAGGAGCTTTATCCATATTTCCATGTTTCATATTATAACTCCTCCTTACTTAATTGCGATAGTGCGATTTCTTTATAAATTTTACACTTCTTCATTAATTCTTTATGTGTTCCGATTCCAGCAATATTTCCTTCATCTAGAACAATGATTTGATCAGCATTCATAATTGTACTAATTCTTTGAGCAACAATTAAAACTGTTTTATCTTCTGTAATCGTTTTTAATTCTTTTCGCAATTTCGCATCTGTTTTAAAATCAAGAGCAGAAAAACTATCATCAAAAATATAAATATCAGGATTTTTAGCTATTGCTCTTGCAATTGACAATCTTTGTTTCTGTCCACCTGATACATTTGTACCACCTTGACTTATTTTATATTTTACTCGTCCCTTTAATTTTTCAACAAAATCTGATGATTGTGAAATATTTAAAGCTTGTTTCATTTTAGCATTAGTTATATTTTCGTTTGCATATTTTACGTTACTTTCAACCGTTCCTGTAAATAATACTCCTTTTTGAGGAACAAAACCGATTTTATCTCGTAAATCATGCATTTTTACATCTTTAATATTAACACCATCTACTAAGATTTCACCACCAGTAACATCATAGAATCTTGGAATTAGGTTTATTAAAGTTGATTTACCACTACCAGTTGAACCGATAAAAGCTGTTGTTTGACCTGGTTTAGCTTTAAAAGTAATATCCGTAATGACATCATAGTCAGCATCTGGATATCTAAAGGAAACATTATTAAATTCAACCATACCTTTTTTAGATTTATCAAAATCCTTTATTTGTTTTGGATCTTTAACTGTTTCTTTTGTTTCAATTACTTCAATAATTCTTTTTGCTGAAACAGAAGCACGTGGAAGCATAATAGACATCATTGAAATCATCAAAAAGGCCATTATAATTTGCATTGTATATTGAATATATGCCATTATATCTCCGACTTGCATTGCTCCACTATCAACACCTTTTGCTCCTTTATAAACAATAAGTAAGCAAATAATATTCATAACAAACATCATCATTGGCATCATAAAACTCATAACTCTATTGATAAATAAATTTACTTTTGTTAAGTCACGGTTAGCCTTATCAAAACGTTTTTCTTCATGTTTTTCATTTGAAAAAGCTCTAATAACAGGTAATCCGGTTAAGATTTCTCTTGTAACTAAATTTAATTTATCGACTAATTTTTGAACAATTTTAAACTTAGGCATAGCAATTCCAAATAAAGTTAAAACTAAGACTGTTATCGCTAAAACAGCTATTCCAATTATATATGTCATTGATGAATTAGTGTTTAAAGCCTTTAATACTCCACCAACACCTATTATTGGTGCATAGAAAACAACTCTAAGTAAGAAAACTATTACCATTTGAACTTGTTGAATGTCATTAGTAGTTCTTGTTATAAGAGATGATTGACCATAACTTTTCATTTCATTTTTAGAAAAACCAACAACCTTTTTAAACACTTTATTTCTTAGTGTTTGAGCAAGTTTAGCGGCCATTTTAGAACCAGTATATACCGTAAGGATACCAGTCGCCATTGTTACAAAGGAAATTAAAAGCATAATAATTCCAATTTTAATTATGTAATCATTTTGAATTTTAGTTGTGTTTACTCCAATTCTTTTATACTCTGTTTTTACATAATTAACAGCAGCCTGATCAATAATTGTATCTGGTAAATCTTTTAATTTTTTATCCATACCTTCAAACATTTTTGCTTTTTGAGAAGCGTCCATATATTTTAAAGCAGTATAAATATCCATACCTTCTGGTAAATCAAATTTAATTGTTGATTTATCTCCACTATTATCAATATAATAAACAATAAGCATTGCCTTTTTTAAAGTATTAGATACTTTTTCTTTATCAGCATCTTTATTTAATTTATAAATTGTTTCTTTTTTGTATTTTTTATCTTTTTCGTAATTATCTAATATATAGTTTTTATCTTTATCATCAAGTAAAAGAACAAGTTTATTTAAGCTTTCATCTCCTATTTGTGTTATAGCAGCATTTTCTATCCCACCTTGTTGTACTCCAACGTTTACAATCTTAGATGTATAATCTGGTAGTGTTAAGTCTAATACTGCTTGAACTACTAAGAGTGCTATAATAACTAAAACTGATATAAAAGAACTTTTTAAGTATTTAAAAATTTTTAACATTATTCATTTTCCTTTCTATATATTCCATAGCAGACTAATTCTAACTTTTTCATATATTTATCCTTAATAATTTCAATTGGAACTTTTCCTATAATTGAATGGATAATAGCTGGAATTGTTATTCCAAGTAAGATTTCAAAAATATCTGACAATGTAACTTTTTCATTAATGTTTAAAATGTCTTGATTAACATATTCTGAAAACTCATTTATATTTTTTTTACTATAATCTTCTTTACGTGGAACGATGTAATTTTGATTCATATAATTCATATTCAAAAAAACATTTTTAAAAAAATCAACATTATTTTTACTAATATAATTTATTATATCATCAAACATGTCACCAAAGGCTATCTTAATATCACCATTATTTTTCTTCAAATTTATTTTAATCAATTCATTAAATTTTTGTTTGTGAAAATTCAAAATGTATTTAAATAAATTATCTTTGTTTTCAAAATACATATAAAAACTTCCACGCGAAATCTTAGCATTATTAATTATATTATTAATAGATGCCTCTGAAAAACTGACTCTAGAAAATTCTTCTATAGCAGCTTTAATCAATCTTTGTTTTTTATTTTCATCTAAATTTTTAAAAGTTTCACTTGGCATTATATCTACTCTCTTTTTCAGTATATGAATTTTATAAACACATGATACATTATATATGACAACTTGTCATAAGTCAACAATTATGGTATATTTCATATAAAAATTAATCTATTTTAAAAATAGACTAATTTATTTTGTATTCTTCTAAAAATTGTTTTAACCCTACAGCAACTTTTTCTGGTAGAATCTCTTTTAATTCATCTAATGATGCCATTTTTAATTTACTAATCGTTTTATATTTTTTAAGCAATTCTTTTTTTCTAATATTACCAATACCCTCTATGTTATCTAGAATGCTTTCTATTGCACCTTTGCTTCTAATTTGTTTGTGGTAATTTATCGTAAAATTATGAACTTCATCTTGCATTCGTTCAAGAAAATAAAATAAATTACTTCTTTTATCAATTTCTAGTTCGACGATTGGATCAAAAGCTAATAAATTATTTGTATTATGCTTATTATTCTTTTTTAAACCAACGACTGGTATATTCATTCCTAAACTATTTATAACCTCTCTTACGATATTTATTTGACCAATACCACCATCTACAATTATTAAATCTGGTCTTGTTAAGTTTTCACTTAAAACTCTAAAATATCTTCGATAAGTTACTTCATGCATCATTTTATATTCATCATTTGAATCAACTAAAATTTTGAATTTACGATAATCATTTTTACTTGGTTTTCCATTTTTAAAAACAACCATTCCTGAAACACTAAATTTTCCAAAAAGATGTGAGTTATCAAAAAGTTCAATACGATCTAATTTTTCTAATTTTAAGATTTTTCTTAATTCTTCATTTGCTCCAATTGTTTTTTCTTCATCCCTTTTTATAAGTTCAAATTTTTCTTCCAAAGCTATTTTAGCATTATTACAAGCCATATCTATAACTTGTTTTTTTACTCCTTTAATTGGTTTAATAACTTTTGTATTTAAATAATTTTCAAGCATTTTTTCATCTATAATATCGGGTACTAAAATTTCTTTAGGCAAAATAAAATTTTTATTATAGAAGTTTGCTATATAAGTCATAATTTCTTCTTTTTCAGCTATTTTAATTGGAAAAATTTTAGATATGCGTTCTAATATTTTTCCTCCTCTAATAAAGAAGACTTGAATGCTTATATATCCCTTATCAATATAATAACCAAATAAATCAGTATCAATATTTTCTTTTATTTCAACTTTTTGTTTTACTAAGGTAATTTTTATATAATCTAACAATTCCTTTATTTCTTTTGCTTTTTCATAATTTAAGCGTTCTGATTGATAAAGCATTTCTTGTTCTAGTTTTTTTGTTACAAAACTATGATCACCTTTTAAGAAATGTATTATTTCTTGTTTCATTTGTTTTATTTTTTCTTCATCAATTTTATTTTGACAATATCCTAAGCATTGTCCAATATGATAATACAAACAAGGCTTTTTTTCATAAGTACGGCATTTTCTTAAAGGAAAAACTCTATTTAATAAGTTAACTGTATTTCGAGCAGCTGTTACATTAGGATATGGACCAAAAAGATTTGTTTTATCTTTTTTTCTATTTAAATTTCTAACAACTGCTAATCTAGGGACACTATCTTTTGTAAGTTCAATATATGGATAACTTTTATCATCACGAAGCAATATATTATATTTTGGATCATGTTCTTTTATAAGATTTATTTCTAATATTAGTGATTCAGTTTCACTATTTACGACAACGTATTCAAAGTCAACTATTTCACTAACAAGGCGAGCAGTCTTACCTGTATGTTTTCCTCTAAAATAGGAACTAACTCGATTTTTTAGTTTTTTAGCTTTACCTACATATATAATAACTCCATTTTTATCTTTCATAAGATAACAACCAGGTTTATTAGGAAGTAGACTCAATTTCTTTTTAATATGTTCTCTTATTTGATCCATAAATATCACCAAAATTATTATATCATGAATCTTTATTTTTTCAATTGTAATAAGATTTCTTTAATAAAAATAGAACAATTATTATTAGAATATAATAAATATACTCTATTTTTAGTCCGTGTTAAAGCGACATAAAAGAGTCTTCTCTCTTCAGCATACATATATGATTCTTCATTACTTAGCATATCTAAAAACTTATTATTTTTAACATTAGTTGGAAAACCATATTTTCCTTTTTCATTATTTAAAACAATAACATTATCATATCCTAATCCTTTAGATGCATGAATAGTTAAAAAAGTTATTTTAAGATTTGGATATAAACTATATTTTATATCATTGCCACAAATCATAAACTTTTCTGATTTTGAAATAAATTTTATATCATTTAAATAACGCCCAAGTAAAAGAATATTTTTATTACATCCATATTCTTTTATTATTATTTTAATACAGTTTTCTAATTGTTTTATTTTATTCTTATATTTAACTAAAACAACAGGATTATTTATATGTTTATTAGATATTAATTTTTTATTTATTTGTTCTTTATTTTTCATTACAAATTTTCCTACAATATCAATTAATTCCTGACTATTTCGATATGTATTTGTTATTTTTAAGATACTAGCATAACCAAATGTTTTCTTAAAATTTAAGAATAATGAAATATCAGAACCTGAAAATGAATAAATTGATTGAAAATCATCTCCTACAACGATTAATTTAATATCACTAACTTTGACTAATTTCTGAACAAATTTGAATCTTAAATTAGATATATCTTGATATTCATCGATGATTAAATATTTATATTTAACATCTTCTTTTTTTACTGTTTTAGTTGCTTCTATTATCATTCCATCAAAATCAATTAAGTTATATTTCTTTAAATATTTATTGTAATATTTATAAATATCTTCTACTAGCTTTAAAAAACTTTTTTCTTTTTTAGAGCTTTTTCCTACCAATAAAAAATCAAAACTATCATATCCTTCTGTTCGAAAAAGATTTAAAAATTTATAACAAATTTCTATATCATCATCAAAAATTTTTTTAGTTAATAAGAATTTAAAATATTTTTTTAAATTGTTTGTTCTTAAATATTTTTTATAAAAAAAGGTATTAAATTTAAAATACTCTTTAAAGATAATTTCATTATCACTTAATATCTTTACTTTTTCTTTTTTTCTAATTATATCTAAGCAAAATTTGTGAAAAGTATAAATATTAACTGGTATTTTAAATTGATCATTAATTCTTGTTTTTAATTCTTTAATTGCTTCATTAGTATAAGAAATCATAATTATTTGTGTGGGATCTATTTGTCTTTTTTCAACTAAATATTTTACTTTCGCAGACATTGTAGTTGTTTTCCCACTTCCAGCTCCCGCTATTACCATTTCATAATCTTCATCTACTAAAACAGCTTTTATTTGTTCTTCATCAAGCTTTACATTAGGATCTATATCTCTAAACATTTGATCAAAGTAATCCTTATATTCAATGATTTTATCGTTAATAAATTTTGTATTATGTTCTTTTAATTCAACTATCGGTATTTTACTATAATATTTTTTATATTCTTTTAAGGATATATATTTATCTTTCATTTATTCACCCTATTAAAATATACTCTATATCATTTTTAAAACCTTTAAAATTTCAAAAATTTAAGTTATAATATAAATGGTGATTGGATGAAAACAATAGAAGATTCTAATTATACGATAGTTATAAACAAATCTAAATTTATATGTGAGTTATTATATATAAATAATCAAGATGAAATAGATAGTAAATTAAAAGATATTAAACATAAATATAAAGGCGCAACTCACTATTGCTATGCCTATATATATGATAACAATAAACGCTTTAATGATGATGGAGAACCTGGTGGTACAGCTGGTATGCCTATTTTAAATGTTTTAGAAAACAACAATTTAAATCATGTATTATGTGTTGTTATTAGATATTTTGGTGGTATTAAGTTAGGTGCAGGTGGTTTGGTTAGAGCATATACAAAATCTGTTACTTCATGTTTAGAAAATACCAAAATAATCGATAAAAAAGAATGTCAATTAATCAAAATTACATTTTCATATGATAAAGTTAAAATAATTGATAAAATAATAAATAAAAATATTTTATTAAAAGAATTTGAAAATAGTATTACATATACCATTGCTATTTCTAAGGATGAAGTTAAAAATACATTAAAGTTATTAGAAAATTATATTATAAATTTAGAAATATTAGATGATAATTACATAAATTAAAAAGATCAAAATTTTTTGATCTTTTTTTTGCCATCAGGAACATATTTTTGATTTATCTCTTGTTTTAGTTGATTTAAAATAGCTGAACGTTCTTTTGCATTTAAAAAATTATTTTTATCATTTAGTTCCATTATTTTAAGTAAATTTGCTATTTCAATATTTTTATTAATACTTTGAATTTCTCTTCCTAATTCTGGAAAATGATTTCTAATATTAATTGATAAATTTTGTATTTGTTCTTCTAAAAATCCCATCTTATCACCTCTGATAATTCTCTATTCTAACATAATAATTTATAAACGTAAATAAAAAAGAGACATTTTATTGTCTCATCTTACCTTTCATTCCTTTTAATCCTTTTGAACCGTTGAAAGTACTTAATATATTTGATTCAAATGATGATGTTTTCTTAACACTATTTTTATAATCTTTAATAGCAAGTGTAATCATATCATCAAGTAAATTAGTATATTCCTTACCTGCAGGAATCCACATATAGAAAGCTAAACTACCAGGAATAGTATTTGGTTCATTTACATAAACTTCGTCTGTTTTACTATTTATTAGTAAATCAATTCTAGCAACACCAGATAAATTTAAAGCCTTAAAAGTAGCAACTGATAAATCTCTTACTTTTTGTTCAACTTCTTTTTTCATTTTAGCAGGAACAATCATATCACCAGTAGACATTTTACCAGCACCTTTCATTGATCCTTTTTTACCTTTACCACCGCTTATATATTTATCTTCAAAAGTTAAAAATTCATTTTTTGTTCTCATTTGGGCTAAAGCACTTGTTTCTTGATATTCATAATTTCCAAACACACTACAGTTTACTTCAACTAAATTTTGAATAACTTCTTCAATTAAAATTTTATTATCATATTTTATAGCTTCATTTATTGCTTCTTCTACTTCTGTTTCATCTTTAGCAATTGTAATACCAACACTACTTCCTAATTTAGCTGGTTTAACAATAACTGGATATCCTAATTTTTTTATTTCTTTTTTTATTTTATCACTATCACTTAAAAATTCAGTATCGTAAAACCATACGTATTTTGGAGTAGAGATTTTACATGCCTCCATTACTTGTTTTTGAACAACTTTATCTTGTCCTAAGGCAGCTCCTAAAACATTTGGACCAACATATGGAATACCAACAGTGTCTAAATATCCAGCTAATGATCCATCTTCTACGCCTTTACCATGAACAATTGGAAAAGCAATATCAAGTTCAGAAACTGTTTTTCTAAATAAACCATGTGTTGCTTGCAAAATATAAGCTCCATCTTTTTTTGTTAGTGTTACTCTTTTAGCATATCTTTTTAAATTATCAAAATCTTTATATACATCCATATCCATTAACATTTTACCTGTATACCAAGTTCTATCCTTACTTACATAAATAGGTATAATATCATATTTGTCTTTATTCATATAATTCATTGCTTGAACAGCTGTTATAATACTTACTTCATGTTCAACTGTATCTCCACCATAAATTACTCCAACTCTTATTTTCATTTAAATCACTCTTTCTACTTCTCATTAAATATATCTGGTAAATCATTTTCTAATAATACATATGTATCTTTTTCTTTAAGCTTTTGCATCAATGCAAATGCTTCTTTAACATCATTTAAAATATAGATTTTTTCTTTAGGAAATTTTTTCTTAGCAAGTCCATCCTGAATTGGTTTTGTTTGTTTAGCTCCTACCAAAATAACTTCATCTACACTATCTGCAATATATTCACCAAACTTTTTATTCAATTCATATTCTTGATTAGCAAGTTCTATCATACCAGGTGTTACAACTATTTTCTTTCCTGGCATTAATTTTAAAACGTCTAATGCCATTTTAGATCCTACAGGATTAGAATTATAAGCATCATCTATTATGTTAATATCACCATATTTTCTAAGCTCTAGGCGATGTTCAACTGGATTTACTTTTTTAACTCCCATTTGTAACTGAGCAATTGAAATGCCAAGTTCATATCCTAAGGCAATTCCTGCTAAAATATTATAAACATTAGCTTCCCCTAATAATTTTGTTTCAAATTTATATTTTTTCGAATCTCCTTTAAAATAGCAATCAAAAGTAGTTCCTTTGTTTGTAAGTTTGATATTATCTGCTCTTACATCTACATCTTTATTATGGATACCAATCCATAAAATTTTACATTTATTTTTTAATTTATATTTAACTTGTAATTCATCATCACCATTTAAAATTCCAACACCATCTTGAGGTAATGATTCAATAAGTTCAAATTTACCTTTTTGAATATTTGCTTGTGATCCAAAACTATCTAAATGGGCAGTTCCAATTTTAGTTAAAATTCCATATGTAGGATGAACTAAATCACAAAGTTCTTTTATTTCTCCTCTTTTAAATGCACCCATTTCCGCAATAAACATATCACTAAATTTATCTAAATGGTTATTAATAGTTATAATAAGTCCTAAAGGTGTATTAAAGTTTTTAGGTGTTGGTGTTGCATTATATTTAATATTTAAAATATCACTTAAAATATTTTTACTACTAGTTTTTCCATAACTACCTGTAATTCCTATAACTTTCATATTATTCATACTATTTAATTTTTTAATTGCTTTATTTTTATAATAGTTAGCTACCATTTTTTCAATTGGTTTATTTATAATATTAGCTAAAATAACAATAATATTATTCAAATATACCATTATTCCTAAAATGATATAATAATATATTAAATTTGTTTCATTAAAATTAAAATACATTATGACAGTTGGTATTAAATACAAAATAAAGGTTGTAAATAATAATCTTTTAACTCTTGATGTAAATTTAAGTTTAAGTTTTTCTTGTTCTTTTTTTGATCTATTTAAATAGAAAATTGCTTCTAACACATAGAAAATAACAAAAGTAATCATTACTGTTTCTAACTTTATATTTGAAAGCTTAAAAACTAACAATAGTAAAATCAAGATATCAATATTAAAAAATTCTTGTTTTTTATTTTTTATAATCCATTTTACATATCTATTTCCATCGTTATACCAATTTTGTTGTAACATATGAAATGATTTTTTTGTTTTTAAGTAAACATATAAATACATAAGTACCAGAGATACTATAAATTTTATTCCCATAAAAATTCCTCCTAATTATTTAGAAAACTATCCATTATATTAATAGTTTGCTTCAAATTTTCTAAATATGCATAATGTGTACAGTTATCATAAACAGCAAGTCCAGCATCTGGTATTAATTTTTCTAATTCATAAGCTCTTTCTACATCTACAGCTTCATCTAATGAACCCCAGATTATAAAAGTTGGTGCCTTTATTTTTTTTACCTCTTCTGTTATATCTAAGTTAACTGTTAAAACTAAAATTTCTCTCATTATTTTTGATGCATTTCGATAATCTGTTGAACCAATATGTTTTTTAGCAAAATCTTCAAATTTATTAATTAGTGGAACTTTCTTTAAAGCTTTTAATGTTTTTGTTTTTAAAGATAGTTTTTCAATTTCTTTTTTAAATGGACTACCAAATAAAACAAGTTTTTCTACTTCATATTTACTAGCGTATAGCAAGCTTATTTTTCCACCAAATGAATGACCAACCAAGATTGGTTTTTTAATTTTTAATTTTTCTAAAAATTCTTTTAAAAATTCAACATAATCATATACCGTCCAAGCGTATTTTGGTTCACTACTTTGTCCATAACCTGGAAGATCAAGAATAACTATATCAAATTTATCTTGAAATGGATCAGCCACAGGTTTCATCATTTGAATATTTTGACCCCATCCATGCAAATAAACAATTGCCTGACTATTTTCTTTTCCATATCTTACATAATTAACGTCTGTATCTTTTACGTTTAAAAGCATAAAATCACCAATATCATTATAACATTTTTTGCTATCAATTCATATAAAATTAATAAAATTTATCTCTAAAAAAAGAAAAAAAGTAAATTACATTACTTTTCCTTACTTAAAATTAAATTATTTGACAATTATTTACATTACTTTTTAGTATATAAAACTGTTACAACCATACTACTCGCTTTAGCTGTTGATCCAAACCCTGTTAGAATTTTACCGTTACTATAAACTGTAGTATATACTGTATAAGTAGCAGCTGATACATTTCTACCAGATACAACAACCGGTATTCTAGCACCAACAGCTGCCATATTAGAATTATCATTTACAAAATAACTTGCTGATGTATCAATAAATCCATTATCCATATTTTCTATAGTTCCTATTGTAACCCAAGAATTTGATGAAATAGCACCATATGTAAAAGTTTTTCGATACAAATCTTTTCCATCAATCCATTTTCCAACTTTTGTTTCAGTTGTTGAATAATTGGTTTGATTTTGTAGGGTTGCTATTTTTGACTCAAGTTCATTTTTACTTGTTTCTAAATCTTGAACTTTATTCTCTAGTTCTTGAATTCTCGATTCTATTGTTTTAGAATCGTTTGAATCAGAAAGAATTTGAACACTGTATTTACCATTATTAAGTGTAACTAAGTAATTATCATAATAAAATTTACCCATTTTAACTTCTAGATTTTTAATTATTACATTTCCTGTTTTAGGTACTTCACCTTTTACGTTAACGTTTAACTCAACTAAATCAAGAATTGGTAATAATGATGCTGTTTCTGAATTTTTTATAATTTTTGTTTTATTTATTGTATAATCACCATCATAATTTGTATTATTATTTTCTGTTTTATTCTTTAATATTGTTTTTTCTATTGCATCTACATATCCAACTGCTGATTGTTTAATTGCTTCTTTTTTAGAATTATTTATAACATTTAGTATAATTGGTACTGTTATCACTGCTACAACAGATACTATTACTATTACAGCAAGTAATTCTACTAATGTAAATCCTCTTTTTTTCATTCTTTGCCTCCTATAAACATAAGTACTTTTAATTATTAACTATATCAATAGTACTATAAGTACTAAAAAAAGTAAATATAACATCGCTTATTTTAAATAAAAAAGGAGATAATATTTAAATTATCTCACTAAAGTTATACTCACTTAAAAATATTAAAATGAGTCTATATTTATTTTTACTCGTTTGTCTTTGTTGATATAAGCAGAAGCTTGAATAATAGTTCTAATAGCATTAGCTGTTACGCCACCTTTTCCTATTACTGCTCCCATGTCATCATTATCAACTAAAACTTGGATTGTTATTGTTTCTTCATCATCATCAAATTTTTTTACTGATACCATTTCAGGATCTTTAACTAAACTTTTAATTAAGTATTCTGTTAATTCAACTAAATGCACAATTATTGTCCTTTTTTAGTCATTCTGATATTATGGAATTTTTCCATAACACCTTGTTTTCTAAGTAAATCACGAACTGTATCAGTTGGAATAGCTCCATTTTGTAACCATTTTAAAGCTAATTCTTCATTAACTTTAACTTCAGCTGGTTCTGTTATAGGATTGTATGTTCCTACTACTTCAATAAATCTACCATCTCTTGGACTTCTTGAGTCTGCTGCAACAATTCGATAAAATGGTCTTTTTTTAGCTCCCATTCTTTTTAATCTTAGTTTTACTGCCATAATTAGCACCTCCATTCACTGTTATAATAATATCATAATAAAGTTTATGCTGTCAACCTTTTTTTGTTGACAAAAAGAAAAAGTATCAATCGATACTTTCATTTTTTTCTTCTTCTATATAGTTCTCATTAACTTCTTGATCAATTTCGTTTATAACATTTTCATCAACTTCGTCTTCGATTTCATCCCAAGGTTCTTCATCTTCTTCAATTGATATTTTCATTTTTGTTTCACCAACAATTTCAACACCAAGTTCTTTTTCAATATCAAAGTTTATGTTACCATTATCATCTATATCAACTTTAACACAGTTTGGTTGTTTTAAAGTTCTAACAATAATATCAGTATCACTTGATAAATCAGCATTATCTTTAACTTTTACATTGAAAATATCATTGTAATCAATTTTTTTATTTACAACTGTTGTTTTGGAATCACCTTCGTATGAATACCAAATATTAACATCATATGATCCATCAACGCCTACCTTATCACCCGATTTATATCCTTTGAATTGATGATTTATAACCCAACATCCAAGAACGGTTGATGGAACATTTTCTGTTGTTATACTATAATTATCTTTAAAGTATTTTTTGCCTTTTCCTATTACTGCTTTTGTAACTATTTCTTTAAATGATGCCATATTATCACCCCTCACTTTAATTTATGCTTATTGCTTATAAAAGTGTCAAAAAAAAATAGTTTTTTAAACTATTTTTAAGGTGTCATTAGTCAATACTATCAGTGTAATAATCTGAGGTATCCATATATTTAGAAATATTTGATATAAATTCAACTAATTTTTGATTTTTGTTTAAATTAGTCATAATAGTTGTATAATCATTATCACTAAGTTTATTATAAGATATGCTATTGTCAACATCATTAGGTATTTTTATATTATTAACAACCTTATAAACTGATTTACCATTCATATCTATACTAATTTTTTTATCATCTAATTTAATACTTAAATTAAATTTTAAATTTCCATTATATTTTTTCTTTTTCTCAATTTCTTTACTTGTTGTTACAAATTCACCAGTTACCTCTATATCACTATTATCCTTTTGTGTCATAGTAAATTTATGACTATTTCTTTCTTTAGTTATTTTTGAATTAACAACTATTTTAAAATCATCCATATTAATTTTTGTTTTATAAGTATTTTTTGAAGTTTTAACTGTTTTAGATGTAAAGACATTATCATCATTATAGGCCTTAATTGTTATAATATCTTTGTAATCAGAATATGTTAATGCCGTTTTTTCTTCATCCTCTAAAAGTCTAATTTCATATTTAACTACTTTATTTAATAATCCTTCTGTATAAACAGACATTTCAATTGTCTTTTCATTATCAGTAGCAGTTTTAATATCTGATTTTATTTTTTTAATTGCCTGGTTAATATCTTTCTTTACTTTACCTTTACTTGCATTAGATATATTAGCATATTTTTCAATAAATTTATCATTTTCTTTTAATTCGGTTAAAATATCCTTTATTAAGATTAAACTTTTCTTTTCATTTAAAGAATATGTTATTTTTTTAACAGCTTTATTCTTTCCATTAATATCTGTTTTAGTACTTGTTTTAATAAATTCTTTTTCATTCAAAGTGTTTAAA
>OGYD01000253.1_pt1 | contig 45264 bp, 47 predicted proteins | sample 1576441 | NCBI WGS metagenome assembly OGYD01 (sample SAMEA3541537, study PRJEB24748) | human gut metagenome | biome: human gut; feature: human-associated habitat; material: faeces | place: China | collected 2012 | reverse complement strand
ATAAATATTACAAAGAAATTTGTTTAGAAGAACAACCATTTGTTAAAGATAGTGATATCAATGTTAAAACTTATGTAGCAAACAATGGTGGAACTATTACAGAAATGATTCGTATTGAAGTTGGAGAAGGAATTGAAAAGAAAGAAGAAAATTTTGCTGAAGAAGTAGCAAAACAAATGAATAATAACTAAGGGAAACTGTAAAGTTTCTCTTTTTTTCTTGAAAAAATAGGATATAAGTAACTAAAATGTTATAATAATAATAGAGGTGATAAGATGACAGCACATATTGAAGCAAAAAAGGATGAAATAGCTCAAACCGTAATTATGCCCGGAGATCCTTTACGAGCTAAATTTATAGCTGAAACATATTTGAAAGATTATAAATTAGTAAATACTATTAGAAATATCTATGCATACACAGGATATTATAAAGATCAAAAAATTACAATTATGGCATCTGGAATGGGAATGCCAAGTATTGGAATATATTCATATGAATTATATAAATTTTATGATGTAAAAAATATTATTAGAGTAGGAACAGCTGGAGCATATACTAAAGATTTAAATTTATATGATGTAGTTTTAGTAAACGCTAGTTACTCAGATTCTAGTTATGCTAAAGTTCAAAATAATAGTGATGATAAATTGATTGAAGCATCATATGCAACTAATTTATATATTAGTACAACAGCAGAAGAAAGAAACATTCCAATAACAATTGGAAATATTTACTCAAGTGATGTTTTCTATAAGGAAGAAGACAATTATAAAGATATCGTTAAAGAAACAGGATGTATAGCATGTGAAATGGAATCATTCGCATTGTTTCATAATGCTAAAGTATTAAATAAAAGAGCATCATGTTTACTTACAATATCAAATAGTTTTGTAACAAATGAAGAAACAACAGCTGAAGAAAGACAAAATGCATTTACTAAAATGATTGAATTAGCTCTTGAAGCAAGTTTAAAAATGTAGAAGGTGAAAATATGAGTTTTAAAGACATTCCTAAAATAGAACTTCATCTACACCTAGATGGTTCTGTAAGACCGGAAACAATTGCCGATATGCTAAAAATTGATATAAATAAAGTAAAAGAAGAAACGATTGCTAAAGAAAAATGTGAAGATTTAAATGACTATTTAACTAAATTTGAACTACCAATAAAAGCAATGCAAACAAAAGAAAATCTAAAAAGAATCACTCATGAACTAATTAGTGATTTGAAAGACGAAAATGTTATTTATGCTGAAATAAGATTCGCACCTATAAAACATATAGAAAATTTAACTTTAGAGGAAGTAGTAGAAGCTGTAACTCAAGGTTTAAAAAATGAAGATGTTAAAACAAACCTAATTTTATGTATGATGCGTGATAGTTCATATGAAGAAAATTTAAAAATAGTTGAACTCGCTAAAAAATATTTAAATAAAGGCGTTGTTGGTCTTGATTTAGCGGGAGCAGAAGCCCTTTATAAAACAAAAACATTTGAACAACTTTTCAAAAAAGCAAGTAAAGAGCAAATTCCTTTTACTATTCATGCTGGTGAAGCTGATGGACCTTCTAGTATAAATGATGCGATATCCTTTAAAGCAAGCAGAATAGGTCATGGAATACGAGCTATAGAAGATGAAAAAACAATTAAAAAAATTATAACTGAAAATATATTATTAGAAATTTGTCCAACTAGTAATGTACAAACCAATGCTGTAAAAGATTATGAAAACCATCCAATAAAAAAATTATTTGATTTAGGTTGTAAAGTAAGTATTAATACAGATAACAGAACTGTTTCTAATGTTACTTTAACTAAAGAATATGAATTATTAAATAAGTATTTAAATTTTAGTTTAGATGAAATTATAAAAATCAATTTAGAAACAATTAAACATACATTTTTGAGTGAAAAAGAAAAACAAGAATTAACTTCTTTATATTTAGATAAAATTAGAATAAAATAAAATATAAAGCCATAATAAAAAAGAGGTGATGAAATGCAATATTCTAAATATCATATGAATAATTATCGTATTCATATTATCAAAACAGATAAATTTAAAACTGTTCTTATGAAAATAAATTTTAAAAGAAAAATTGAAGAACACGAAATAACAATTAGACGACTTTTAAGCTATGTTCTACTTAACTCTTCAAAAAATTATCAAACAGAACGTGAACTCAATATAAAAATAGAAGATTTATATAATACAGGAATTAATTCAACTGTTACAAGAAGTGGGAAATACAGTATTTTATCATTTATGATTAATATGTTAAATGAAAAATATACAGAAGAAAATATGTTAGAAAATTCAATAGCATTTTTAAAGGAACTAATTTTTAATCCAAATGTAGATAATGGTGCCTTTAATCAAAAGTCTTTTGATTTGATGAAAAAAGCTTTAAAAGAAGAAATAGAAAGTTTTAAGGATAATCCTAAAACATATAGTAAAAAACGTCTATATCAAGAAACAGCTCCAGATTCTATTATTTCTTATAACTATCGTGGTAATTTGGAAGATTTAGAAGAAATTACGCCTGAAAGTTTATATGATTATTATAAATCAGTTATTGAAAACGACATTCTTGATATATTTATAATAGGTGAAGTAGACGAAGAACAAATAAAAACGATCATATCTAATGCTATTCCTAATTTTGAACGTGAATCTGTAAGTGAAAAGCATTATCTTGATTATTTACCACCTAAAGAGGAAAATGAAGTAGAAGAAGTTGGTGATTATAATCAAAGTAACTTAGCTATATCACTTCGTTTTGATAAATTAACTGATTTTGAAAGTCAATATGTTCTTCAAATTTTTAACTTTATTTTTGGTGGTGGTAGTGAATCAAAATTATTTAAGGAAGTAAGAGAAAAAAATTCCCTTTGTTATTCAATTGGAGCGAGTTCTCTATTATTAGACCGTTTAATTGTTGTAAGCGCTGGTATTGAAGCAAAATCAAGCAAATTAGCTATTAACCTTATTAAACAATGTCTTCAAGATATGAAGGATGGAAAATTCACAACCGATGACATTAAAAAAGCTAAAACAACTTATATAAATGGTTGTAAAGAAATGATGGATTCACCACAATTCATAATAAATAATTATATTTCAAAAGAATATTTGGGTTTAGATTTAATAGAAGATAAAATGAAAAAAATAAAAAAAGTTACAAAAAAAATGGTTGTTGAATTAGCTTGTAAAATTGAGATTGATACTATTTATCTATTAAAAGGAGGAATAACGAATGAAGAAGATACCACTAACTAAATTAGATACAAATATCTTTTTTGAAAAACTAGATAATGGTCTTGAAGTATATGTTGTTCCTAAAAAAAATATAAATAATATATATGCTACTTTTACAACTAAATTTGGTTCAAGAACAAATGAATTTGTACCACTAGGAGAAAAAGATTTTATTAAAGTTCCCGAAGGAATTGCCCACTTTTTAGAGCACAAAGCTTTTGAACAAAAAGATGGTATAGATCCGTTTACTTTCTTTTCGGCTAATGGTTGTGATTCTAATGCTTCAACTGATAGATTTAAAACATCTTATTTATTTGCTGGTCCTAATCATTTTAAAGAAAATATGAATTATTTATTAGATTTTGTTCAAGAACCATATTTTACTGATGAAAATGTTGAAAAAGAAAAAGGTATTATTGAACAAGAAATAAAAATGTATAAGGATCAACCTTTTAGAGAAGGATACGACCGTGTTATTTTAAATTCTTTTGTTAAAAATCCTGTCAAATACTCTGTAGGTGGTAGTGTCGAGAGTATTAAAAAAATAACAAAGGAAGATTTATATAAGTGTTATAATACTTTTTATAATCCTAATAATATGATTGTTGTTGTAACTGGTAATGTAAAACCAAAAGAGGTAATTGAAGTTATAAAAGAAAATCAAGAACAAAAAGAATTAAAAAAGATGGTTGAAATAAAAACAAAAGAATATAAAGAACCAGATACAGTTGATAAAGAATTTGAAGAAATAAAAATGAATGTAACTATTCCTAAATTATTATTATCTTATAAATTTAATATTGAAGCCTTAAAAGATGATATCAATCTAAATTATTATTTTTCACTTTATGGTGATTTAAAATTTGGAGCAACTTCCATTCTAGCTGATAAATTAAAAGAACAAAAAATAATAACATCTGATATTGATTTCACATTACTTAAAATTGATAATCATTTACTTGTTGTTTTTGATGCAGAAACAAATAAAACAAAAGAATTGGTTGATATTATAAAAAAAGAATTCAAAAATTTTGATGTAAAAAAAGAAGATTTTGAACGTAAAAAGAAAGCTATTTTAGCTGCTTGTATATATATGAGTGATAATATATATAGTTTAAATAATAAAATTACAAATGACATTATACATTATAATAGGGTTATAAATGATATGTATGATAATATTAAAGAATTAGACTTTAAAAAAATGAAAGAAATTATTACAAAGTTAGATTTTTCAAATACTGCAACGGTTATAATTAATTCGAAATAGCTACTTATAGAGTAGCTTTTTATTGATTAAAAAAAAGATGTATGATATTATATTGTTAGTATAGAGGTGACTTAAATGAAAAAAAGAAAAGGTTTTACGTTGGCAGAATTACTTGCTGTAATTGTTATTCTTGGGATTATTACATCAATAACAGTTCCGATTGTTACAGATCAAATTGATAAATACAAAACAAAAGTCTGTGTAACGCAATATGATAACATTTTAAATGCAGCTCGTTCTTATGGTGCTGATCATTTAACTGAATTAGGAAAAAGTAAAACAATTACTTTAAAAACTTTAAATGATGATGGATACATTGATGCTTCTAATATGAAAGATCCTATTACAAAAAATACAATCAGTCAAGATTTAAAAATCATAATTGAAAAAGTTGGAAAAAAATATAAATATTTTTTATTTAATAATGAAGATATAGGATGCAAAGATGATTATAAGAATTTTTATGATAAAAATAGTCTATTTATAGGAATACCAAGTAAAGAATATACACAAGGAGATAAAGTAGAATATTTGGGATATAATTGGTTGGTAATGAAAGATAATGAAAATAGTACACAACTTGTAATGGACGGATATTTAAGTACAAATGAATTACAAAGTAATTCAAATGTTGTTGGGACAAGTTTTAAATTAGAAGCTAGTGGGAAAATACAAATTTGCGGAAATGCTAATTCATTAAACTATTGTAATTTTGTTGATTGGTGTAGCACTGGTAATGGTAATAACACTGATTATAAATGGGAAAATAGTATTATAAAACCAATTTTAGAAAACTGGCTAGATAACAAAATGAATGAATATAATTTAGAAAAGACGGCTGAATTGAGTAAAATGACTTATTCCGATAACGTTAAAAATTATAATACTTGGATAAGAATTCCAACAATGGATGAAATAAAACCAGTATATAAAGATGGAGCATATGGTTTTAATACAGATAATTATATGAATGCTACATATAGTTATTGGACTTTATCATTAAAACAAAATAATGCAACAAATTGTAGTCCTACAACTATTAAAGCATCAATATATTTTTATAATCCTACTATCAAGCAATTAGATTTAAGTTATACAATTATAGGTACGGATGTTGCTTTCACGGTTAGACCAGTAATTACTGTTAATAAAAATTAAACTTATAAGAACATAGACTTATAAGTTTTTTTTTGTTAAAATATATATTGGTGGTAACTATGTTATATACTTCAATTGATAATAAAAAAATAAAAGATATAAAGAAATTACATCAAAAAAAATATCGAGATAAAACAAATACCTTTTTAATTGAAACAGAACATTTAGTATTAGAAGCATATAAAACAGGATATATTAAAGAATTAATATTAGAACAAGATACTTTATTTCCTTTAGATGTTGAAACAAATTATGTAACAAACGATATAATTCATTATATTAGTAATTTGGAATCTCCTAGTAATGTTATGGCAATATGTAATAAAAAAGAAGAAAAAAAATTAGGAAATAGAATATTACTATTAGATGAAATCCAAGATCCTGGTAATTTAGGAACAATTATAAGAAGTGCTGTTGCTTTTAACTTCGATACAATTGTACTTGGTGATAATACTGTTGATTTGTATAATCCTAAAGTAATAAGAGCTAGTCAAGGAATGCTATTTCACATAAACATAATAAATAGAAACCTTTTAGAATTCATTCCAGAACTTTCAAATCAAGAATATAAAATTTTAGGTACAAAAGTAACACATGGAAAAAATATTAAAGATATTGAAAAAACTGAAAAATTTGCTATAATAATGGGCAATGAAGGAAATGGTATGAGTGAAGAAGTAGAAGAACTTTGCGATGAATTTATTTATATAGACATGAATGAAGCTTGTGAATCATTAAATGTAGGAGTCGCAACAAGTATTATTTTATATGAATTAGATAAGTAGGTGTTGTATGGAATATATATATATAGGTGATATCGTTAATACACATGGAATTAAAGGTGAATTAAGAATACTTTCAGATTTTAAATACAAAGAAAACGTTTTTAAGAAAAACTTTAAAATATATATTGGAAAAAACAAAGAAGAACAAATAATAAACACTTATCGCAAACATAAAATGTTTGACATGATAACCTTAGTTGGATTTACAAACATAAATGAGGTTTTAAAATATAAAAACATGCCTGTTTATATTAATAAAAAAGATTTAAAAATAGATGGCTATTTAGATGAAGACTTAATAGGACTTTCTGTTTATGTAAAAGATAAATTAATAGGAAAAGTAACAGATATCATTAAAAATTCAAAATATAGTATTTTAGTTATAACTGATAAAAATATGGTTCCTAACTTGCCTGAATTTATTGAAAAAGTAGATATTGATAAGCATAAAATAATAATAAAAGAAATAGAAGGACTAATAAATGAAAATTGATATACTAACACTATTTCCAAATATGTTTGAAAATGTCTTTAACGAATCAATCATAAAAAGAGCAGTTGATAAAAAACTTGTTGATATAAAAATACATGATATAAGAGATTACACAACAGATAAACATAACAGAGTAGACGATTATGCATTTGGTGGAGGAAAAGGAATGGTTTTAATGCCAGAACCTGTTTATAATGCAATAGAAGATGTCAAAACAAAAGATTCAATTGTTATTATGATGACACCACAAGGAAAAACATATAATCAAAAGATGGCTTATCAGTTTTCAAAACAAAAACATATTATTATTTTGTGTGGTCATTATGAAGGCTTTGATGAAAGAATTCGCTCTTTTGTCGATTTAGAAATAAGTGTAGGAGATTATGTTTTGACAGGTGGCGAAATTCCTAGTATGATAATGGTAGATAGCATTGTTAGATTAGTAGATGGCGTAATTGAAACTGATTCACACTTATATGACTCATTTAATAATAATCTTCTAGACTATCCAGTTTATACAAAACCAGTTGAATTTCAAAACATGAAAGTACCAGATGTTCTTTTATCCGGACATCATGAAAATATAAGAAAATGGCGTTTAGAACAAAGCATTAAAAAAACAAAAGAAAGACGCCCTGATTTATTAGAAAAAGGTGATAATAATGAAAGCTAAACATTATACAATTGATAAAGAAAAATATAATCAAGAAACAGTAAAAATGAATAATAAGTTAAATGGATTTCAAGTATCACCTCAAAATAATGTTGAATATCCTGGAGTAGAAGTAAATTCAATGTTAGTAGTTAAACCTTCATTTATTGAAAAAATAGTAAAAAAGAAAACAAAAAGAAAACTTGATTACTATTTAAACTATATTATTAATATAATTGATAGTAGTGATGAAGATCCAGATGATGCACCACTAAGACAAGCACTAAACGACTTAACACGATATAAAGAAATGGTTCAAAATAAATATCAACAATATCTAGATGATAAATATATCTCATTATTAATGAAAAAAATACTTCTCTTAGAGAGAGAATTGAAAACTAAAATAATTCATAAAACAATGAATAACTATGAACCTATTCATGAAGAAAAAGGAAAAAGTAGATAAAACTTTACAAGCTTAAAAATATATGATAAAATTAGAACGTTGTAATCCGCTGAAAGAAATTTTATGATTATAATTATGAGAAAGGACGTGACATCGTGAATTTAGTTGAAAAAATAACTAAAAATCAAATCAGAACTGATTTACCTGAATTTCGTGTAGGAGATACTGTTAAAGTTGACGTTAAAATTATTGAAGGAAAAAGAGAAAGAATCCAATCATTTGAAGGAATTGTAATCAAAATAGTTGGTGGTGGAATCTCTAAAACATTCACTGTTAGAAAAATTTCTGCAGGAATTGGTGTTGAAAGAACATTCCCAGTTAATTCTCCAAAAATTGATAACGTTACAGTAGTTAGAAAAGGTAAAGTAAGAAGAGCTAAATTAAATTACTTAAGAACTTTAGTTAGTAAACCACGAATCAAGGAAAGAAGAGACAAAGTTACAGAAGAAAATAAGGCTGCATAAGTCTTGTTTTTTTAATGATTCATGATATAATTTATGTAAGGTGATATTATGGAATTTTGTACTTGTCTATATTGTAATAAAATAATTAGCTATACTAGCGGTGCTAGACTTTGCAAAGAGTGTGACCAAAAACTTTTTAAAAAAATAAAAGAATATTTAAAAAATAATAAACCAACTAATATGTATGTTATTCACGAAGCTACCGGTATTCCAGTAAAAATAATAAAAGAATTCATTAAAGATTCGAGATTAGAACAGATGCAGGATGGAATAAAAACATGTATTGGTTGTGGTGATATAATTGTTGATGATTCAAAATATTGTCCAAAATGTATGGAAAAAGCCAAAATATTAAAACAACTAAATAATAGTTTTGAAAATAAAAATGATGAGATAAAACCTAAAATGCATTTCATTAATAAGAATTCAGGAAGAAAAAGGTGAAAAAATGGATTTAAAAGCAAAAATAAAAGAATATTTACCATATGTAATAATTATAATTGTAATAGTTTTAATTAGAAGCTTTATAGTAACTTTAGTTAGAGTAGATGGAAACTCAATGGTTGATACTTTACATAATGGTGAAATATTAGTACTAAATAAATTAGATAAAGATTATAAAAGATTTGATATCGTTGTAATAAAATACAATAATGAACGCTTAGTTAAAAGGGTTATAGGCCTTCCTGGAGAACAAGTTAGATATAAAAACAACACGCTTTATATAAATGGTAAAAAAGTAGAGGAAAAATTTATTAAAGAAACAACAGAAAACTTTAATATCACTGAACTTGGATATAATAAAATACCTAAAGGATATTATTTTGTAGTTGGAGATAATAGAGACAATTCCTTAGATAGTAGATATATAGGATTAATAAAAAAAGAACAAATTAAGGGAACTACTAATATTCGTCTATTTCCATTTAATAAAATAGGAAAAATTAATAAATAAAACTTGCAAAAACATATAATATAGTGTATATTATATTTGTTACTTATTCTTGGAATTGAGAAGTCTCCGACTTTTTTCTCAGAATAAGCGAATTTTAAGAGAGGAGAATGAAAATGGCTTTAACAAAAGAAGCAAAAGAAAAAATCGTAAAAAAATATGCTAGAGGTAAAGGAGATACTGGTTCTCCAGAAGTACAAATAGCAATTTTAACAGCTGAAATTAATGAATTAACAGAACATTTAAAAGAACACAAACATGATCATCATTCAAGAAGAGGACTTCTTAAAAAAGTTGGTCAAAGACGTAGTATGCAAAAATACTTAAAAGAAAAAGATATTAACCGTTATAGAGAATTAATTTCAAGTTTAGGATTAAGAAAATAATAAAATGTAGGCACTTATTTTTAAGTGTCTTTGTTTTGTATATAAAAAGTATTTAGAAAAGAGGGTAACAAATGAAAAAAGTATTTGAATTAGATTTTAGAGGAAGAAAAATAATTGTAGAACATGGAGAAATGGCAAAACAAGCAAGTGGAGCTGTCCTTGTCAGATATGGAGACACTGTTGTATTATCAACAACAGTTGTATCAAAAAAAGCTAACGTTTTAGCTGACTTTTTCCCACTTATGGTTTTATATCAAGAAAAACTATATTCAGTTGGTAAAATACCAGGTGGTTTTATAAAAAGAGAAGGACGCCCTACTGATTCAGCGACTTTAGCAGCTCGTATGATTGACCGTCCAATGAGACCACTTTTTCCAAGTGATTTCAAAAATGAAGTACAAATTGTAAACACTGTACTATCAGTAGATCAAGACAATTCACCAGAAATGTGTGCGATGTTTGGATCGTCACTAGCAACATGTATTTCAGAAACACCATTTGATGGGCCGATTGCAGGAGTTAAAGTAGGAAGAGTAAATGGAGAATTTGTTATAAATCCAACAGCTGAACAAATAGAACTTTCTGATATAGATTTAACAGTAGCAGGTACTAAAGATGCTATAAATATGGTTGAAGCAGGCGCAAAAGAAGTAAGCGAAGAAGATATGTTAGATGCTTTAATGTTTGGACATGAAGCTATAAAAGAATTAATTGCTTTCCAAGAAGAAATAATTGCTGAAGTTGGCGTTTCTAAAATGGAATATGAAAAATTAGATATTACCGAGGAATTAAAAGAAGAAATTAAAACCTTAGCAAGTTCACCTTTAAATGAAGCTATGAGAATAAAGGATAAATTGGAAAAATATGAAGCAATAGATAAAATAAAAGAAAATATTGTAAATAAATATGAAGAAGAAAATGAAGATTTAAAAGAAATTGAATTAAAAGAACTAATTACAAAAGTAAAATTAGTTTTAGAAGAAATCGAATATGAAATTTTTAGACAAATTGTTGTAAACGAACATACACGTGCAGATGGTAGAGCAATGGATGAAATAAGACCCTTATCAACTGATATTGATATTTTACCAAGAACACATGGATCGGCATTATTTACGCGTGGACAAACACAAAGTTTATCAACAGTTACACTAGGAGCTTTAGGAGAACATCAAATTTTAGATGGATTATCTCTAGAAGCCGAAAAAAGATTTATGTTACATTATAACTTTCCTCAATTTTCTGTAGGTGAAACAGGAAGATATGGAGCACCTGGAAGAAGAGAAATAGGACACGGAGCTTTAGGAGAAAGAGCTTTAGCGCAAGTTATACCATCTGAAGAGGAATTTCCTTATACAATTAGAGTTGTTTCTGAAATATTAGAAAGTAATGGTTCATCATCACAAGCTAGTATTTGTGCAGGATGTATGGCTTTAATGGCAGCTGGGGTTCCAATTAAAGCACCAGTAGCAGGAATTGCTATGGGACTTATTACAAATGGGGATGATTATACTATTTTAACTGATATTCAAGGAATGGAAGACCATCTAGGAGACATGGACTTTAAAGTAGCTGGTACTAAAGACGGAATATGTGCTCTACAAATGGATATTAAAATAAAAGGAATTACAAAACAAATTTTAAAAGAAGCTTTACAACAAGCTAAAAAAGCTCGTGCTCAAATTCTTGAAGTTATTACAAACCAAATCAGTGAACCAAGAAAAGAAGTAAGTAAATACGCACCTAAAACAGTAACATTTAATATTGATCCAAACAAAATAAAAGATGTTATTGGAAAAGGTGGAGATATGATTACAAAAATCATATTAGAAGCAAGTAACGTTAAAGCTGTTACTGATGTAAACGCTGTTAAAGTTGACTTAGAAGATGATGGACGCGTTATTATATATCATTCAGATCAAAATATAATCGACAAAACAATGGAAATGATTAAAGAAGTAGTAAGAGAAGTAGAAGATGGCGTTATTTATAAAGGACGTGTTGTAAAAGTCGAAGATTTTGGATGTTTTGTTGAACTATGGCCAGGATGTGAAGGATTAGTACACGTTTCACAACTAGATACTAAAAGAGTAGAAAAACCAAGTGATATTGTTAAAGTTGGTGATGAAATTTTAGTTAAATCATTAGGATTTGATAAACGTGGACGTCTAAATCTATCAAGAAAAGAAGCTATCAAATAAAAAGATTGTAGGGGGATATTATGACTGTCAAGCAATTAGAACAACAGAATAATGTATTACAAAAAAAATTAAAAAAATATAAAAACACTTATTTTGGACCAATATATATATTATCGATTTCTATTATTTACCTGATTTGTCAGATATTTAATGTTGATAATTTCTTTAGAATCTTTCCAAATATTCAAAATTCTCTTACCTTTACTTTAATGGGATCATTTGTTTTAGGATCAATGTTGGGTGTGTGTAAGATAGAGTATAATAATGCTGTTAGAAGAATTAGAAAAAAAATTATAAGCAATAACGAAAAAATAAAAAAATTTCAAACAAAAACATCTAATACAAAAACACGTGAAAAAAAGATTCAAAATAAGCCGGTTGATAATAAAAAAATAGAAACAGAAATAGAACAAATAAAAAAACAAGAAACAACAAAAGCAGTTGAAAAGATATTACAAGAAAAACAACAATTGATAAAACCAATTGAAGTAAATGAAAAAGAAAAAACTTTTAATGATATCAATTCTATTCAGACTTTAGATGATCTTGATTTTATTCAAACTGTAGATGAAATTGATATATCAAAAATAAAAGAAAAAGTTTTACAAAAAAGATTGGAAAAATAAAATGGATGGAATAGTTTTAATCAATAAGGGGAAAAATTGTACAAGTAGGGATGTTGTAAACCAAGTAAGTAAAATTTTAAAAACAAAAAAAATAGGACATACAGGTACACTTGATCCTATAGCAACAGGTATTCTTGTCTTATGTATAGGAAAAGCAACAAAATTAGTAGAAGTAATTACTTCTTATGATAAGGAATATGAAGCAGAAGTAATTCTTGGAATTAAAACTGATACTAAAGATATTACAGGTAAAATTTTAAAAGAAGAGAAAGCTATTATTTCAAAAGAAAACATAGAAAAATGCTTAAAACAAATGATAGGTACATATAATCAAACAGTGCCTATATATTCAGCTGTCAAAATTAATGGTAAAAAATTGTATGAATATGCAAGAAATAATGAAGAAATAGAACTCCCAAAAAGAAAAGTTACTATCAAAGAATTAAAACTAATTAGTGATATAACCTATGAAAAAGAAAAAACAAAATTTAAAATTAAATGTCATGTTTCAAAAGGAACTTATATAAGAAGTTTAATTGAAGATATAGCAACAAATCTAAATACTATAGGAACTATGGAAAATTTAAAAAGAACCAAACAAGGAAACTTTCAAATTACAAGTGCTAATACAATTCAAGATATAGAAAATAATAAATTTAAAATTTATCCAATTGAAGAAATTTTAGAAAAATTTTATAAAATAGAAATGACAGATGATTTATATTTTAAAATTAAAAACGGAAGTATTATTAAAAATAATTATAATCATGATATTGTAGCCTTTACCAAGAATGATAAAGTTATTGCAATATATAAAGAATATAGTAAAGATAAAACTTTACTTAAACCATGGAAAATGTTTTTATAAGACAACTTTAAGTTGTCTTTTATTGAGTATAATACATATGCCACAAAAATAAAAGAAAAAAAGATACCATTTTGTATAATCAAGTTGAATAGACGGAATTATAACAGAAGAAACGAGAGATATATAAAGAAATTTTAAGTAAACAAGAGTTTAAATTAAAAATGATTGACAAATATATTTTTATAATGTATGCTATTTACTAATTTATATAGAGGGGGAAGCGAATCATGGGAATTAAAATAGATAGTTATTATTATTGTAATGATAAATCAAAAGAAAATTATTATAGAAATCATATTCATACACCAGAAGAAGAAGAAAAAACAAAATTACTTATGGCTAAAATGTCAGATTTTTTAAAAAAAGTTATGGGAGAAGAGAGTCTTATGGATTTTAAATACAGTCTTGAAGGCAGAATATGCTTTTTTGATGGCATAGGTTATATATCCCATATTAATACTGATAGAGATATAGTAGATGTTTATTATTATGGTAAAACAGTTGATGAAGCGTTTTTTAATGCTATTATTGATTATGAATTTTCGGTTAAAATGGATTATGAACAAGATAATAGAAAAAAACTAAATGAGCAATATAGTGAAAGATTCTTGAATAACGTTGTTTCCAAAAATGATTATCACGGACCATTCTTTTTTGCAGAATTAGCATTACAAGATTTTAGAAAATTTTATGGCAATAACATACCAAAAGAAATAATAGATTATTATGAAAAATATCTTATAGATATTTATAATGAAAGTTACAAATATGACTATGATACTAATTCTTTCGTAAAAAAAGAAAAAATATTACATAAAAAAGACACCAGAAATTGACTATAAATCAATTTCATTGTTTTATAAGACAACTTTAAGTTGTCTTTTATTGACAACAAAATACTTAAAATATATACTAAATATAGAGGTGTAGTTATGAAAAAACTAATCAGTATCGTTGTTCCTTGTTTTAATGAACAAGAAGTATTACCATATTTTTATGAAGAAATAAAAAAAATAGCCCAAAAGATGAATAAAAATAACTTTGAATTTATATTTATTAATGATGGATCAAATGATAATACCATTAATGTCATAAAAAATTATGCATCACAGGATAAAAGAGTTAAATATGTTTCTTTTTCTCGAAATTTTGGAAAAGAAGCAGCAATATATGCAGGATTAAAAAGTACAACTGGCGATTATGTCGTTATTATGGATGCCGATTTGCAAGATCCACCAGAATTAATACCCAAAATGTATGAATATGTTACTAAAGAAGATTATGATATGGTTGCAACAAGAAGAACTAATCGTAAAGGGGAACCTTTAATCAGAAGTTTCTTCGCAAGAAAATTTTATAAGATAATAAACAAAATGTCAAAAACAGAAATGGTTGACGGAGCAAGAGATTATCGCTTTATGAAAAGAGAAGCCGTTGACGCAATTCTATCAATTAAAGAATATAATCGTTATTCAAAAGGTTTATTTAGTTTCGTAGGTTTTAATACTAAATGGCTCTCATATCCAAACAAAAAACGTGTTGCTGGTAAAACAAAATGGTCTTTTTGGAATCTTTTTATTTATGCTATTGATGGAATAACAGCTTTTTCAACGGTACCACTTGTTATATCTGCACTAATAGGAATGATATTTTGTATTATTTCCTTTTTAATGATTTTGATTATAATCATTAAAACATTAGTATATGGAGATCCTGTATCAGGATGGCCATCACTTGTATGTATTGTTTTCTTTGTAAGTGGTATTCAATTATTTTGTATTGGAATTATAGGACAATACCTATCTAAAACATACCTAGAAGTAAAAGATAGACCACTTTATATTATAAAGGAAGATAACATTACAAAAAAACATTAATAAAATAGATTTACAACTAAATTAGTTGATGTTATAATTAACATATAATTAAGGAGGATATAAATGGACAACATTTTAAGTGAAACAGAACTTCGTATGACAAGTTCAATTGAAAATTTAGAAAAAAGATTATTAAATATTAGAGCAGGAAGAGCTAATCCAGCCATTTTAGATAATATTCAAGTTTCTTACTACGGCGTTGATACACCATTAATTCAACTTGCTGTTATTTCTGTTCCAGAAGCAAGACAATTGTGTATTAAACCATTCGATAAAAGTACAATCAATGATATCGAGAAAGCTATTTTTGAAGCAAATATCGGATTAACACCTAATAATAACGGAGAAACTATTATTTTAAATATTCCAGCTTTAACAGAAGAAACAAGACGTGAATATGTAAAACAAGCAAAACAAGTAGCAGAAGAAACAAAAATTGCTTTAAGAAATATTCGCCAAGATGCAAATAGTGATATTAAAAAATTAGAAATTCCAGAAGATGAAATTAAAGCTGGCCAAGATGAAGTTCAAGAACTTATCAATAAATTTAATAAAATAGTTGATCAAAAAGAAAAAGAAAAGGAACAAGAATTAATGACCGTATAGTGTCATTTTTTTACGGATAATTATGAAAATAATGTTTATTTCAGACATTCATGGAATTAAAACTAATTTAAAACTAATTAAAAAGAAATATGATAAGTTTGAATGTGAAAAGTTAGTTGTTTTAGGTGATTTATATTATCACGATTATAATTATAGATACCCAGATACCGATAATGACTATATTTTTGATTTTTTGAAAAGTTTTGGTGATGACTTAATTTGTATGAAAGGAAATTGTGATACAGAATTAGATATAAAATTATCAAGTTTTACTTTTTTAAGAGATTTAAGTTTGTTATATGTAGATGGTTTAAATATCTATATTACACATGGCGATAAATATAGTGAAAGAAATTGTCAGAATTTAAAAAATTTAAAAGGAATTTTAGTTTATGGACATGAACATAGACCATATATATATGAACAAGGAAAATTTGTATATATAAACACTGGTTCGATATCACTTCCAAGAGGTACAGAAAAAGCAAGTTATACTATCTATGATAATCGTAAATTTACCATTTATGATGTTGAAGGAAAAATAATTAATAGTATTTCTATTTAAAAAAACAATAAAAAAGTTTATTGTTTTTTATTTAGTTTTTTTTTAATTTATGATAAAATTAGAAAAGGTGATACAATGGAAAATTCAAGAAGCGAACTTAGAAAAAAGATAATGACTATTTTATACCAAATAAACATGTATAAAAGTAATAAAATTGAATACAACGTTGATGATATTTTAAAAGAAGTTTTAGAAATCGATAACGAATTTGTAAAAGAAGTAGTATATGGTGTTATAACTTATCAAAACGAAATAAATGAACTTGCTAATAAGTATTTAGATGGCTGGTCAATTGATCGTTTAGGAAACACTGATAAAGCAATATTACAAATGGGTATATATGAGTTAGTATATACTAAAACACCTGATATTGTATGTATTAATGAAGCTGTGGAACTTGCTAAAATATATAGTGATGATAGCGTTCGTAAAATGATAAATGGTGTTATGGATAAAATATATCATAATAAGTAGGTAGATAAAATGGAAGATAAATATTTAACGGTAACTGCTTTAACTAGATATTTAAAATATAAATTTGATAGTGATAAAAATCTGCAACAAGTTTTTTTAAAGGGAGAAATATCAAATTTTAAAGCTCATAGTTCTGGCCATTTTTATTTTTCAATAAAAGATGAAAACAGTAAAATAAATGCTATAATGTTTAGTACTTATACTAAAAAACTTAATTTTATGCCAACTGAAGGTATGAAAGTAATGGTAGCTGGAAGTATAAGTGTATATGAGGCAACAGGTAATTATCAAATATATGTTAATGATTTAATTGAAGATGGAATTGGTAATTTGCACATTGCTTTTGAAAAATTAAAAAAGAAATTAGCTAGTGAAGGATTATTTGATCAAAAATATAAAAAAGAAATACCTAAATTTCCAACTAAAATAGGTATTGTTACAGCATCAACAGGAGCTGCAATTAAAGATATATTATCAACGATTAAAAGAAGATATCCTATTTGCAACACTTATCTTTTTCCTTGTTTAGTTCAAGGTGAATTAGCTAGTTTAGATGTTGTAAAAAAAATTAAACAAGCAGAAAAATATGATTTAGATGTTTTGATTGTTGGACGTGGTGGAGGATCATTTGAGGATTTAAATCCCTTTAATGATGAAGAACTTGCTAGAACTATATTTGCATGTCCTATTCCTGTTATTAGTGCTGTTGGTCACGAAATTGATTATACAATAGCTGATTTTGTTGCTGATCTTCGTGCTCCAACGCCAACAGGAGCTGCTGAAATGGCTGTACCAAATATGATTGAATTAAACCAAAATATTAAACAATACAATGTAAGATTAAATGAAGCAATTTATAAAAAAGTTAATTATTTAAAATTATATATGGACAGTTTAAAAAATTCTTTTGTTATAAAAAATCCAATGCTTATGTATGATAATAAAAAACAAAAAATCGATTTAATAAATGAAAAATTAGTAACCTTATTAAAAAATAAAATATCTGAAGAAAAAAATAGATTAACGAGAATTAAAAAGAATTTTATTTTAAATAATCCAAGTAGTCTTTATAAAAATAATATAGTTGAGTTAAATAATTTAATTGAAAAGCTTGAATTGTTAAATCCTATGAACACTTTGAAAAGGGGATTTACGTTAACTTATAAGGATGATAAGGTTATAAAAAGTATGAATAATCTTAATAAAAAGGATAGACTTAAAATTAAATTTTATGATGGAGATGTGATGGTAGAAGTTTTAGATAAGGAGGATTAGAATGGCTAAAACAGAAGCAAAATTTGAAGAAAAAATAACTGAGTTAGAAAAAATTATTAATGAATTAGAAAATGGAGAAATTGATTTAGATGAATCAATTAATAAGTATATGATGGCTATGAAACTTGTTAAAGAATGTGATGAAAAGTTAAAAAACATTGAAGAACAAGTAAATAAAATGGTTTTAGAAAATGGAGAAGTTAAGGATTTTGAATTAGAAGATTAAGTGCTTTTAAAGCACTTTTTATTATCAAAAAAGAAGAGAAATTCTCTTCTAATTTTCTGCTTCTTCTAACATATTAACAATTAATATACCATAACCTTTTTTAGGATTATCGACAACTACATGAGTTACAGCTCCGATAATATATTCTCCTTGAATAATAGTTGAGCCACTCATTCCTTGAACAATTCCTCCAGATTTATTTAATAGTTCCTGATCAGTTACTTCAAATAAAATATTTTTTGTTTTTTGTTCTTTTTTATTATTTAACTCAATAATATTGATATCATATTCTTTGATATTATTTCCTTCTAAAACGGTCATTATTTTAGCTTTACCAAGTTTTATGTCTTCGAATTTTGCGACTTTATATTTTTTCTTATTTGGAAGTTCTTTTGTGTATTTACCAAATATTCCACTTTGAGTATTTTCAAGTATTTTACCATTTACTTCATCGAAATTGAAATCAGCGTTTTTACTCCCAGGGTTACCGTTCTCACTTCTTTCGATGTTAGTAACACTAGAGTCAAATATTTTACCATCTTTTACTTCTAGCATTTTACCAGTTGTTTGTTCTATTATTTCATGACCTAAAGCACCAAAAATTTTAGTTTTTGGGTCAATAAAACTTAAAGTACCAATGCCTGTAATACTATCTTTAACGTAAAGTCCCGTTTTGAAAATGTCTTCTTCTTTTGTTATTTTTAGAGTTGCTTTATTTTCTTTATTTTCTCTTGTATAAGTTATTTCTATTGTTGTTGGTTTTAATTCATTAATTTTACTAACTAATTCATCAATATTATTTACTTTTTCATTATTAACCTTAGTAATAATATCTCCGACTTCAAGTCCGGCATCATATGCAGGATAACTTTTGTTAACTTCATACATTCCAACAATTATTATACCTTTTGATTGAATTTGAATACCAATATTTTCTCCACCAGGAATTAGATAATTTGAATAGGCAAAGACGTTAAATGGTATAATAAATAATGATAGAAGAAGAGTAAGTGACGTTTTTTTAAATTTTTTAAAAAACATTTTCTCGTCTCCTTTATGTGCAGACTACAGTATTATTATGTATATTTATTTAATATATATAATTAAAAAGATTTGGAAATTTTTTTCAAAAAAAATATAAATTTGCTTTTTTATTATTTTTGTGCTACTATATGCCGTAAATAATTTAAAGGGGGATTTTATATGGCAGATGAAATATTAGAAAAAATTAAAAGTAATAATAAAGAAATAAAAAAGATTAAGGTAAGAATGGCTATTTTTAAATATCTTGAAATTACAACTTTAATATCTGGAGGAATTTATTTATTAGAAAATATTATTAAAAATTCAGTATATGGTCTTTTAAACAGTATTATTGTTACAACGATAAGTTCAATTCCTTATGGTTTAATGGCATATGGTGCGCGTTATCTATATAAGAAAAATAGAGCAAAAAGAAGAAGTATAGAAAGAATAAATAAAGAATTAAATAATTCTGATGATTATAGTAATGATAATGAAAAAGAAAAAGCAAAAGAAGAAATTAAAGAAGATGTTAAAAAGGAAACTGTAATAAAAGAAGAAAACAAAATTAAAGAAGAAACTGTTTCGAAAGAAGAAGTTATAACTGAAAATAAAGAAAAAAATATAAACGAAGAGAAAAAGTTAGAAAAGCCAACAATTTCTGAACAAAGAATAAATTTAGAAGAATTAAGAAATCAAGTCATGAATTTGGAAATTGAACAAGGTTATGATGAAGATAAAAAATATGTAAAAGCAAAATAATTTTTTGCTTTTTTAGTATTGATTGATAGTTTTTCCAATTTTTTCCAAATTTTGCATTCTTATGTATTGACATTGGTTAAAAATAGTACTAAAATCAATTGTAAATTATTTAGAGGGAGATATAAACATGGAAAGACTGATAGATGAAAAAATAAATCATGAATTAGAAGTAAAAAATACTGTGTGTTTATTATGCTCTAAATTAGTAGAAGTGCGTCATTAAAGAATTTTGTCTTTAGTGGCGCTTTTATTTTATAGTTTGGAGGGATACTTATGGAAAAAATTACTTTTGAAAAATTTATTAATTTGATTAAAAAGTATAATGACGATGAAGAAGATATAAATCAAATAAAAAAAGCATATGATTACGCTAAAGATTTACATGAAGGTCAATTTAGACAGAGTGGAGAACCATATATAATACATCCTTTAAATGTTGCATATATTTTAGCAGAAATGCATGCAGATACTGACACAATATGCGCAGGTCTTTTACACGATACTTTAGAAGATACAAATATTACAAAAGGTGAAATAATTGAAGAATTCAATGTAAATGTAGCAAGTTTAGTTGACGGTGTCACTAAAATTAGTAAAATGAACTTTTCATCAAAACAGGATCAAAATTTAGCTAATACCAGAAAGATTATAACAGGCATAACAGAAGATGTAAGAATAATTATTATAAAATTAGCTGATAGACTTCATAACATGAGAACACTTGAATATAAATCGGAATTTAAACAAAAAGAAAATTCGATGGAAACTATGGAAATATTTGTTCCGCTTGCTTATTATATCGGAGCATATAGGATAAAAAGTGAATTGGAAGATATTTCACTTCAATATTTATATCCAGAAAAATATAAAAAAATAGAGGATATAAAATCAAAAATTGAATTAGATAGTAGATCTTGTTTACAAGAAATGCTACAAACTATAAAGGAAATATTGAATAATAAAGATATTCCAAATGAGATAAAAGTTAGAACCAAAAATATATATGGTATATATAAAAGAATGGAAGAAGGACATAAATTATCCGATATTCATGATTTACTATCACTAAAAATAATGGTTGATGAAGTATCTAATTGTTATCAAACACTTGGTATTATTCATTCACAATATCATCCAATAAATGATAAATTTAAGGATTATATATATAATCCAAAAACTAATATGTATAGATCATTGCACACAACAGTATTTGGTCCAGAAGATAGATTGGTTCAAACTCAAATAAGAACTTTTGATATGGATAAAGTAGCATCGTTTGGACTTACTGCATATTGGGATCTAAGCAAAGGGGATGCCAGAGATACAATGCAATATGATTTAAAAAATAAATATCAGTTCTTTAAATCGTTAGTAGAAATAAATAAAGTTTTTGGAGATAATCAAGAATTTGTAAGACAAATAAAGTCAGAACTTTTTGCTGATAAAATATATGTATACACTACAAAGGGTGATGTGATTGAACTTCCGAAGGAATCAACACCTATTGATTTTGCTTATAAAATTCATACAGATATAGGAAATACAATGGTATCAGCTATCGTAAATGATAAGGCTGTGGATGCAGACTATGTTCTTCATAATAAAGATAGGGTAAGAATAATTACAGATATATTATCATATGGTCCAAGAGAAGAATGGATTGATAAAGCAAAAACAACAAAAGCAAAAAGAAAAATAAGAGAATTTAGCAAAAAATAAAGAAAAGAGGATATATATGTTAAAAGAACCAAATTGTTTTATAAATCGAGAAACGTACTATATTGAAGTATTGAAAAATGATTGGTATAAATTATTAGTTAAATTAGAAAATTTAATATCAGTTGAAACTACAAAATTTTATGAAAACAAAAGCATAATTACAATGCATTTACCAATTACGACAGGTTCAATTTCTAGCCCTATGGGAAGAGGTAGTGATTCAAAACCAGTAAAGGTATCTATTGAAAATGTCGAAACCTATTTAGCAGATTCGATGCAATTTTTGTTAGAATATGGGTGTAGACTTAATAAAAATGGAGTTTATTATATTATGCCGTCATTCAGAGGTGAAAGTGCTGATGATAGACATTTGTGTCAATTTTATCATAGCGAAGCGGAAATACCGGGAGTTTTAGAAGATGTAATGAATTTGGTAGAAGAATATATAAAATATCTATCACAAAAGATTTTAGAAACCATAGGAGGTGAATTAAAAGAAAAAATCGGTGATATTTCTCATATTGAAACAATGGCAAAAAATAAAAATATGTTTCCTAGAATTACCTTTAAGGAGGCAGAATATCGATTAAAAGAGTTATATCCAAACAGTATAGAAGAATTCATTGAATATGGAGAGAAATGGAAAAATCTTACACCAAAGGCTGAAAAAGAGTTAATAAAATTGTATGGTGGAGTAGTTTGGGTTACAAACTATGATGAATTAGCTGTACCTTTTTATCAACAATCAGATCCTAAAATAAAAGGAACTACCCGTAATGCAGATTTATTGATGGGAATAGGAGAAACTGTAGGATGCGGTGAAAGATATAAAAATTACAAAGAATTGATAAAATCAATAAAAAAACATGAAGTTAACGATAATGATTATGAATGGTACATAAATTTAAAAAAGATGTTTCCAATGCAAACATCAGGATTTGGAATGGGAATAGAAAGATTTTTATTGTGGGTATTAAAAGGTAATGATATTAGAAATATGCAAATTTGTTTAAGAATAAACGGAGAAAAAAGTATTGTTTAAAGGAGGAAAAAATATGATTAAATACACAAAAAACGACATTTCTTCAATGAGTTATACTGATTTTATTTCATTTATTAAAGAAGAAAACAGACCTTCTGGAGGTAAAAAAACCATAAGGGAAATACTAATAAATAGTTTTATTAATAAGGATTCTAATGTTTTAGAAATAGGTTGTACAAATGGTTTTACATCTTTAGAGATTAATAAACTAATTAAATGTAACGTAATTGGAATTGACATAAATATGAATAGTATTGATAATGCAAACGAAAGAATAATAAAAAATAAGTTAGATCCAAATAAAATTAAATTTGAACATGGAAATGTAGAAAATATGAAATACAAAGATGAGACTTTTGACTTAATTGTTTGTGGTAATGCATTATCATTTGTAGAAAATAAAAATGAGGCTATTAGCGAAATTATAAGGGTTTTGAAACCAAATGGAATGATTGCATTAGTTCCAATATGGTATAAGCAAACACCAGATTTTAATATAGTTGATAATGTTAATAAAATTTTAGGCTTTAAAATAAAATGCACAAGAGAAGATGATTGGTTAGATTTTTCAAGGTATAATTTAGAATTATATTTAAAGAAAGATTATAAATTTGACAATCCAAACAAGAAAGATATAAATGCTTATGTTGATAAAATGATTTCATCAAAAGAACATTTAAAAAGTTATGATGAAGAAGTATTACAACATATAAAAAAAAGATGGAAAAGTATTATTTCGATTTTCAATGATAATTTAAAAATGACAAACTATTCTATAATTTTATTAAGAAAAAGTACCGAGAAAGAAGAAGAAGAAATATTTATGACAAAGGAGATATAAATATGGATGCAAAAAAAATTGAATTGACAAATAATGATTACTTGAAAATGGTTGATAGTCCTTCCAAAGAATTTATTAGCACTATGATTGATATAATTAATAAAAGGGCAAAAAGCATAAGTGCCTGTAAGGTTTTGAGAAATTATGAAACTAATCATAAATATTTTTATCCATCAAATAATGATGTTTTAACATATAATAAATTAAATACAATATTTTTTCAATCTGTTATGCCTGAATATGAATGTATTGAATTATCGCCAATAACTCCGTTTGCACTTAATTCCACATTAACCCCATTAAGTCCTAATAATTCACTTAGTACTATTAGAAATTCCGAAGTTATAAGTGATTCGTCAATATCAATGGCGCTAGAATGTGCACATAGAAGAAAAATTGGAGATAAAAACTTAATTAATTTAGCTTCCTCCACCAGATTATTGCGTATGCAAAAATATGGAAACGGAAAAAAGGAACATTGGACACAGCATTTTAGAGCTTGCTCTTTAGTAACATCATTTAGAAACAATGACTCAAAAATGTTTGAAAGTTTGTATTTACAAATAAGTAAATGGTTAGATGTTATCTATAATTTAAATCTAGATTTAACAAAAATAAATGTAAATATAGCCTATTTACCAATCATAAAAATGTTATATAAAGAATTAGAAATCAATGAACAGTTGATACTTAAAAATTCCGTCAATCCTGATTTTAATATTTTTGAAAATTTCGATGTCGAAATGCTAGAAGAAGTAAATCAAGTTGATGAATTAAATGAGTTGAAATTGAATAAAGATTTATTATTAACAATTAAAAATTCTTATATTTATTTGAAACAAAATTTAATTGATAAATTGAAAATTAAGTATCCTAATGTCAATTTTAATTTTCAATTGAATAGAAAATCCGGAATAAATTATTACGAATATTATTGTTTTGAAACAGTAGTGACTTTCGAAAATGGTTGTGATTTATGTTTGGTTGATGGTGGAATTACAAATTGGACTGGAATGTTATTAAGCGATTCAAAAGAAAAATGTGTATCTTCTGGAATGGGATTAGAATATTTGGCTAAGGTGTATAGAAAATGAAAATTCAAATAACAGGCGCTAGTGGAGCAGGAAAAACTTATTTAGGTCATTGTTTATCACAAAAAACAGGTTTTATTCATATAGATACGGATGATATATTATGGGTATGGGATAAAAATATTCAACCATATACAGTATCAATAAGTGAACAGGAAGCTTGTGAAAAATTAAAACATTATATAGAAGGAAACAAAAACCTAATAGCTACAGGATTATTTTATCCTTGGGCAGAGGAATTAATAGAAGATTTTGATTTAGTTATAAATTTAATTACATCGACCAAAATTAGAAAACAAAGAATATTAGATAGAGAAATACTAATGTATGGAGACAGAGTCTCAGATGATGGAGACATGTATTTACAATTCCAATCATTTGTTGAATGGGCTTGTAATTATGATTCCCATGATGATAAATATGGAAGCAAAGAAGCAACAAATAATTGGATAAAAAAATTTAATTGTCCAGTTATAACTCTTGATGGTTCAAACAGTATAGAGTATAATATTGAAATGATAGAAAAGTACATTAATATAACAATTCATAAAGATTTAGGAGATGAAAATTATGATAATTCCCAAAAAATTAAAAAAAGGTGACGTTGTTGCCATTGTTAGTTTATCTAGTGGAATGGGTGGAGACAAAATTTTCATGCATAGATATGAGTTAGGTAAAAAAAGATTAGAAGAAGAATTCGGTTTAAAAGTTATAACAATGCCAAATGCACTAAAAGGATCTGAATATTTAAATAAACATCCAGAAGCAAGAGCAAAAGACTTAATGGATGCTTTTACAAATACGAATGTAAAGGCAATTATTTCTATGATAGGTGGTGATGATACTATAAGATTATTACCATATATTAATTATAAAACTATAAAAAATAATCCTAAAATATTCCTAGGCTATTCAGACACGACAATTAATCATTTTATGATGTATAAAGCCGGTTTAGTTTCTTATTATGGACCTGCAATTTTATCAGAATTTGCTGAAAACGGAAAAATGCATGACTATACTGTAAAATATATTAAAGATTTTTTGTTTGATGAAAAACCTGTTAAGATAATTTCTAGTCCACAATGGACAAACGATAGAATTGATTGGACAGATAAATCTAAAAGCAACGATTTCAGAAAAATGAATAAAGAAATTCATGGATTTGAAGTAATTCAAGGTAAAGGAATTTTTGAAGGAAAGTTGTTAGGTGGATGTTTAGATGTTTTTCAAATGTTTATTGGTACTGACATTTGGCCAGAAAAAGATGAGTGGGAAGGCAAAATTTTATTTTTAGAAACAAGTGAAGATAAACCATCACCTATGCAAGTAAAATATTTTTTAAGAAATTTGAATGCTATTGGCATATTTGATAAAATAACAGGAATCATAGTAGGTAAACCTAAAGGTGAAACCTATTATGATGAATATAAAGAAATTTTCAAGTCTGTAATAGGAGAAGAGGCAAATAAAAAAAGTTTGCCTATATTATATAATGTTAATTTTGGTCATTCAGCTCCCATGTGCATCCTGCCTTATGGAATGAATGCTAAAGTTGATTTAGAGAAAAAGGAAATTATAATAGATAATAATTAAATATATATTAGTTTTTGTATTTAATATAACATCTATATGTAGATTTATTGAATGTAAAAAAAATATATAGTAGTTTTTATAATCTGTTTTTAGAGAACTAATGTATGGTGAAAATTGGTACGATTATAAAAATGAATTACAATTTTTTTAGTTCAATCGGTGATAAACCGTTATAATTTTGAGTGCATAGTGAAATCACTATGAATTAAGGTGGTACCGCGATAAATCGTCCTTATGAGGATTGTTTATCGTGGTTTTTTTGTTAAGGAGGGACAATATGACAAAAGAAGAAAAAATTGAATTAATACTGAGAAGAACAGTTGATATTCACAATAAAGAAACTTTATTAAAAAAATTAAATAGTGGAAAAAAATTGATAGTAAAATTTGGGGCTGATCCGTCAAGACCTGATTTGCATCTAGGGCATACAGTGCCATTACGTGCCTTGAAAGTATTACAAGAATTAGGACATGACATAGTTTTTGTTATAGGTGATTTTACAGCAATGATTGGAGATCCATCTGGAAAATCAAAAACTAGACCATCGTTATCATTTGAAGAAACAAGAAGAAATGGTAAAACATATTTTAAACAAGTTTCTAAAATATTAGATCCTAACAAAATAAGAATTGTTTATAATTCAGAGTGGTTAGGGAAAATGTCATTTGAAGATGTTATTAAATTAACTGGAAAATATACAGTAGCTAGAATTCTTGAAAGAGATGATTTTAAAAATAGATTTAATAATAATATTCCGATTGGTATTCATGAATTTTTATATCCATTAATGCAAGGATATGATTCAGTTGCATTACATGCTGATATAGAAGTAGGTGGAACAGATCAAACATTTAATTTGTTAGTTGGTAGAGAGTTACAAAGAGACTATGATCAAGAGCCACAAGATGTAATGTGTTTTCCTTTATTAGTAGGATTAGACGGTAAGGAAAAAATGTCTAAATCATTGGGAAATTATATTGGAGTGGATGAATCACCTGAAAAAATGTATGAGAAAGCTATGAGAATACCTGATGATGTATTATTAGATTATTTTAAACTTACTACAGATTTAGACATGAAAGATGTAGAAAATATGAGTGAGGATATATTATTGGCACATAGAAAATATGCAGAAGAAATAATTAAAATGTATCATGGAGAAGAATTTATTAATCAAGCTGAAGAAAGATATAATACAGTAGCTAAGGGTGGTATACCTGAAAATATTGAAATATTTGAAATAAAAGAAAGTATGTTAGAGAATGGATTGCTATTGACTGAATTATTAAATTTATCAAAAATCGTTTCATCAAAATCTGAAGGAAGAAGAATGATTGAACAAAATGGAATAAGTGTAAACGGAACAAAAGAGAATGATGTTAATAAATTAATTACTACAACAGATTTTAATAATGATGAATTAATTATTAAAAAAGGAAAAAAACAATTTAAGAAAATTGTTTTGATTAAGCAATAATATATTGATATCATATTGTTACATATATTTTTGATAAAAGATATTGGATACTAGTTACTTTGAACTGGTATCTTTTTGAAATGTTGAAGTTATAAATTTTAAAAAAAACTGGGTATCCACATAAGGATAAAATGTGGTTAAAATATTATGATAGCGAGTTTTTAAAAAGAAAAAATCCATGTGTTGGAATATATGATTATATGAAAGCAAAAACAAAGAATATTCAAGAGTATACTGCATTAAGTTATTTTGGTAAAAAAGTGTTATATGGTGAATTATATGAAAATATTGATTATGCTTCTAGAGCATTAACATCTTTAGGTGTAAAAAGAACGATAGAATATAAAGATAAATATTTAGTATGCATAATTGCAAAGAAAAGACCAAATTAGAGCAATAAAAAAATTGTTCTTTTTTTTTGACTGATAATGCACAAATGAATTTGACAAATCCTAAAAAAAGTGGTAAAATACACCAACAATTAAGAAAAAGGGGTTGGGTTGAATGAAAAATTTACACGTATATGATAAAGCGTTAGAAAGTAAAAAATATAAAATAGATGAACAACAAAAACTAAGAAATTTACACTTAAGAAAAATTTTATTAGGTGAAGTTTTTGGACCATTTACAGGAAAACCATCGATTGATAAAAAATGGCTAAGATACTATAGTGAAGAACAAATAATGGCTGAAATGCCAGAAATGACAATCTATGATTATATGATGAAAAATAATCAAAAAAATAAAAACGAAACCGCACTAATATACTTTGGTAATAAAATAAGTTTTAAGCAACTAGAAAAAGCAATAGATAACTGTGCTAAAGGAATGATAAAAAATGGCATAAAAGAAGACGATATCGTAACAATTTGTATGCCAAATACTCCAGAAGCCATAATCGCTTTTTATGCTTTAAATAAAATAGGTGCTGTAGCTAATATGATTCATCCATTATCAGGTCAAAATGAAATAAAAAGATATCTATCAGAAGTAAATTCAAAAATGATAATAACAATGGATATGGCATACGAAAAAGTTTTAAATATAGTAGATCAAACAAAAGTAGAAAAAATTGTAGCTGTAAGTGCATCTGATTCAATGCCATTCGCATTAAAAAAACTATATCCATTATCAAAAGAAAGTATCAAACTAAAAAAACATGAAAAAACAATTAAATGGAATGAATTAATTAAAGATGGAAAAAAAGACAAGAAAAAGTTAAAACCTTCAGAATATAAGAAAAATAAATTATCAGTAATCCTACACACAGGAGGAACAACAGGAACTCCTAAAGGAGTAATGTTAACAGACGATAACTTTAATTGTATGGTTGAACAGTTTTTAATAAATGAAAACAATTTCAAACGTGGAGATAAAATGTTAACAATTATGCCTGTTTTCCATGGATTTGGTTTATGTAGTTCAATTCATTTACCACTTTCAGTAGGTGTTACTGCTATTCTAGTTCCAAAATTAGGAGCAAAAAAACATCAATTAGATGAATTATTCAAAAAATATAAACCTAATCATCTTATCGGAGTTCCAACACTATTTAAAGCCATGATGAAAAATAAAAAAATGGATAATATGGACATGTCATACTTAAAATATGTAGTATCAGGTGGCGATTTAGTTAAAGATGCTTTGGAATCAGATATAAATGACTTCTTAAGAAAACATAATGCTAATGTAAAATTAAGCAAAGGATATGGTCTATCAGAAGCAGTAGCAGGAGTAACTTTTGCTAGTAATGGATATAATAAAGAAAATTCAATAGGTATTCCAATGGTTGCAACAAATATCAAAATAGTTAAAAAAGGAACCGAAGAAGAAGTAAAAGAAAACGAAGTTGGAGAAATTTGTATTCAAGGACCAACAACAACAATCGGATATTACAACAATGAAAAAGAAACAAAAGAAACGTTAAAAGATGGTTGGCTTCATACAGGTGATCTAGGATATTGCGATAATGGTATTTTCTATTTTAATCAAAGAAAAGGAAATATGATAATATCAAGTGGTGTTAACGTATACCCAAGTAATATTGAAAAAGTAATTGAAAGTCATGAAGCTGTTGAAAGTTGTGCTGTAATAGGAATACACCATTCATATAAAATACAAGTACCAAAAGCTTATATAATCTTAAAAGAAGGATATGAAGCAACAGAAGAATTAAAAAATGAATTAGAACATCTATGTAAAAAGAATTTAAATGTTTATTCAGTGCCATATAGTTATGAATTTAGAGAAAAATTACCACAAACTTTACTTGGAAAAATTTCACATAAACAATTAGAAGAAGAAGAAAGAATAAAAACATATTCAAAAAAGAAATAGGGGGATTTTATTATGAAAATAGGATTTGATGTAGATGGTGTTTTAACTGATTTAGAAAATTATCAGTTAAAATATGGAAAAAAATATTTTGGAGAAGATAAATTAGTTAATGAAGATGAAATTGATATAAAAGAAATGTTTAATTGTACAAAACAAGAAAGAGAAAAGTTTTGGATTAAATATATTTGGAAATATTGTTTTATGCCTTTTGAAGAAGATATGGGTGCCTTAATTAGAAAATTAAAAGAAGAAGGCGATGAAATATATATAATTACAGGAAGAGCACACACAACTGAAAGTGGAATTACTGGAAAATTGTTTAGACAAATGTTATATCATATGTTAAAAAAAGAAAATGTTCCATATGATCATATATTTTTTTGTTCAGAAAAAAATAGTGCTGATGAAAAATTAGAATTTTGTAAAAAAAATGGTATTGATATTCTGATTGATGATAAAAAAGAAAATGTTGATTCAGCCAAAGATATTACCAAAGTTATTTGTAGAGATCGTATTTATAATCGAATGTATAACGATCCTAATGTTGCTAGAGCTAAAAATACACATGAAATTTACAATGAGATTCAAAAAATAAAAAATCCAAATTATTTTATACAATTATCTCACGAAGAAATAGAAAAATTAAATACGCAAGAAAAAATTGAATATTATAAAAATTTAAAAGAATATTACTCATCACTACCATTTGATGATGAAAAATTTTCAAAAGAAGAAAAAAACTATTCAAAATTATCAAAAATGGCTTTACCAATATATGATGCATTTGCAAAGCCTGAAGTTTTTAATAGAGATTTAGTTCCAAACGAAAACGGAATAATGTTTGTTGCTAATCATAATAATTACTATGATCAATTTCCTATTATTTCTGCAATTGGAGATCATAGACCTATACATTTTTTAACAGCAACTAAAATGTTAAATATGAAAAGAGGCACACTTTATTTAAAAACAGGGGCTATTTCTATCGATAGAGAAGATGCCGATGATAGAAAATATGCTAAAGAACAAATTATTAAATTACTTAGTCATGATAAAAATGTATTTATATTTCCAGAAGGAAGAACAAATAGAGGTGAAGATTTTCTATTACCATTTCATTTAGGTGCAGCTGCTATTGCTAAAGATTGTGGATGTAAAATTATACCACTTGCAGTAAATTATGGAAAAGGATTGAATGATTCTTATGTACGATTTGGAAAACCAATTACCGTTTCACCAACAGATGATGTAGTTGAAATTACCGAAAATCTTAAAAATACAATAGGAAATTTAAAGCAAGAAAATATTGACTACATATCAAAAAAATATGATAAAAAACTAACAAAATCAAAAAAAATACAATGATTGTATTTTTTTTATTAATTTGTTATAATGTACTTATATTGTAGAGGTGTAGAAAATGAATAATTTATATTTTTTAATTATTAGTTTTATTTATTTAATTTTAGTTATGATTATCTATTTTTCAAAAAAGAAGATCAATACTTCCGAAAATAAGGTTTATTCTATTTTATTAACTGTAACACTACTTGGAGTAGTTATTGATTTTTCAAGTGTTTATATGGCTTTTTCTGGCCTTCATAATGGCTTTTTTGAGTTTGTTAATAGATTGTATCTTGTATATTTACTTACATGGATTTCATTATTAACATCATATTCATTTATAATATCTTTAAGTAAAAAAGCTGCAAAAAAAGGAACTAGTTTTATAAAAATAATATATATACCAATGGCTATATTTTTACTTTTTTATCCACTAGCATATACTGTTGAAGGAAATGAATTTTTTACTCACGGACTAAGTGCTAACGCTATGTATGGTTTATCAACTATATATGTAATAGTCATGATTATATGTTTGCTTTCAAACATCAAAAATTTAAAACAAAAAAAATATGTGCCAATTATATTTTATATCTTCATAGGAACATTCATTACTTTAATTCAATTATTTAATCCTTCGATTTTAATAATTACAGCTATGGAAGCTTTTGTAACAATACTAATGTATTTCACAATTGAAAATCCAGATTTAAAAATGATAGAAGAATTAAATATTGCTCGTGACCAAGCAGATAAAGCAAACAATGCTAAATCAGAGTTTTTATCAAATATGTCACATGAAATAAGAACACCATTAAATGCTATTGTTGGTTTCTCACAAGCATTAGAAGAAGAAAATTTACCAGATGAGGCTAAAGATGAAGTAAAAGATATCATAATGGCTTCACAAAGTTTACTTGAAATAGTAAATGGTATTCTAGATATATCAAAAATCGAGGCCAATAAACTAGAAATAGTAAATGCTGAATACGATTTCAATAAAGTACTAGAAGAATTAGTCGCACTTACTCGTGCAAGAATGGGGGATAAACCTTTACAATTTAAAACAAGCTTTGATCCAACTATTCCAACTGTTTTATACGGTGATCATACAAGAATAAAACAAATTATTCTTAACTTACTTACAAATGCTGTTAAATATACTAAAGAAGGATATATTAATTTCAAAGTAGACTCAGTAATAAAAGAAGATGTATGTCGTTTAATAATCTCTGTTGAAGATTCTGGAATAGGAATTAAAGAAGAAAATATAAATAAACTATTTTCAAAATTTGAAAGATTTGATCTAGAAAAAAATATAACAATTGAAGGAACAGGACTTGGACTTGCGATTACGAAAAAACTAGTTGACTTGATGAATGGTAAAATTGTTGTTCAAAGTACTTATGGAGAAGGATCACGTTTTACAGTCGCAATCGATCAAAAAATAGTTAAAACACCAACAATAACTATTAAAGATCAAAATGAACAAAAAGAAGTAAAAGCTTTTGATGTATCAGGAAAAAGAATACTAGTTGTAGACGATAACAAATTAAACCTTAAAGTTGCAACACGTCTTTTAAAAGAATACAACGTTGAAATAGAAACAATTGATAGTGGTTTTGAATGTATCGAAAAAATTAAAGCGGGTAAAACTTACGACTTAATCCTAATGGATGATATGATGCCAAAAATGACCGGAACAGAAACAATTGCCAAATTAAAACAAATTGAAGGATATAATATACCAACCATAGCTTTAACAGCTAACGCCATTTCAGGAATGAAAGAAAAATATATGAAAGCAGGCTTTGACGGTTACTTGTCAAAACCAATCGATAAATTAGAATTAAATCGCATAATTAATGATTTTTTAAACAAATAGTGTTATAATTTAAGAAGATAAGGATGTGAAACAATGAAAGATGTTAATTTACTAATAAGTAATGGGGTTGATATTAATAGTAGTTTAGAATTATTCGGAGATATGGAAACATATAATGAAACATTAGAAGACTTCCTAGCTTCTGCAGAGGAAAAACTACAACAAATTCAAACATATAAAGAAACTTCAGATATGCCAAACTATGCAATACTTGTACATTCATTAAAAAGTGATTCAAAATATTTAGGATTTACTAAACTAGCAGAACTTTCTTATCAACACGAAATGGAAAGTAAAGCAAATAATTTTAATTATGTTTACGACAACTATAATGAATTAATGACAGAAGCCAATAGAATTGTTAACCTAGTAAAACAATATCTAGGAAAAGAATATGAAAAAGTAACTAATGAACCAGCTAAACAACCAATTAAAATAAAAGATAAAGCTATTTTAGTTGTAGATGATTCTACTTTAGTTCGTAACTTAATCCAAAAAGTATTTAATGATGAATTTGAAGTAATACTTGCTAGTGACGGAAAAGAAGCTTTAGATTTTATTGAAACCAATAATACAGATAATGTTTTAGGAGTATTATTAGATTTAAATATGCCAAATGTAGATGGATTTGAAGTTTTAGAATATTTCAAAAACAACAATTTATTTACAAAAATACCAGTTGCTATTGTAACAGGTGATGATTCTAAAGAAACAGTTAATAAAGCATTTGCTTACCCAATTGTAGATGTACTAAACAAACCATTTAATGAACGTGATATTAAACGTATTGTTACAAATATAGTTAATTTTAAATAGGACAGTAATAACTGTCTTATTTTATTTTATTTTAAATAACGTTAAATTCTTTGTCTTTTTTATAAAAAAATGATATTATATATATAATGGAGGAGTTGATATGATGGATGAAAAGCAAATAAACGATTTTGAAAAAGTTATGAAGTTAAAAACAGCTGAATTTATTAGATATATAAAATCTTGTTCTGATGAAGAATTAAGAAATATTTTAAACAACAAACAAACTCTTTTAAATACACCAATTGCCTTTTTTAATATCATATTATTAAACTCTCCAACGGATATTAAAATTGAAATATTTAAAGACAGAGACTATTTAAAACGCATTATTCAAATTCCTAAAAATCGTATCAATAAAACCTTCTTCGAATTATTAAATGAAGAAGAACAAGTAGAATTTTTAAAAAACAAGAAGATGCTAGATGAAATCGATGAAAATCTTTTCTTTAAATTTATTAAATTACTTAAATATGAACAAATAAAAAAATTAGAAGATACTATAAATAATTTTGTAAATGAAAAAGATTGCAAAAAAGTAGTAAACTATTTAACAGAAAGATTTAGTCTTAATAAAGATGAACAAGACATAATTGCAAATAAATTAACAACTAAAAATCGTAATATTTTTGGTTATTTATTAGCTGAAAATGTAAATGAAATTTTTATCTATAACAAATTTAAAATTAATTTAAAAATATCCGATTACGACGGAAATATTAATACATTGTGTTTTGATGATAATCAAATAATTGAAAAAGAAGAATTAGAAAAAATAAATGAAAAACATATGAATCTTCTTATTGAAAGATTAATTGAAAATAAAAAAATGTCTGCTAAAGAAGTAACTAAAGCTTTTATAGGTTCTCTTCGTATGTATGAAACATTTGGCTTTGACAATGCTATGAAAATTCTAAACGGAAAATTTTCAAGTATGAATAGTAATGCTTTAAAAAAATATGCTAAATTATATCATACAGATGAAAGAAGACAATATCGTCTTGAAAATCAAGCTAAATTTTATAGTTATGAAATGCTACAAAAAACAAAAGAGGCTTTAAAAACTAAAGATTTATACTTTTTTACTAATATCTGTAAAGATATGAATGATGACTATTTAATGAATTTCTTTAAAAAGCTTAAACAAAAAGTAAATGAAAATCCACAAAATGAAGATATCATTATTAATGAAGAAATACAAAAAGAAATTAAAGAAAGAGAAGATCGTCTCGAAGAAGAATTCGTAAAACAATACTGTCAAGATTTTAACTTTAAACAAAATCAAATTTTCGTTGACTATAACATGTTATATAAAATGTTTAAAAATGTATCTATAAGACCAAATTTAGATAAAAAAGGAAGAGTGATTCCGAACGAAGATTTAGATAAATTTCTTTTAGGAAACAAAAAACAGGATAATGATTGTCTTTTAAGACTTATTTTTAATAAAAAAGCTTTTGGTTTAAATCAAAATCTAGATACATTAATAAATTCATTTGAAGAAATCAAAAAAATAGCAACCAGAAAAACAAATAACTTTTCATTATATTCTATTTTAGATGTCATCGATATATGTAAATCTACTTTATATAAATTAAAACCAGATGAACAAGATATGACACTAGAAACTATAACTAAAATTCAAAATGCAACTCAATATTGTCATATTCCAAAAGAAGAAATACTTCTAAGAGCAAAAGAACTTCATAAAGAAAGAAGAAAAAAAGTATATGCAACTATTCCAACCGTTCATGGACAAAAAAATGACATTAAATATCAAGTGCTACCATTTGATAGCGAATCACTAATAACTTCTGGTATTGATACCGGTAGTTGTTTTAGAGTAGGGGGGCTAGGAGAAGATTTCCTTAGATATTGTATGACTAATCCTAATGCGGTTATAGTAAGTATTAAAGGAAAAAATGATAAACAATATATCTGTCCATTTATTAGAAATGGTAATGGAATATACGGTAATGGTATTGATCCAAAGCCTGAAACAGAAAAAGAACAGTTAGAAATACTTGAAACATTACAAAAATGTGTAGCTGAAATGATTGAAAAAAGTAATTATAAAGAACCAATAGAATTCGCAACGATTACAGATCTGCACTATAAAGAATTTCTAAATAAAAGAAACTTAAAAAAAATTGAAATTGATAGAAGATTACAAATTGGAGAAGATTTCTATTCTGATCTTCATAAAGAGGAGATGAAAACTTACATAATAGCATCTACTAAGAACTTTAAAGAAAGAAAATATTACGTTCCGACAAAAAAATACTATCAAGAAAGAATACCAAACTATGTATATAATACAGAAATGGAAAAAGATAAAGAAAGAATAGAATTATTAATAAATTCTATTAAATATAGTAGTATTGATTTTCAACCAAGATTAACACGTGGACAAAAAAATACTGAAAAGAGAAATTTCAGAAAGCTAAAAGTAGAAAATTTTGAATATATTATTGGAAATAAAGACTGGTTTATAGCAATAGATGACTGTTTAAATATAACATCTTATCGACTACCATATGGAGATAAAAGAGCAAATGAAGAATATCTTCAAGCATTAATATCATTACAAGAAAAATATAACATTGGCTTAGAAGGGAAAACATTGTGATGCAAAAAGAAGTAAAAGGTGAAATAATAGAATTATTTGATAGTATAAACGGTATTATAAAAGGAGAAGACCAAAAGGAATACTATTATTCTAAAATTGATTTTTTAGACGAATTTGAGCCTAAAATAGGACAAAAAGTAATCTTTAAAAAAGAGCAGTATGATACAAACAAAGAACCAATTTATAAAGCAACCTATATTTCAAAAGATGAAGAAACAAATATTTAAAGATTGGTCAAATATTGCTCATAGAGGATTACATGATGAAAAAATACCTGAAAATAGTATGAAAGCATTTAGTAAGGCTATTAAAAATAACTATGTAATTGAACTAGACATACATTTATTAAAAGATAATAACGTTGTTGTTTTTCACGACGATAATTTAAAAAGAATGACAAATAAAAATATTAATATAAAAGATATGACTTATGAAGAAATTAAAAAAATTAATTTAAAACAAACTGATGAGAAAATTCCCCTTTTAAAAGATGTATTAAAATTAGTTGATAAAAAAGTTCCGCTGCTAATTGAATTAAAATACGATCAAAAAGTACCAAAATTAGAAAAAGAAACAATTAAAATATTAAAAGATTATGAAGGTGAATATTATTTTCAATCATTTAGTTTAAAATCAATTCTATATATGAAAAGAAAAACACATAAAAAAATAGGATTATTAGTACATAATAATAACAACAAAATATATAATTTTTTAATTAACCATTTTCTTTTAAAAACACTGGGTATTGATTTTATATCTTACCCAATCAAAAAATGTCCAAATAAAAAAATAGAAAAATTATCAAAAAAAATGCCCGTTTTACTTTGGACTATCAAAAAAAATAAACAATACGAAATAGCAAATAAATATGCTGATAAAATTATCTTTGAAAATAAAACTTGTTAAATATATTTATTTATAATATAATAGAATCTGAAAGTAGTGATCATATGAATTATGAGGGTTTAAAAATACCTAACCATGTTGCAATCATTCTAGACGGAAATGGAAGATGGGCAACAGCTAGAAATTTGAGTAGAAGTGAAGGACATAGAGCTGGTTTTGATAATCTAAAAACTTTAGCGCAATATATATTAAGTAAAAATATTAAATATTTAAGTGTATATGCTTTTTCTACCGAAAATTTTAAACGTAGCAAAGAAGAAGTAGACTTCTTAATGAATTTATTTATAAAAAAATTTACCAAGGAATTCGATTTTTGTATGGAGAAAAATATCAAAGTTGTTTTTTCAGGAAGAGAAAAACCTTTACCTAAAAAAGTATATAAAGCTATGATAGAACTAGAAGAAAAAACAAAAAACAATACCGGTGGTGTTTTTAATGTTTGTCTAAACTATGGAGGACACGCTGAAATAATAGATGCTTGTAAAAAAATAGCGTTAGATTCTAGTTTAAATATAGAAGAATTGAATGAAGAAATTTTTAATAAATATCTTTATAATGATTTACCACCCATTGATTTTATGATAAGAACAAGTGGTGAATGTCGAATCAGTAATTTTATGTTGTGGCAACTATCATATGCTGAATTTTATTTTCCAGACACATATTTTCCTGATTTCGATGAAAAAGAATTTGATAAAGCAATTTTAGCTTATAATAAAAGAGATAGAAGATTTGGAGGAATTAATTATGAAAAAAAGAGTAATTAGTGCAATCATAGCTTTAATAATAGCTGTTCCGATTTTTATTAAAGGAGGAATGCTATTTAATTTATTTATTTATGTATTATCAATGCTAGGATTAAAAGAATTTTTAAATACGAAGGCAACAAAAAAAGAATTGCCATCTTTTATTGACTTTATTTCATATATTGTTATGACATTAATTGTCGTTTCTAATTTTGAAAGAACAGATATTGTATTTTCATTAGATTATCGTATAATCGTTGGACTATTTTTAATTTTCTTACTTCCAACTATTATATACCATGATCGAAAAAAATATAGTGTTGTAGATGCATTTCATTTAATAGGAGGAATTTTCTTTTTAGGTGTTTCATTTTCTCTTATGATATTGCTTAGAAATATTGATTTAAAAATATTAATATACTTATTTATAATAACTATTATCACAGATACATACGCTTATTTAACAGGAAGATTAATAGGGCAACATAAATTATTAGAAGATATATCACCTAATAAAACTTGGGAAGGAACAATCGGTGGAACTGTATTTGGTGTTTTAATTTCAACTGTATATTACATGACTGTTTTTAATTCTAAAACTAGTTTAATTATTGTAATTTTAATGTCCCTTTTCTTATCTATTTTAGGTCAATATGGAGATCTTGTTTTCTCTGCAATCAAAAGATATTATGGAAAAAAAGATTTTTCAAATATTATGCCAGGACATGGTGGAATATTAGATCGCTTTGATAGTATCATTTTTGTAATATTAGGTTTTATGTTTTTCATAACTTTAATATAGAAAAGAGGATAATATGACATTAATTTATTTCATATTAGTCTTAGGAATAACCGTTTTAATTCATGAACTAGGACACTTTATATTTGCTAAACGTGCAGGTATTTACATCTATGAATTTTCAATTGGTATGGGTCCAAGACTATTTAAATATAAAAGAAAAAATGATGAAACAGAATATTCAGTAAGACTATTCCCAATCGGTGGCTATGTTAGTATGGCTGGAGAGGATATAGAAATTGATAAAAATATTCCTAAAGAAAAACAAATGCAATCCAAGACTTGGCTTCAAAGATTTTTAACAATAATAGCAGGTGTATTATTTAACTTTTTACTAGCTATTGTTTTACTTTTTATTATTGGACTGATAAATGGCGTTCCAAATGATAAACCATATATTGAAAAAATAAGCAAAAATGCTCCAATTTATAAATCAAATATTAAAGAAGGAGACTTAATTACTAAAGTAAATAAAATAAAGGTTAAGGATAATGAAAGCTTAGTTTTAGAATTACAAGTAAATAAAGGAAAAGATATAGACGTTGAAATACTACATAAAAATGGGAAAAAAGAAGTAATAAAAGCTACACCAATTAAAGAAGGAAAAAACAAAGGAAGTTATGGATTTGTTTTAGACAGTACAATAAAAAGAGGAATAATTCCATCAATAAAATACGCCTTCACGAAAACATATAGTTTGTTAAGACAAATGGTTATAATTATTGGTTATCTATGTGTAGGAAAACTTAGCTTAAGCAATTTAGCGGGGCCTATTGGGATATTTAATATAGTTGGTCAAGCAGCTAAAGTTGGATTTATAAATATAATATATCTAATTGCTTACTTATGTATTAACGTAGGACTTATAAATATTATTCCATTACCAGCTTTTGATGGTGGAAGATTATTATTTTTAGTTATTGAAAAATTAAAAGGTAGTCCAGTTAATCCAAAAATAGAAAATACAATTCATACGATAGGATTTATGCTATTAATGGCTTTAATGATATTTATTTCATATAATGATATTTTAAGAATTCTGAAATAGATTTTAACATCTATTTTTTTTCGACAAAAAAATAACTATATAAATATTAAAATAAAATTGGTGATATTATGATAGAAATTATTGAATTATGCCATAACTATAATAATATAGTAAATTATAACTATAGTAAAGAAGATTATATAACTGATGATATAATTAATATGTATCAAAACCAAATATTTTCAAAAGAAAAAAATGTAGCCAAAATTAAAATGTTAGATGACGTAGTGATGAAGTACATTAGTAATAAAGATTTTCATAACTACATTAAAAACTACTATTTAAAGGATGATAATGCATACTTTTTACAAAGTGATTTAAAATTAATTGAATTATATGATAAATATAGAGTTCAATCAGCAATACATAGATCAAAATGGATTTAAAGAACATGTTTGTTCTTTTTTTGTAGGAAAATGAAAAATTATCACGAATATATAAGTAGGAGCGTGATAAAATGGATGAATTTAAAGATATATTGGAAGAAAAAGAATTAAAAGATTATATCAAAAAATATAAGTATTTTATTTTAATAGGTGTTGTAATTATAATACTCATTATTACAACTGTCGTATGTATTAAAACAAATAAAACACAAACTAAAAAAGAAAATGTTGTTTTAACCAAAACATCTAAAAAAGAAATATCAAAAAAAGAGGAAATTAAAAAGAAAATAAAAGTAGATATTAAAGGAGAGGTTTTAAATCCAACTGTATATGAATTAGAAGAAAAAAGTCGTGTAATCGATGTTATAAATAAAGCTGGTGGTCTTAAAGAAGATGCCGATACATCATATATTAATTTAAGTAAAAAATTAAAAGATGAAATGGTTATAATCATATATAGCAAAAATGAAATAAAAGAATACAAAGAAAAAAAGAACAGTCCTAAATACATTTATATTGAAAAAGACTGCGAATGTCCTGATGAAATGAATGAAGCATGTATAACTCAAAAATCTAAGAGTAAAACAACCAAAAATACAACTGAAAGTGAAGATAAAGAAGAAAATGATTTAATATCAATAAATAGTGCGAATATTGACGAATTACAAAAAATAAATGGAATAGGTAAATCAAAAGCTGAAAGTATTATAAAATATCGTGAAGAAAATGGTGACTTCAAAAACATTGACGATATAAAAAATGTTACAGGAATTGGTGATAGCTTATTTGAAAAAATCAAAGATCAAATTACTGTATAGCTTTTACTTATTGACTGTTTTAATTTTGATACCATACAACTTTAACACAAACTATAAAAAATCAAAATACAACTTAAATGATAATATTTTTAAACTTCAAACAACTTCATATAATATTGATGGAGCTAAATTGACTATAGAAGCAAAAGGTAGAGAAAAAATTCTTGCTAATTATTACTTTAAAAATAAACAGGAAAAAGAGAAAATAGAAAAAAATCTAGAATTAGGCGATATTTTAAATATAACAGGTGAAATTAAAATACCAAATGATAATGATAACTTTAATAGTTTTAATTACCGAAAATATTTATTGAGTAAAAAAATAAAAAGAATTATATCAGTAAATAGTATTGAAATAGCAAAGAAAAATACCAATCTATTTTATAATATAAAAAATATTACCATTAAAAAAATAAATAAAATTGAAAATAATGAATATATATATTTGTTTATTATGGGCAAAAATAATTTAGATAATAATATTAAAGATAGTTATTCAAAAAATGGTATTAGTCATTTGTTTGCTATTTCTGGTATGCACATTTCATTAATAACACTAACACTTAGTAAATTATTAAATATTATTTCTAAAAAGAAAAAATTAAATTTTGTAATCATTACTTCCTTTTTATTCTTTTTTCTTTTTTTAACTGATTATATGCCATCAATTATAAGAGCAAGTTTTATGTATATAATTATAAATATTAAGAAATATTTTAAAGTTAATATAAGTAATTTATTTATTATTTTTAATATATTTCTTTTTTTATTACTTATAAATCCATATTATATATATAATTTAGGTTTTGTTTTTAGCTTTGTAATAAGTTTCGCGCTAATTTATTTTAGTCCTTTAATTAATAAATATAAAAATTATTTTCAAAAATTATTTATGACTTCTTTAGTATCTTTTGTAACTAGTATTCCCATCTTAATTTATAATTTTCATGAAATAAATTTTATTAGTATTTTAGCTAATATGTTTTTTGTTCCATTTGTTTCTTATATTGTTTTTCCAGTCGGAATATTTTCTTTTTTCTTTTCAAAATTAAATTTTTTATTAAAAATAGTTGTTTTAATTTTAGAAAAAACTTCTAATTTAGTATCAGAAATAAACATATTAAGATTTACCTTTTCACATCCATCATTTATTGTGATTATATTATATATAATTTTTATTTTTTTAGTCCTAAAAAATAAAAAAACTTTTATAATATTGCTATTTATTTTATTAATTGTTCATCATAATTTTAATTATTTTTCAAATATAAATAAAGTAAACGTAATATCTATTGGTCAAGGTGATTGTATTTTAATAAAGTTAAGTCATAATAAAGGTAATATTTTGATTGATACAGGTGGGAAAAATGAATTTTCTAAAGAAAAATGGCAAATAAGAAAAAATAGTAAAACATTAGCTGAAAATACTATTATTCCATATCTAAAATCTGAAGGAATATCCAAATTAGATTATTTAGTATTAACACATGGTGACTATGATCATATGGGTGAAAGTATTAGTTTAGTAGATAATTTTAAAGTAAATAATGTAGTGTTAAATTGTGGAACTTATAATGATTTAGAAAAAAATTTAATAAAAGTATTAAATAAGAAAAAAATAAAATATTATTCTTGTATTAAAGAACTAAATATAGATAAATATAAATTTCAATTTTTAAATACTAAAATATATGACAATGAAAATGATAACTCTAATGTAATTTTTACAAAACTAAATAATTATAAATTTTTATTTATGGGAGATGCAGGTGTAGAAAAGGAAAAAGATATATTAAAAAAATATAATTTAAAAAATATAGATTTTTTAAAGGTTGGACATCATGGATCAAATACTTCATCTAGCAAGCATTTTATTAATCAGATAAAACCTAAATATAGTTTAATTAGTGTCGGTAAAAATAATAGATACGGTCATCCTAAAGAAGAAGTATTAAATAATTTAGAACAATCTAAAATATATAGAACCGATTTAAATGGAAGCATAGAAATTAAGTTAAATAAAAATGGATATAAGATTAGAACTTGTAATTCATAGGAAGGAGTAAGGTATGAATTATTATAATGAAATAAAAAATGAATTAATAAGTAACGAGATAAATAGAAAGGTTAAAAATTATTCAATTAATAAAAGTGAATTAAATACTTATTATAATGTTGGTAGATTATTATTGGATGCAGGAAAGCAATACGGGGAAAGTATAATTAAGAAATATTCATTAAGATTAACTGAAGAATTAGGACCAGGGTATAGTCAAAGAAATTTAAGAAATATGAGACAATTTTATAAAGTATCACAAAAATGGCAGACAATGTCTGCCAAATTAAGCTGGAGCCATTATTGTGAAATTCTTTGGTTTGATAGTAAAAAATTTCAATATTACGTAAAGATAACTGAACTAAATAACCTATCTATTAGGCAATTAAGAGAAAAAATAAAATCTAACGAATACGAAAGACTTCCAGAATCTACTAAAAATAAATTAATAAATCAAAATGAATCTAATGTAGTTGATTTCGTAAAAAATCCAATTATGATTAAAAATAGTAATAAATATGATATATTTTCAGAAAAAATATTACAAAAGCTAATCTTAGAAAACATTGAAAATTTTCTAGATGAATTAGGAGATGGATTTGCTTTTATTAAAAGTGAATATTCAATTAGGCTAAAAGATAGATATAACTATATAGATTTACTTTTATATAATATTAAGTATAGATGTTATGTAGTAGTTGAATTAAAAGTTACAGAACTTAAGAAAGCACATACAGGACAAATCATGACTTATATGAATTATATTGACAAAAATATAAAAAGCTTAGATGAAAATGATACAGTAGGTATTATTATCTGTAAGCAAGATAACGAGTATGTTATAAAATATTGCTCTGATGACAGAATAATTTCAAGAGAATATGAATTGGTGAAATAAAAAAATATATCTTTATCGTTTAAATCCTATTTTTTTATATAGTTAATAACTATATTATAAATGTCTACACAAAATATTAAGATGAGAATATATTATAATTGAATATATTTATTTAAAAAGGATATATTAAAAATAGTGAAATTTATTAGTACGCTATCGCAAATAGCGTTTATATAGATTTAGAGAACTTTTTAGTTCTCTTTTATTGACTTTTTTTATAAAAATAGTATAATAGTTAAACATTAAAGGGGGAATTAAAATGATTAAAAAAATTAAATTTTACGGATTATTATCAATTGGTATAATATCAAGTGCAATATGTTATAAACTAGTTAAAAATGAGCAAGCATCTCCTATGAAAGAAATAGGAACAGTTATAAAATCAGAAAAAGATTTGAAAAATTATAATAAAACATATGATAATAAAAATGTCGTTTTT
>OGYD01000239.1_pt1 | contig 46277 bp, 33 predicted proteins | sample 1576441 | NCBI WGS metagenome assembly OGYD01 (sample SAMEA3541537, study PRJEB24748) | human gut metagenome | biome: human gut; feature: human-associated habitat; material: faeces | place: China | collected 2012 | reverse complement strand
TCGCCCGATGCCGTGATGCCGGTGATATCCATGTCCTCCGTGCCAATCATGAAATCGACGTGGGTGTGGCTCTGGTTCACGCCGGCATCGAGGAGCTCCTGCTCGGACATCGAGAAGCCGCCTTCGTAGCACTCCGGGAAGCCGATGCCGAGCGCCAGATGGCAGGAGGCGTTCTCGTCGTAGAGCGTGTCATAGAAGAGGATGCCCGACTCCCTGATCGGCGTGTTCTTGCTGATGAGGGCGCACTCTCCGAGCCGGCAGGCATTCTCGTCTGTCTCGAGGATATGCTTCAGCACATCCTTGCCCTGTGCTGCGTCATACTCCACGACCCTGCCGCCCTCGAAGCGGAACCAGAAGTCGCGGACGACCGATCCAGCATGCACCAGCGGCAGCGCCGAATGCACGATGCCGTCAACCCTCATGCGGTCAGGCGAGGTGAAGACCTCTTCGGTCGGGATGTTCGGGAAATAGGGCAGGCCCTTGACCGTACGGGCTGCACCGCCCTCCCAGATATGGCGGGGAGTCATGCCGACCGTGAGATCGGTGCCATTCTGCGAGCGGTAGTGCAGGCGGTCGAAGTGATGCTCGTTCAGGAAGCGCTTGTTCTTCTCGAAAGCCGCATTGTGCGTCTCACAGGCTTCGCGCGGATCTTCGCCCGAAGCGCGGCTCACCTGGAGGATTGCCTCCCAGAGACGATAGGTCGCCTCGTTCTCGCTGAGGTCGGGGAAGACCTTGTGTGCCCAGGATGCGATCGGGGCACCAGCGATGCACCAGGTGTTCCTGCCGAAGTCCATCCCGTCATGGAATGCCTTGAGCTCGATATGGGAGGCACGCGATGCGGCGGCAGGCTTTGCCGGATCGATGCCCTTGAAGGCTTCGGGATCCTGGCCTTCGATGAAGAGGAAGGCAGCACCTGCCTCGGCAAGCGAGTTCAGCTGATCCTTCTTCCAGGAAGGGACATGCTCGAACCAGTCGAGTCCGACATGCTCGTATTCGAGACGCTTCGTCTCATCGTCTGCCCAGAGGACTGTCACATGGGAGGCGCCGCACTCATAGGCTGTAGCCACAAGCTGCCGGCAGAAGTCGGCACGCTCGATCGGGCACTCGACCACGAGCTCCTGGCCTTTCTGGAGGTTCACGCCCTGCTGGACAAGCAGCTTGGCATAGCGGGCAATCTGGGGCTGGAGGCGGCGCATGCCAGCGACGCACTCCTCATCCGTCATAGGTAGCGGCATAGAAGCACCTTTTCTGTTGAAGCTTTTATATTGTGTCTCCAGGTCCTAGATGGAGAAGAGCCTGGAGTCTCTCTCACCGTCTTCTTTACCCATGCAGAACGTCACCGCGACACACAAATCGCGGGCCAGAAGATTCGCATCATCCATATCGGACTTCGGGAAGACGATGACCTTGCGCCAGAAGGTCCTGTTCCTCGCCATGAGTGCCGAGCTCTTCCAGAACTGGTCGTAGCTCGAGCGCAGGACGCCGCGCTTCTGGTACCAGTCCGCGACATCGCGGGCATTGTATTCCTTGAGAAATGCCTTGACCTCGGAGTTGCTGGCAAGCGGGTAGTCAGGAATGACGAAGCCCTCGTGGCGGGCAACCTCCCAGACGAGCATCTCGGCCGATTCGAAGTAGTCGAGGTCGTCGCGGCAGATCTCCTGCGCAAGCTTGAGGAGCGCTTCTGGCTTCACCTGCTGCGGCAGGTCGAGCTTGCCGGAGTCGTCGATCCATGACTCGACGGCCTCGACGAAGTCCTTGCCGAGATTCACCAACATCCTCGCCACGAGATGCCTCCGTTTTACGAAAAAGGCCCTCGAAAGGGCCTGTCTGTAGCTCTGGAGCGGGCAACGGGATTCGAACCCGCGGATGACGGCTTGGGAAGCCGTTGCCTTACCACTTGGCGATGCCCGCATGTGCTGGATGAATGATAGCACAGCCGCATCGGAGCGGCCACTGCGAAAGCGGAGGACAGAGGTTCCATGCCTCTGCGAGGAGATTGGGTGACGGGCCCGAAGAGGAACCGGAGGAGCGCATCTTCCTGTCAGACGGCCTGTCAGCGAACTTCTCCGCTTCCGTCAGAGCCCTGCCATATCTCTGGCTCTTCGGGCATCCATGTCTGCAAGACGTGCCTGCTACGCTTTCCGCTCCCCGGAATAGCCGAGCGGAAGGAGCACGCATGAACACGTACAGACAAAGGCCTCATCCGGATCTGCCGAAAAGAGCGAAGAGACCGGCAGGAAGGGCATCTCTTCCTGACACGAGAGGAAGGCATGCCGCAAGGCGGCAGCTTGCACGAATCCTCGTGCTTGCCGTCTGCCTTGCGGCAGCTGCCTGTGCCTTGGGGCTCATGATCCCCAAGGCGGCCAAAGCATATGAAGGGAGCGTTGTCTGGAGCTACGACCCAACGACCCTCATCACGGACATCCAGGGCTCTGACGGCAGCCGCGGCTACTGCGCCCAGGCGGAGAAGAGAGGGCCTTCCGTCACCTATACCGAATGGCACTGGGTCAGCGAGATGGACTCTGCGACACTGCGCGGAGACCCTCATGGCATGAGCTGGCTCATCGCCCACTGCTATCCCCTGAACAGCACGTTCAGCGGACAGACGCTCGACGCGAAGGGCGCGGCCACCGTCTCCCAGGCTGCAATCTGGATGTATCAGGGCGACCTCACGAAGGAGCGCTACGAAGCCAAGCGTGGCCTTACCCTCTACGACTGCACGCAGGAACAGGCCGATTTGGCCTGGGCGCTTGCCCAGGAGGCGCATACGCATGACGGAGAGGCAGGAAGCTGGGACCATGTCGCGAAGTTCTGGGTCTCTCCGAACAGCGAAAAGCAGAACATCATCTCGATCCCGCCCTATGGCTCGCTTGCCGTCACGAAGCAGAATGCCGAGACGGCCATCTCTGTCTCCGGCACCGGCTATTCGCTCGAAGGAGCCGAGTTCGGCCTCTATCTCGACCGCGCGTGCACGCAGGAGGTCGAGAGCTTCACGACCGACGCAGATGGCAACGGAAAGACCGGCCTTGTCGCCGAAGGCACGTATTACCTGAAGGAGAAGAAGGCGCCAAAGGGCTTCCTCGTCAATCCCGATGTCCTCGAAGTGAGCATGGCGGGAAACCAGGAGAGCCATACCGAGGTAGCAGAACAACCGCGTCTCGCTGTCCCCGATCTCCTGATCCAGAAGGAGGACTCGGCGACGAAAGGTACAGAGCCTGAAGGCGACGCGACATTCGAGGGTGCCGAATTCACGGCGAAGTTCTATCCGGAAGGAACCGACACCTCGGGCACGCCAGAGAAGACCTGGACGATCCGCTGCGACAAGGATGGCAAGGCCAGGCTCGACGACGAGCACAAGGTGTCAGGAGATGACTGGTACCGAAAGCAGGATGGCACGATTGCCCTGCCCCTCGGCACGCTCATCGTCGAGGAGACGAAGGCACCGGAAGGCTACCGCCTTCCCACATCGAGCAGGCAGGAATTCAAGATCCAGGAAGACGACGCCACACCTTCCGGCGCGACCGTGCTCCAGCCGGCTACCGTCGAAGAGGATGTCATCCGTGGCGGCCTTGCTATCCAGAAGATGGATGCTGAATCGAAGAGTGCCGAGGCAAAGGGCAAGGCACAGCTTTCAGGCGCCACGTTCGAGATCGTGAATGCAAGCAGGCATGCAGTCGTCGTCGGAGGCACGAGCTATGCGCCGGGCGAGGCGGTCGCCACGATCGAGACCGACAGCACGGGACGCGCTGCCACGGCAGCGGATGCCCTCCCCTATGGCACCTACACCGTGCATGAGACGAAGGCGCCGGAAGGCTATCTTCTGAACTCCGACTGGGAGAAGACCGTCTCCATCGCCGAGGACGGCAAGATCTTGGAGCTTCAAGGAGACGACGCCTGCGCAGACCAGGTCAAGCGAGGCGACCTCTCATTCGTGAAGGAGGATGGCAACACAGCAGCACGTATGGCCGATATCCCCTTCAAGATCACGTCCAAGACAACAGGAGAATGGCATATCGCCGTGACCGATGCCAATGGCATCCTCGATACCGCGGCTGCCCAGTACCCGCATACCCAGAGCACGAATGCCAACGATGCGGCACTCAGAGACGACGGCACCTTCGACGACACGATGATCGTGCGCGATGCCGGCATCTGGTTCGCTGGCACGAAGGATGGATCCTCCGATCCTGATGACAGCAAGGGGGCACTCCCCTACGACGTCTATACGATCGAAGAGCTCTCCTCTCCCGCCAACGCAGGCAAGAAGCTCGTAAGCTTCGAGGCAACGATCACGCGCGATGCCTTCGGCGTGCATCTTGGCACCGTCACGAACGAAGAGGGTCCGCATATCGAGACGACACTCACAGATGAGGAGGGCGAGCACATCGTGCCGGCAACGGACGAGACCTTCACGCTCGTCGATACGGTCGCCTATGCGAACCTCGAGCCCGGCAAGACCTATGAGCTCACTGGCACCCTCATGGACCACGGCACCGGAGAGGCGCTGCCCTATGCAGAGCCTGTCACGACGAGCTTCACGGCAGCCTCCGAGAGCGGCACGACGGAGGTCACCTTCACCGTCACAGACCTTCCCTCGAGCGTGAAGCGCATTGTCGCCTTTGAAAGCCTCAAGGAAGAAGGCAAGGAGATTGCCGTACACGCTGACATAGAGGACGAGGGACAGAGCGTGCGCTTCTCCGAGCTCCACACGACGGCAACCGAAAGCGGATCCGGCAGCCATACGCTCAAGGCAGCCGATGCCGCAGAGCTCACCGATACCGTCTCCTACACAGGCCTCATTCCGAACGAGACCTATACGCTCACCGCGACGCTCCACGTCGTCGACGGCAAGGGGAATGACGGAGGGGCGCTTGTGAACTCCGCCGGCGAGACCATCACGTTCACGAAGGACTTCGTGCCCGAATCCGAAGATGGTACGGTCGATATGCCGATAGAGTTCAATGCACAGAACCTCGCAGGCACAAAGATCGTCGTCTTCGAGGAGCTCACGCACAAGGGGCATGTCGTCGGAAAGCATGAAGACATCCACGACGAGGGCCAGACAGTCGTCTTCGAGGAAACGGGCGTGCCTGACACGAGCGACACTTCCTCTGTTGCCTGGGGAGCCTTTGCCCTGGCGGGCATCGCAGCGCTTGTCGGAGGCATCTGGGTCCGCTCGAGACACTAGCAGCTAAAAGACATGCGTCATGAGAGAGGGCGGCCAGGAAATCCTGGCCGCCTTCTTCGTGTCTCTTCAGCGCATGCATCAGGACTGGCGGATGAGCTCTGTCACCATCTCGACGATATCTGCCACCTGGTCGCCGTTCACGTTCTCCGGAACATCGTCGAGCGTGTGGGAGAAGGCCGGCAGGCCATTCTCGTCCATGCCCATGATCGTGACGGAGCGGATATGGCGACGGAGCGCGGTGGTCGCATCGGTCTCGCCGATGCTGTAGCGGGCCCTGCCAAGCGGGAGGCCGAAGTCCTGTGCGATGTTCTGGAACATGCGCACAAGACGGCGGTCGGCGCGCTTCGGATTGTCATGCCCCTCTTCCACAAGCACGGTCGGGTCTCCTGCGCCGACGCAGTCAAGATCGATCAGGAAGGCGCCGCGGATATCCTGCTTGTGGGCATCGAGGAAGGCCTTGATGCCGGCATGGTCGAGCTCGGAGGCACCTGTTGCGACAAACCAGATGTCGTGGCTGATGAGGTCCTCGTCGTTCATGGAAAGGACCGCGTCACGGAGCTCCTCTTCGGAGACCTGCTGGCTCCGTGCTGCTGCTTCCTGCTCTGCAGCCTGAGCCCTGGCCTCTGCTTCGGCCTGGGCCTGGGCAGCTGCATCCGCTGCTGCCTGCGCACGCACGGCTTCCGCTCTTTCAGGATCGAGCTCATAGCCATGGGACTCCGGACCATCATCCGCAAGATCGAGCTGCGGGAGACGCAGCTCGTCCTTCGGCGTAGCGCCGCCCTTCCAGCCATGGTTCGAGCCATGGTGAGGACGGGCAGCGGTGCTGCCGTGGATGCCGGTCTCATGGTCTTCGCGGACAGGAGCCTCGGTGAAGTGGCGACCCTTCCCGCCATGGCGGCCGAAGTGATGATGCTTCTTCTCCTGATGCGACTCTTTCGCGATGCGGTCGAGCGACTCCGGCGTGATCACATCGAATGTCCCCTGTTCTGGCTTCTTCGGCATGGATTGCTGTCCTTCGGGTATCTGCATGGGCTGGCTGGCGATGCTTCCGGATCCGAACGGATCGATCGAGTGCTGCGAGGGATCGGGAAGGTCGTTCAGGATGACGCGGCGGGCCATCTGGGAGATGGCAGGCTTGAAGCTTGTCTTGCCCCACTCGGGATCGTCCGGCATCTGAGGCTTCTTGCGGGGTGCCGGCTCAGGCTCCTCCATATCCTCAGCTTCCGTGACGACACCGGAGAGATCCTTCGGTGCGATATCGGGATCTTCGGGTGTCACATCGTCCATATCGAGCTGGAAGTTCTGGGGCAGCACAGGAGCATCCGTCTCCTCCGCCTCAGAGGTCTCTTCTGCAGGAGCAGCTGCCTCTTCGGCAGGCTCAGAAGCGGGCTCTTCGGATTCAGCCGCAGCGGCATCTTCCTCTGCAGGCTCCTCTGCAACCGGAGCTGCAGGCACTGGCTCTTCTTCGCTCATCTCAGGTTCAGGCACAGAAACGGGCATGGCAGCGGTGTCGCCCGCTGCGTCTTCCGGCTCTGCAGCTTCTTCCTCGATCGGAGCAGGCGCAGCCTCTGCTTCCGGCTCTGCCTCCTGGACAGGTGCGGGCTCTTCTGCAGGGAGCACAGGCTCAGGCTCCGGCTCTGCTTCGGAAGCCTCTTCTGCTTCAGGCTGAGGTGCCTCTGCAGGCTCCGCCTCCGGTTCGGAAACGGCTGCCGGCTCAGATTCTGGCTCTGGCTCGTATGTCTCCTCAGGCCCCTCTTCAGAGACTGCTTCTGACTCCGGCTCCGGTGCGGATTCAGATTCCGCTTCGGCTTCGGGGACTGGCTCTGTGGCGGCAGCCTCCTCAGGCTGTTCGGCCTCTTCAGGTTCCGGTTCCTCGACAGGCTCTGGCTCCTCTTCGATGACCTCTATCGCCTCGGCGTCCATGACGGAAGGATAGAGGGGTCGGGGCGCCTTGGGCAGATAATCCATCTCATCGGGTGCAGAGGGATCTTCCTCTGCATCTTCCTGCTGCTCAGCCGCGGGCTCTTCCTTATGAGTCTCTGCTTCGGGTTCGCTCTCTTCGGCAGCAGCCTCCTCCGGATAGCCTTCGGGCTCTTCGTTCACGATCGGAGCGGCATCGGATGCATCGGACTGCGACGCTGCATCTTCAGGAGCAGCTTCCCCATCATCTTCAGGAACAGAAGCCTCAGGCTCTGCCGGCATCTCTTCTGCCTCAGCAGGTTCAGGCTCGAATACCGGTGCAGATGGCTCGGGCTCAGATTCCAGTGCCGCAGGCTCATCCTCTTCCGGCTGGGCAGGCACTTCTTCAGGAGCGGCTGCCTGAGGCTCTTCGGCCTCTTCCTCGGTATCGGCCTCGGACGTCTCAGCCGTCTCCTCTTCAGGAGCGTAGTCAGAGAGCGCCTCTTCTTCTGCCTCCTCTTCTATCTCTTCGAAGACAGCATCGACAGGCGTTGACTTGGATATATGTGCGAAGGGATCCTCTTCCCACGAAGCATGGACGGGCTCTTCGCTCTCAGGCTCAGACACGCTCTCCTCAGCCACAGGCTCGGCTGGCTCGGGAGCCTCAGAAGCATCCTCTTCAGGAGACGAGACATCCTCTATGTCGGCGAGATCGACAGCCGGTGTGATGTCTGCAAGGTGCTTGCCGAGATTGCGCGGAGCAGGAGCTTCGGACTCTGGTGTAGCTGCCTCTTCGGCGGCAGGTGCATAGTCCTTCGCCTGAGGCATGGTGTCGAGAGAGGCAAGCGCTGCCATGACAGCAGAATCATCGGGGCCAGGCTTTGCCGGTGCGGGCTCTGGCTCCTGTGCAGCAGGAGCAGCGGGCGCTTCCGAAGGGGCCGGTGCATGGTCTGTGCCCAGGCCCTGTGCTGCCTGTATCTCTTCGGCGAAGATGGAATCGACATAGGATGCTATGTCTTCGGAGCGGTGTGCCAGATACTCGGCTTCATCCGCATGTGCCGGAGCCGGAGCAGGCTCTGCAGCAGCTGGTGCCTCAGGCTCTGCCGGGACAGCCGCCTCTGGTTCGGGCTCGACAGGAGCCGGAGCCTCAGCCATCTCCTGCACAGGCGTGGCAGGCTCGGGTTCGGAAGGCTCGCCTTCGATTTTCGGTTCGCTCAGGGCAGCGGGAGCCGCAACCGCTTCCTCTTCGGCAGGAGCAGCCGTCTCATCGTCTGCCTCTTCAGGAGCGGGCTCTTCTGCAGCAGCAGGCTCCTCCGCCGGGGCTGGTGCTTCCGGCTCAGGTGCCTCTATATTCTCTTCCTCAGGGATGTCGCCCGTCTCGGGCTCCGCAAGCGGAACGTCGCCGTCTCCGCTCTCCCCTTCCTCATCCTTCTTCTCGCCCGCATCGGAAGCTTCGCTTCTCGGCCTTGGCTCGCCGACAGACGTTGCTGCCGAGGGCGGTTCGTCCGGTGCCATGCCGGCAGGCGTCACCGTATCGATCTGCTCCCACTCGGCATCCATGACCTTCGGCCAGAGGCGCTTCTGGCGGTCTGCGAAGGTCTGCCCCTGATAGGGGCTCTCTTCGGACTCGGCAGGCTTGTAGACGCTCTCGGTCTCAATCGGCGCCTGGGCAGGCGTCTCGCCGAGATCTTCCGGCAGCCTCTCGAAGGTCGTCGTTGCCTCGTCGTCTTCCGGCTCTTCGGAAACAGGTGCCTCTTCAGCAGCAGGAGCTTCCTCTTCCTTCGGACGGACGAGTGTCTTGTCTGCATTGTCTGCAGCATCTTCATCGGCAGGTTCAGGCTTCGGCTCTTCGTCGTCGTAGCCCTTATCGCTCTCGAGCGAATGGCGGACACGGCTGAAGAGGCTTCCGATCGAAGGCTTCTTCAGTGTCTTGTCGGCAGGCTTCTCCTCTTCGGCAGGAGCCTCTGCCTTCTCAGGCTCGGCTTCAGGGGCCTCTGGTGCCGGAGCGGACGCTGCCTCTTCGGGCACCGCCTCATTGCTTTCAGGCTCTGTGGAAGCAGGTGTCTCGGCGGTCTCTTCCTTCTGTTCCTTCGGCTCGAGCTCAACATGCGGATCCTCGTAGACAATCGGGCAGCCTGCAGGAAGCATGCCCAGCGCCTCGATGGTCTCCTTTCCATGCCTCTTGTAGCGGGCAAGGCGCTCCGCTTCGGCCTTGGCCTTCGCCTCTGCCTCGGCGGCAGCGGCTGCTGCCGCCTCCTCTTCGCGGGCTCGGCGTGCTGCCTCGCGCGCACGCTCCTCTTCCTCCTGCTGCATGCGCACAGCCTCTGCGTCGAGTGCGACATCTGCGCCAGGACGGACATTGTTGAGGATGGAGAGGAGAGCTGCGACAGCAGCCTTGTTGTCATTCGCGCCATCCGTACAGTCGCCGAAGCGGGTTGCGATATCGGAGATAGCAAGAAGGGCAGGGACCAGGGCGGCGAGGATGCCGAGGAACCAGAAGACCCTTCTCACGACAGGCGGAAGGAAGCCGAGGAGCTGCACGAAGGAGGCGATCGCAACGCCGTAGAGGCAATAGACCCGGATAGCATAGGCACGGGCATAGAAGCGTGCCATCCCCTTGTTCGCAACAATCGGGTTGACACGCGGCGTGTCATAGTGGGCGACGATGATGATGGGACGGTTGCCCTTCATGACCTTGGAGCCGGTCTGGGCATGGAAGGCGACGACATTCTGGCTCTGGACGACAGGGCCCATCTTTGCAAACGGCGTGCGCCCTGCATGGATCATGAGGAGCAGGACAGCGCAGGCGATTGCGACAACGACACCGACAAAGCCGATGATGCCGCCGAAGCCTGCAAAGATGAGGCCGAGAAGCATGGCAAGAGTGACGACCGACTTTGCGGTCTGGGCTCCTGTCGGCGTGCTGAATTCCTCGATCTCAGGGTTCACCCCATGGTCTGCCATGACCTCAGAGATGGTCTGGGCAGCCTGCAGCTCCTCCTGGCTGTTAGCCGGCGCGATGCCTATCTGCTCATCCAGGTAGTTCAGATATTCGTGCGTCTTGGACATATGTATGCTCCACCTGCCATGCGGGTCATATCAAAACGAAACAGTCAGATTGAGTATACGTCTAGCATTCCCGCTTTTCCCGACGCAGCACCGTACAAGAGAAAAACGGTATCGCTGCATGTACCCCAAAGACCATGAAAGCATGGCTCATCCGTACCAAGAGAGGGCCTTTGCCTTGACACTCCCCACGGATAAATCCGGGGGATTCTCGCTTCGTCGCAGATAGCCTTCCTTCCCCTTGCGGGGGAGGCGGGTCTTACGCCTGCTCCGCGAGCGTTCCGGTCGCATCCGCGCCCGAGGTTCCCGCAAGCCCTGCGGTACCTTCCGATAGCATCCTCGCACCTTCTGCCGCGATGTTGACCGCCGCGTTCACGTCGCGGTCGTGGCGCGTCCCGCACGCCGGGCACTCCCACGAGCGAATCGAGAGCGGCAGCTCCCCGAGCACGTACCCGCACGCCGAGCAGGTCTTGCTAGACGGGTACCAGCGCGACACCTTGACAAATGTCCGCCCGTGCCAGGCGCACTTGTACCCGAGCTGCCTGATCATCTCCGACATCGAGGCGTCGGCCACCGCCTTCGCGAGGTGGCGGTTTCGCTCCATGCCCCGCACGCCCAGGTCCTCGACGGCGACCGCTTGGCTCTCGCGGACTATCCTCGTGGTGGCCTTGTGCAGGGCATCCTTCCTCTGGTTGGCTATCCTCTCGTGCACGCGGGCGACCTTGACTCGCTGCTTGGCGTGCCTCTTGGATCCCCTTCTCTTGCGGGAGAGGCGCCTCTGCTCCCGGGCGAGCTTCCTCTCGCCTTTGGCAAGCGCCTTGGGGTTTGCGACCTTCTCGCCCGTGCTGAGTGCCGCGAGGCTGGCAATGCCCGCGTCTACGCCCATCACGGGCACCGCTCCCTCCGGCATCGGGGCCACGGGCGCGTCAGCGACCGAGAGCACGCAGAAGTACTTGCCGGACGGGGCACGCTTCACGGTCGCTGACAGGATGCGGCCCTCGACGGGCCTGCTCGCCCGTGCCTTCACCAGACCGAGCTTCGGGAGCTTCACATGGCGGGCGTCCGGAACTGCGACGTTGCCGCCGACGCGCTTCGAGCGGTAGCTCTGCCGCACATCCCGCTTCGATCTGAACCGCGGGTATCCGGGCGCGCCGCCCGTTTTGCAACGACGGAAGAAGTTGTCGTAGGCGCGCGACAGGTCCTGCACCGCGCTTTGCAGAGCCGTCGAATCGGCTTCCTTGAGCCATGGGAACTCAGCCTTCCAGCCGGGCAGCATCTTGTCGAGCTGCCACCTTGTCGGCGACTTGCCCGTCTCCTCGTAGGCGTCCCTGCACGTCTCAAGGCACCTGTTGTAGACCCACCGCACAGCTCCGAACGTGCGCTCTATCTGCGCGCGCTGGGAAGCGCTGGGGTAGATCCTGACCTCGTATGCCATCGAGACGCCCAGGCTAGACCTTCTTCTGGTTTTCGATGTACTGCTTCACGATGGAAAGCGGCGCGCCACCGACGGTGGAGACGAAATAGCTGTTCGTCCAAAGCGAGGGTATGCGGCGCTTGAGCCATGGGAACTCCTCGCGAAGGTCATGACTCGTCCTGCCCTTGATCCTCTTCACGGCCTTGTGGATGCCCAGCCGGGGGTCCACCTCCAGGAGCATATGGACATGGTCGGGCATGACCTCCATCTCGACGATCTCGAAATGGAGGTCATCTGCCACCTGCCGGGCTATCTGCCTGAAGCGCTCGTCCACCCCGTCCACAAGAACCGATCGGCGGTATTTCGGGCAGAAGACCACATGGTACTTGCAGCTGTAGACGATGTCGTTGTTGCTTCTGTACTCCATGAGCAGAGTATACCACGTGCATCTGTCTAACAATCCGGCTTTGCCGGACGCGCCTTATATCCCCATGGTTCAAACCAGGGGCTTTACGGCGCGATTTGGTAAGCTAATGTGAGAAATCTGCAAGAGACAAGCGAGGGGAAGCCATGGACGATACGCCAGATACCGAGGATGAGGTGCGCCTGAACACGAAGGATGAGGCAGCTAGGCGCGTCGCGTCGCTCGCGCTCGAGCTCATCAATGCCCGGCGTCCCCTCGAAGCCACCTATATCAATGCACATATATATCCAGACCTTGACCGGAACTCCTTCTTCAGGGCCTTGGGGCGTGACTGCGAGAGGCTCGCTGCCTGCGGCATGCATGTCGTGAAATCCACGCAGAATGACGAGCAGCTCTACCAGATCGACGAGAAGAACTCCTTCATAGGAGATGCGAAGCTCACCCAGGAGGAGGCACTCGAGCTCCAGGTGCTGCTCTCCCCGCAGGTTGCAAACCCTGCCTTTCCGCTTGCAGACGAGCTCAGGATGGCGCTCCTGAAAATCGACCGCTCCTTCGCAGAGCAGCCGCTCGTGAGCACGAGGCGTCCCAAGAAGGGTCCTGACCGCACGCTCCAGATGCTCCGCGATGCCTATGGGCAGCACCTGCTTGTCGAGGTAGGCTACTGCGATGCGGCAGGGGTGAAGAGCACGAAGACCCTCGCTCCCTATGGCTTCTACAGCTTCCGCGATACGCTCTACTGCGTCTGTGCAGAAGAGAAAGATGGCAAGCTCGAGAAACCCAGGACCTACCGGATCGACCGCATGGAAAAGCCGAAGATCCTCTCCGACAGAAGCTATACGGTGCCGGACAGCTTCGAGATCGAGGACTGCCGGGCTCTCCCCTTCCAGATGGGACCAACGGTCGGAACGGCAGTCTTTGCTGCTCGGCATCCACAGCCAGACCTCGTCTCCCTCATGAAGGCGCATGGCACGCTCGAGGAAGAAGAGGACGGGAGCTCCATCTGGCAGGTTCCCGCCAGCTCTTGGGGAGCAGCAGCATCCTGGGGCATAGCGCAGGGACTCATCCCCCAGAAGCCAGAAGAGCTGATCTCTGCTGCGAAAGCCTGCCTTGAAGGAGCGATTGCCCATGCCTAGCGGACGTACAAGCAACATCCAGGAGATACGCGAGCTCGTCGCGCTTGCAGGAGCCCTCACCCAGGCAGGCGACACGATCACCGCCGATGCAATAGAAGCACGCATGGGCATCTCGCACGCAGAGGCCGAGCATTATCTCAAGCTGCTGCTCACAGCAGGAGATGCAGAAGGAACCTATCTCTCCCTCTGCATTCCGGATGATGAAAGCGAAGTCACGCTCGCCTTCGATGGCGGCATCAAGGGAAGGCCGCTCCGCCTCACGCTTGCAGAGACCCATGCGGTGCTTGCAGCGCTCAATGCCTGCGGCGTGCCGGAAGATGATGAGCTGCGCCAGAAGATTGCCACAGGCTTCGGCCGTGCCAATGTCACGCCTGCCACGATCGAGCGCCAGCTCGAGCCCCTTGCCTCGCCGGAGGAGCACGACGTTCTCACCTCCATCTCGGAGGCCATGATCCACGGACATGCGCTCTCCTTCCTCTATCAGGGGACGAAGGATGATGCACCAAGACACCGTCACGCCCTTCCCCAGGAGCTCTCCCAGAAGGATGACGCCTGGTATCTCGACGCCTTCGATCTCGACAGGCAGGAAGAGCGCTGCTTCAAGATCGAGCGCATGGATGAAGCGGAGCCTGAAGAGGTGCCCGAGAATCTTGTCAGCGCCCCTGCCAAGACGAAGGCAGAGCCAGCACGCATGGTGAAGCTCACCTTCCTGGATGAGCACTACCTTTCGCTTTTCGCCTGGCCAGGGCTCAAGATCTCGAAGAATGCCAAGCCTGTGCAGGGACGCATCCCCTACTTCGGCACCATGTGGCTTCCGCGCCAGCTTGCAGGATGCGCCGGCAAGGTCGTCTGCCAGGACGAAGAGGTCGCAGAGAAGATGCACAGCTATGCAGAAGGGCTCCTTCACCAGCTTTCCTAGCTGGGGAAGAGCCCTTCTGGCTTCTTCTTATATATATGTAGGGCTACTGCTTCTCGTGCGAGGAGCGCCACATTTCGAGATAGCGGCCGATATGTTCGCACTCGAGCTGCGTCCGTGTCTTCGAAGGCATGGAGTTAATGAAGTCGCGGCCATAGCGCTTCTGCACGAGACGCGAGTCGCAGAGCACAAGCACGCCCGTATCTGTCGAGGTACGAATCAGACGTCCTGCCGCCTGCTTCACGGCAAGCACGGCCTCGGGCAGCTGGTAGCGCCACCAGGCACGCTGCTCGCGCACCTCCCGCTCCTGGACCAGCGGATCCTGCGGGCTTGCAAACGGCAGCTTCGGCACGACTACGCAGCGCAGCGTATCGCCTGCAGCATCGAAGCCTTCCCAGAAGCTCTTGAGCGCAAAGAGCGAGAGCGACTTCTCGCTGATGAAGCGCTCACGGAGCTGGCGGGGAGATGATCTCTTCTCCTGGCACGCAAGATCGAGCCCGATCTCCGCAAGACGGGGCTGGAGGCCTTCGAAGACCTTCTCCATCTCGCGGCGGTTCGTGAAGAGCGTCAGGACCGAGCCATCCATCACCTTGTGGATATCGAAGAGCACATCCTCGAGCGCCGGGAGATAGCCCGGATCGGACGGCTGCGGCAGGTCCTTTGCCACGACGACTGCCATATTGCTGTCGTAGTCGAAGCTCGATGAGAGCTGCACATCGCGGTAGGCAGACTCAGGAAGCCGGTCGAAGCCGACAGCATGGTTGAAGTGGGCAAAGCTCTTCCCCACTGCTATCGTCGCCGACGTAAAGACGGCACTCATCGTATCCGGCAGCCAGTTTTTGGAGAGGTCCTGGCCGATATCGATCTTCTCGGCCACGAGCTTCTCCGAAGACCCCTGGCGCTTCCTGCTCTGGAGCTGGGCGGAATAGACATAGGCAGAATCTGGCTCAAGGCAGATGAGGCGGATGCTCTCGGAGAGATCCTGCAGGAACCTGCCGGATTCGCCGAGCTCGTTTCCTGCCTGGGCGGAGGTCAGGGAGACCGTCGTCTGGGCTTCGGACAGAGCCTTTCCTGCCTGGTCGAGCCGCTCATGAGCATCCTTTGCCGCAGCGGCAATGGCCTGCCACTCCTTGGAGGCACGCACCTTCTCGTCGATCCAGAGGGTCGACCCTTCGTAGGCAGAACCCTTCACAAGATGGTGCAGGTCATGAATCGCAGCAAAGAGCTCGGAGGTCACGACAGAGGCACGCTGCACCGCAGCAGATGCCTTCGTAATGAGCCCCAGGGCCAAGGTCGAACCAGGCTGTGCCGCGACCTTGATCATCGCATTGTGGATGGCGCCTGACTTTGCGCCGCCTAGAAGCTCGAAGGCAGCACGCGTGTCATCGGAGGACACCTCGACCGCCCACTGGCGGCGTGCCTCAGACTCGAAGGCATGGGCCTCATCAATGACCCAATGGCGTATGGGGGGCAAGATCCTGCCTTCCGAAGCTACATCACGGAGCAGGAGCGAATGGTTCGTCACGACCACGTCGCCCGAAGCAGCAAGCCTCCTTGCTGCATAGACGACACATTCCTGTGGGAAGAACGGGCAGCGGGTGCGCAGGCACTCGTTCGAGGTTGTCGTCAGCATGCTTCTCGGCACGCATCTCCAGCGGATGCCGAGGGCGTCGAGATCGCCTTCCGGCGACTGCGCAACAGAGGCATAGGCCACAGCCAGAGCTGTCAGCATGTCGGAAGCAATGCCCGTGGCGGTGCGTCCAGGATTCGTGTCGAGCACCATATCGAGAGGCAGATCCTCTTCTGCCGAGCGCTGCATGCGGTGCAGGCACGGATAGTGCTCATAGCCTTTGAGTGCATGGAAGGAGACGCCTTCCGGCAGCGCCTGGTCGAGCGCCGGCAGCTCGTGTGCCATGAGCTGGTCGGTCAGGGCATTCGTCTTGGTAGCAACGCCGATCGTGACATTGTTCCTCTGTGCAAAGAGGATCTCCGGCAGAAGGTAGGCAAGCGACTTGCCGACGCCGGTGCCTGCCTCGATGGCACGATGGGTCGAGGTCGCAAGCGCGCTTCTGACCTCTTCTGCCATAGCAAGCTGCTCAGGCCGTGCCTCATAGCTTCCGTACATGGCAGCTATCGGACCATCGGGTGCGAAGTCTGACTTGATCTCTGCTTCCGAAGGGGCCGTGAGCGGACCGTCGATCTCCTTCGCATCGGCACGGTCTTCGACCGTGACCTCGGAAAGGAGGTTGCGGCGGACCTGCTTCAGGTTGAATGCCATCGCATCGTCCGTGCCCGAGAGATAGGAGAAGATGGGGCGGTATGCCCAGGTGGCATCCGGATGGAGGTCTGCAAGGAAGGCAAGGAGGCCCTTCGGCATATCAGTGAGCCCGCAGAGGATGATGGGCCACATGCCCGAGAGTGCATCTACATCGTCCATAGCGCGATGGGTCACAGAATCGCAGCCGAAAGCCTGGGCCATGGCAGAGAGCCTATGGGTCGAGAGGCTCGGCAGCGCGATACGCGAGAGCGCAAGCGTATCGATCCAGTTGTCGGAGACAGAAGATCCTCCCGGCACGGACTCCACGAACGTGCGGTCGAAGGTTGCATTGTGCGCAAGGACGAGGTCTCCCCCGACGAACTCGGCAAGGCCCGCCACGGCATCGGCGGGCGACGGCGCATCGGCCACATCGGACTGATGGATGCCGGTCAAGGCCACGATCTCGGGAGGGATCAGGCCTTTGGGACGCACGAAGGTATGGTAGCGGTCGACAACCTTCTTGCCAGAGAGGCGGGCACAGGCAATTTCCAGGAGCTCGCAGTTCTTGAAGGAAAGACCGGTGGTCTCGGTATCGAGCACCACCAGGTCTTCCTCAAGAGGTCCGAAATCCTTTTCTTGTGCGCGCTGGGCAAGGGTCAGATAGTTCTTCCTGATGCTCGGAGGCGTGTTCGGCAGGAGCAGGCTTTCGAGCGTGACGGACGTATCGTCGGTACCAGACATCAACGCTCCTCGAGTGCCCACTCCACGAAGCGGGTGCAGAGCTCGGAGAACGGGATGCCCGCAGCACGGGCGGCATCAGGAAGGAGGCTTCGCTCCGTCATGCCCGGGATCGTATTGATCTCGAGGAGGACCGGCGTGCCATCCTTCCGGACGATGAAGTCGCAGCGGGAAGCATCGCGGCAGCCAAGGGCACGGTGCGCACGCTTTGCGAACTCCTGTGCCATAGCGGTAGCCTCAGGCGTGAGGCGGGCAGGCATGATGTGGTGGAGCGAGCCCGGCTCATACTTGACCTGGACGTCGTAGAACTCGGCGTCGTAGGCAATCTCGATGATCGGGAGTGCCTGGAGCTCCTTGTTGCCGATGACAGGGACCGTGATCTCGGTGCCCTCGATGCAGGACTCGACAAGCACGTTGTCGCCCTCGGAGGACGCAAGCCTGATGGCAGGAGCAAGCTCTTCCTCGGCTGCGACGCGGGAGATGCCGAAGGAGGAGCCATTGGCAGACGGCTTCACGAAGAGCGGAAGGCCGAAGCGCTCGACAAGCTCATGGCAGAGGGCAGGATCGTCTGCGGCGGAAGCCTCGACGACCGTGCCGTCAGGTACCGGAATGCCGGCTGCGCGGTAGATCTCCTTGGCAGCATCCTTGTTCGTGCCGAGAGCAGAGGCAAGGACGCCGGAGAACGTATACGGAATATGCAGGATCTCGAGCAGGCCCTGGATGCAGCCATCCTCGCCGTAGCGTCCATGCATAGCAAGGAAGGCAACATCATAGTTGCCGGACGAGATCTTGGAGATGAAGTCGGAATCTGCAACATTCATGAGCTCGAGGTGGGCAAAGCCTGCCTCCTCGAGGGCGTGCATGCAGTTCCTTCCGGAATCCATCGAGATATCGCGCTCGTCCGACCAGCCGCCAGCCAGCACTGCGACACGGAGCTGCTTGATTTCATCCCTCGTCATGTGAACTCCTTTGAGCCCTCACGCTCTGATGAGCAGCAGGGCGAAGATGTGAAACAATGTACTGAGTTACTAGAGGATACATCTCCTCAGCCACCAAACGGAGAAGAGAGAACCATATGGTTTCAAACCAGAAAAGTCCTACGTCAGAAGAGAGTCCTGCCGCACGTCCCGATATCCATACGCTTTCGCACAAGCGGCTCGCAGAAGTCATCGAGGAGCTCGGAGAGCCAGCGTTTCGCGTGAAACAGATTGAGTCCTGGGTCTGGGAGAAGAATGCCCAGAGCTTCGACGAGATGACGAACCTGTCGAAGGCACTGAGGGCAAAGCTCGAAGAGCGCCTCTCCATGGGCAACGCTGTCGAGCTTGCACGCCAGATCTCTGCTGACGGCAGCCGCAAGTACCTGCTCCAGTTCCCCGACGGCACGACGGCAGAGTGCGTCGGCATGCCGACAAAGAACAGGCTTGCTGTCTGTGCCTCGACGCAGGCAGGCTGCGCTATGGGCTGCGCCTTCTGCGCGACAGGCAAGGCGGGACTCACCCGCTCGCTCACATCCTCCGAAATCTACCAGCAGGTCATGCATGTCGCAGACGACTTCCAGACCCGCGTGACGAGCGTCGTCTTCATGGGCCAGGGCGAGCCTTTCATGAACTACGACAACACGCTTGCAGCGCTCAGGCGCCTGAACGACCCTGAGGGCGCTGGCATCGGTGCCCGCCACCTCACCGTCTCCACCTGTGGCGTCATTCCTGGCATCATGCGCTTCGCGAACGAGCCAGAGCAGTTCACGCTTGCCGTGAGCCTCCACTCCGCAAACCAGAGCACCCGCAACAAGCTCATGCCGGGCGTCAAGAAGTACTCGCTTGTCCACCTCTATGAGGTGATGGGCGAATATGTCGACAAGACCGGACGCCGGCCGACTTATGAGTATGCTCTTATCGACGGCATCAACGACAACGACGACGAGCTTGGTGCCCTTTGCGACTTCACGCGCGGTACGCTTGCCCATGTGAATATCATCCAGCTGAACGATGTTCCCGGCTCTCCGTTCAAGCCCGCTACACAGGAGCGTGCAGAGCAGTTCGTGCAGCAGCTCGGACGTGTCGGTGTCGAGGCAACGATCAGGAACTCCCGTGGCGCCGATATCGATGCGGCCTGCGGCCAGCTCTCTCAGAACTACTACCGCCAGCTTCAGTAAAGAATCTGCAGATAGATGAAGGGGTACTAGAACATTTGTTCTAGTACCCCTTCTCATTAGCTGTTGGACCCGCTCAGTATCCGAGGCTTTCCCACTGCCGTTCGACCGCTTCGCGGTTTGCTTCATTCTCTTCAGCAGTCGGATCTGCCGGCTTGCTTGCAGCCACCATATCCTGGATCTTATTGACTGCTCCCGATACCGCATCCTTCATGCTTGAAAGCTTTGCCTTCGTCTCAGGCGTCAGGACATTGCGGTAGATATAGATGCCGCCTGCAACGAGGATGGCAGACTCGACAACGGTACGACGGAACTTGCCCATCACTCCCCCATCTCCGATCCTGCGGCACGCTGGAATGCTTCGATGATGCGTGCCAGATCGTCTTCATCTCCGAACTCGATCTCTATCTTATGCTTTCCGCCACGGGCATCTTTCACACGCACCTTCGTGTCGAGAATCTCCCTGAGCTCTCGTGCAGCCTGCTTGTAGCTCTGCGGTGTCGGCGGCTTGGGAGCTTTAGGCTCTTTGCTGACAGAAATCAGCGAAGCAAGGTTTTCTGTCTGACGTACCGTCAGATTCTCCTTTATGACACGCTCGGCAAGGGCGATGCGGCCTTCTTCGTCAGGCACTGCGAGGATGGCACGGGCATGCCCCGGAGTGATCTCTCCTCTTGCCAGATAGCCCTGCACCTCTTCCGGAAGATCGAGAAGACGGAGCGTATTGGCCACCGCAGAACGGGACTTGGAGAGGACCTGTGCCACCTTCTCCTGTGTCCAGCCATTCTGGTCGACGAGTTGGCGGAGGCCCTGAGCCTCTTCGACCGGATTGAGGTCGGCACGCTGGAGATTCTCGATCAAAGCAAGCTGGAAGACATCCTCATCCGAGATATCGCGGATGACTGCAGGAATCTCCTTGAGCCCCGCAAGCTTCGACGCCTGATAGCGTCTCTCCCCTGCCACAATCTGGTATGTGCTGCCTGTCTTGCGTACAAGAATCGGCTGCAGCACGCCATGCTGCTTGATGGAATCAGCAAGCTCCTGGAGCTTCTCCTCATCGAACTCCTTGCGGGGCTGGTCGGGATTCGGCTCGATCTTGGAGATTGGCAGCGTTGCATCAGCCTTTGCGGGACCTACTTCAGCGTTGGCCTCTCCCATGAGGCTTTCGATGCCACGGCCCAGTCCTTTCCTAGCCACGACGTGTCACCTCCTTGGCAAGCTTCATATATGCAAGAGAGCCCTTGTTCACACGCGAATACATCGTGATAGGAAGACCGTAGGATGGAGCCTCTGCTATCTTCACGGAACGCGGAATCATATTCTTGAAGACCTTGTTGCCGAAGAACTTGCGCACCTCGTCGACAACCTGCTTCGAGAGTGTCGTCCTCGAGTCATACATAGTCATGAGAACGCCAAAGACGTCGAGCTCTGGATTCAGATGCTCCTGAACCATATGCATGGACTCCATGAGCTTGGAGACGCCCTCCAGTGCATAGTACTCGCACTGGATAGGAATCAGGATGGAGTCCGCTGCCACGAGCGCATTTATGGAAAGCAGGCCGAGCGAAGGCGGGCAGTCGATAAAGACGAAGTCGAATTCATCCTTAATCTGATCGAGCAGGTTCTTCAGGCAGTACTCGCGCTTGTCGGTATTCACAAGCTCGATCTCAGCACCAGAGAGCTGCACGGTAGCGGGAACTACAAAGACATTCGGCTCGCAGGTATCCTGAATCATGGAATCGATAGGCTGATCATTCAGAAGGGCGTCATAGATATCGTATTCGAGCTCTTCCTTATCAATCCCATAGCCAGATGTCGTATTGCCCTGCGGGTCGAAGTCGACAACCAATACCTTGCGCTTGTTCTCGCCAAGTGCTGCAGAGAGGTTGATGGCAGTGGTCGACTTCCCTACTCCACCTTTCTGATTGATGATTGCGATGACATGCGTAGGCTTCTCTTTGTTGAAGCGCTTCTTGTCCTGATATCCCAAGTCTGCTCCATTTCGTCTGCATTTGCTTGCCGTACAAGGACTATCTTACCTTCTCAGAAGGCCAGCAATGGCTCTCCCCTCTTCGCTGCAGAGATTTTCTGTTTCACGTGAAACACGTATATATCTTCAAGTATTTAGCTAATGTCGCTCCTCCACCAATTGCAGATCTTCAAGATGCTTGTCTCTCATGTTTCACGTGAAAAATTATCTAATCCATCTCTCATGATGTGCTTCGATACAATTGAATGTGCTGCTGATCTTCTTGCGTGTTCCACGTGAAACAGAGACATCATGTATCTCGTAGATAGACATACGTAGAATCCGCAAATGAAGGACAGACAACTCATCAAAATGTTCCACGTGGAACTTATCCAATACCATTTATCACGTATAACCAGCCTGTCGAGTTCGTTGATGAGGATGTCGAGTTGACAAATCTACCTGTCGAGTTCACCAAAATCTGGCATCGTATACGCTTTGCATGTCTTTCGATAGAAATATAGCAAGCCCATAGCATTCGAGTATCGAAAACTTGCCTTTGCAAGATAGTACTAATGGAATTTAGCGTGTCGATCTATGAGCATTTGGCAAGATGGCCTCAGACAGTAATTCTTAGTTAAGGCAACATCTACCTTGCTTGGGTCTATTGACTAACCCAGTCATATAGAAATTATTAGGATAAAAGAGATGCCTCATGGATTCCTTCATCCTGTTTCACATGAAACATATCAACTCATCCCATATCTAACCAGAACATATGTATGTATGTCGAGTTGATAGATCTACCTGTCGAGTTCGTTAGGCTCCAACGATCTTGCAGGCTATCGGAGTCAGACACAGACCGCGACTCATTTATATCAATCACATCTAAGGGCCTTATATTGAACATTTACTGCTTGCAGACTTCATGTCGGCAGCTGTATCACTCTGCAGATATTCAAGAGGATATTCACAGGTGCGTGTTCATCATCAGTAAAATCACTGGGTCTAGAACACATGTATGTCGAGTTGAGATTTCTAGCTGTCGAGTTGGCTATTCTTGCATCCACTAGGTTCCAGCACTTTTCATATTCAAGGCACATAGATACTGTTTCTTCTGGCAGACGCTGATCATCGGTCACTACAATCACATCGAGGGTCATATTCCTATATCCAGTTTTGTGCACAGAGAACATATGCTGCTTCGAGAGTCCAACCAACCCATAAAGCCTAACAAGGAATTTTGCTATTTAAGCCAGTAATATGCCTGTAGCATATCGAAGCTGTTTCAGCTGATTTCGTATGCATAAGGAGAAAGAGACAGTGTAGGAGATTCGAGTACATCCAATCAGCAAAATCAGTTTGGTTCGTGGTGCAGCTGCAGTTATATCTGAGGCATGATTCATTCATCTGCCGTCTTTGCATGCGTTTTGTGCAACACGAGAAAGTACAGCTCTACTTATGACCAGAGCCGAAGCACCGATTGATGTGCTCCGACTCTGCTCGTTCAGACACTTTGAATTGCTTTCTTCACCAACCAAGCATGCTGCTTGTTTGAAAGCTCTATTTCCTAGTGAGCGGATGGTGTTGAGCCATGCCGGGGCGGCGAGGAAGCTTGATCTGCGGATTCCTTTCACGTGTATAGACCAGGAGCTCACGATGGCCCATATCATGGGGAAGCTCGATTGTTTCACGTGAAACAGCATCCATGCCGCAGAGCTCGGCAGCATACAGGCTGTTGTCGTACTCTTCATCCGATAGCTGGCCTTTGCTCACAACAAGGGAGCCATGGCGGCAAAGAAGAGGAGAAGCGTATTCGATAAGGACAGAGAGGGGAGCGACAGCGCGAGCGACAACGGTGCCAAACTGACGCTTGTTTGTCAGCGCAAGCTCTTCTGCCCTGACTGCATCAGCTTCGATCCTGTCATCTAAACCAAGCTTCACGAGGAAGTCTGAGACGGCAGCAATCTTCTTCTGGGTCGAATCGATGAGGAGACCCTGAGATTGGCTAATGATAGCCAGAGGAATGCCAGGAAATCCTGCGCCGGTGCCAAGATCGAGATAGGGGAGATGCGTCTTCTTCTGGCTCTCCAGGAAAGAGGGGAGAAGCGTCAGCGTGTCCACCACATGGAGCGTCACAGCGCTTTCGGGGTCCGTGATCCTCGTGAGATTCATATGCTTGTTCATCTCTACGACGAGGTCGAGATGCCTGAGCAGGAGGTCTTCCTGCCCTTCATCGGCATCGATGCCAATTTGGTTCAACTCTTGATGCAACTGCTGCCGTACCGATTCTCTTTCCTCGAACATTCATCCTCCTTCGTCGTCTTCATTGTCGCATAAAAGAGCGAGACCGCCGAAGCAGTCTCGCTCTTATCCATGCTCTATGTGTCCTGGAACTATTTGTTCACGAGCGTCACAACAACGTGGCGCATCGGCTCTTCGCCTTCGGAATGCGTGACGACGCTGTCATCGTCCACAAGTGCCAGATGCACGAGACGGCGCTCGTAGGCATTCATCGGCGGCAGGCTCACTGAGGCGTGCTGCTTCTTTGCACGTGCTGCAGCAGAACGGGCGAGAGACTGCACCTTGTTCTTGCGGCGGCTCTTGTAGCCCTCGATGTCCACGACAATCGGATAATGGAAGCCGAGCGTGCTGCTCAGGAGCGAGGATACGACCATCTGGAGCGCATCGAGCGTGCGGCCATGACGGCCAATGAGCACAGCAAGGTCTCCGCCATTGATATCGAGGATGAGCTCGCCGTTGTCTCCGTCGTACTCATCGATGCTCGAACCGGTCTCACCGAAGTAGGAAAGGATGTCCTTGATCGAGCGGATGGCTGCATCGGCGACGAAATCGAGCTCGTCGTCGGTGAGCTCCTGGCCTGCCTCGTACTTCTCCTTGATCGTGGCAGCCATATCGGACGTGGCTTCGGCAGCGTCCGCCTGAGCCTCGGCCTCGATTTCTTCCTCCATGTAACACCTCCTGGATAGAAAAAGTGCAGCAGGGCATGTGCCCTGCTGCGTGAATGCTAGTTCTTCTTGTGCTGGCGCTTCTTCTGCTCGCGGCGCTCGACCTCGATGACGCGGCCCTGCGCCTCCAGCTTGGCAGCCTGCTCGGCCTTGACCTTGTCCATGACCTTCTGGGTCACGAACTTCTGCTGGGCCACCTGCCAGATGGCAGAGGCATCGTAATAGAGAAGGACGGCTGCCGGCACAGTCCAGCCGAACCAGACCATCATGACGGCCATGACAATAGCCATGATGAGGTTCTGGCTGCGCTGCTCCTCAGGCATGTTCTTCGCGTTCATGAGCATCGGAAGGAGCGTGAGCACGCCGAATGCTGCAACGAAGAGCACATAGGGGAGACCTCCGCCAAGCCAGCCGTAGTCAGCGACTGCCTGCGAAGGAGAGATCGAGATGGAAGGGAGGATGCCGTAGAAGCTTGCATCGGAAGGCACATTCTTCGCGACCGTGAAGAGTGCGAAGAAGACAGGCATCTGGATGATGATAGGGAGGCAGCCACCGAGAGGATTGAACTTGTTCTCGGAATAGAACTTCTGCATCTCCTCCTGCATGCGCTGCGGGTCGTCCTGATACTTCTCCTGGATCTCCTGCATCTTGGGCTGGAGCGCCTGCATCTTTGCAGACGATGCCGTGCTCTTCGTCATGAGCGGCATGATCAGAAGACGGATGATGACCGTCAGGATGATCACGGCGAGACCCCAGTCGCCGCAGAAGCTTTCGATGCCAGCGAGGATGCTGGTCATCCAGTTAATAAACCAATCCCACATCTTTCCTCCGTAGCCAGATATCAGGGAACCGGGTCATAGCCACCACGATGGAACGGATTGCAGCGCAGGATGCGCTTGAACGCAAGCCACGACCCCTTTGCAGCTCCGTACTTCAGGATGGCTTCTAGAGCATATTCGGAACATGTCGGCTCATAGATGCAGGAATCTGGCAGAAGGGGAGAGATGTAACGACGGTACCCCCTGACAAGAGAGGTAAGAATACGCGCTGCTGTGGACTGCTCGTTTTCTGCCTCCAGCATCATCGAACGCCCGCCTTCTTCAGAAGCTTCTGAAGGGCGGCGCCCACTTCGTCCGGCTTTGCATCATGCGTGTCGCGGGTCGCGAAGAGGATGATGTCATGCTTCTCCAGAGGCATCCCCGTCGTGCGGGCAGCCTCGCGCAGAACCCTCTTGCAGCGGTTGCGGAAGACCGCATTTCCGAGCCTTTTAGGCGCGACGAAGGCAATCCTGCCCGGATTGCCTTCGTCTGCCACGGCTACTGTCATGCGGACAAGCCGGTTTGTGTACCTACGGCCACGCGAGAAGACCCGCTCAAAATCCTGTCTGGATTTGATGGTCTCCATTGATGCACCTAGACCGTGAGCCTCTTGCGGCCCTTTGCGCGGCGGCGTGCGAGGACCTTGCGGCCATTCTTGGTTGCCATGCGTGCACGGAAGCCGTGGGTCTTGGCACGGCGGCGCTTGTTCGGCTGATAAGTGCGCTTCATATCGTTTCCTCCTGTTAGAAGTACCAAAGGCATAGGTGCAATAGCCCTAAGATTGTAAGAGTCTTCCTGCGATGATGTCAATTTTTTGAGAAGTTCTCCTCAATTTCTTTTCTGCGCAAGACACGGCGTCCATCCAGCGCGTCCTGAAACATTTCGCATGTTTCGACAACTTTCCATCCGGTGATGAAAATTTCCTGCCGAAGCCGCGAATATTCGTCTGAGTTTTCATCTTTCATTCGTCACATGTTGAAAACTTTCGATGGTCTTTTCGACGTTGTTTTCACAATGACCGAAAACTTTCTTCCAGTTTTCTTTCTCCGTGAAAGTTTTCTTCAATTGTTCAGCCATGGAAGAAAACCTTTCGCGTTCTTTCATCCGGGCCATGAAAATTTCTGCGCCGTAGTAAGCTAGGAAGGCATATTTCACGAGATAGGGAGGTGCGGGATGGCAGAAGATTTCTACCCGTTCGTCGAGAATCCGGGGTCGGCAGGAGACCATCCTGCACTCGAAGTCCACTATGCCGCACGCATCGCGGTCTACGACGATGCAGCTGCAGCGCCCAGGGTCGTCGTCGTGGAGCCCAAGGATGTCCGCACCTATCTCGAGGAGATCACAAGCGAGGTCACGCGCCTTTCCCATGAGCAGGGAGGCACGATCCCGTTCATGGTGATACGAGAGATTGTCGAGAACTTCATCCATGCCTACTTCATGGAGCCCACGGTCTCGATCCTGGACCACGGAATGACGATAAGGTTCTCCGATCAGGGGCCAGGGATCCAGCAGAAGGGGCGCGCCCTCGAGTACGGCACAAGCTCTGCTACAGAAGAGATGCGCCGCTATATCAGAGGCGTCGGCTCAGGCCTTCCTTATGCCCAGCAGTACATGGCCGACAAGGGCGGCACTCTCACGATTGCAGACAACATAGGACATGGCACGATCGTGACCATATCCATGAAGAAAAGTGCCGACACGGAAAGCGCTCCTGCCTCTCAGCAATCCATGCAGGCACAGCCTTCCCAGCAGCAGGCAGGCGCATACCCTGCACAGCAGCCATATCCCCAGCAGATGCACCAGCAACAGGGCTATGCGCATCAGGCCGCTTCCTGGCAGCAGATGCCTCAGCAGGCCAATCCCTATCAGCAACCATGGGGTCAGAACCCGTATGGCATGCAGCCACAGCAGGGATATGCGCAGTACCAGCCCTACCAGCAGCAATATCAGCAGCCTTGGCAGCAGGCATATCCAGGGGCTGCCCAGAACATGCAGCAGGGCATGCCCCAGCAGCCGATGCAGCAGATAGGCCAGCCTCAGGCGGGACCATATCCTGGCCAGCAGATGTGGCAGCAAGACCAGATGACTCAGGGCCAGCAGGACGGCTTCCTGCAGCAGCAGACACAGCCCCTGCCTGGCACGCAGCAGGCTCCGGCTTCCCAGAATGCCTTCTCAGGGCTCCATATCTCGGAGCGCGGGCAGTCGGCACTCCAATATCTTGCTGCCCATGAAGCGGTAGGACCGTCGAATCTCGTGAAGGCCTACGGCGGCTCCCAGCCTACCTGGTCGCGCGAGCTCAAGGAGCTCGAGGGCATGGGCCTCATCAAGAAGGATGGGCAGAAATACTATCTGACCGAGGTCGGAAACCTCTTCCTTGGCTCCCATTAGCTCAAAATGCAGCAATTTATAGTTTTCAACATGCCTTCGCTTGTTCTACAATGAGTTTTCGACAAATTGGCACCACACTCCCAAGGAGCAGGCATGGAGGTATCCGCAAACGAAGAGGCACGCATCCTCTGGGATGATGTCCTGGATCTTCTCAAGGCAAAGGAGCTCGCTCCTGCTGTCCTTGCCATGCTCAAGAGCTGCACGCCGGAGCGGATGGGGGAGGGCGAGTTCCACATCTCGACAACGACGCGCTTCGTGAAGCTCAAGGTCGATGAGAACCGGCCCCTCATCGAGGAGGCGCTGAAGGAAGCAGCCTTCGAGGATCTCGCGCTTGTCTGCGACCTCGGCGATGCGAAGAAGGTCGCCGTGCATACGAACTCCGAGGTCACGCAGGAAGAGCTCGACGGCTTCCGCCGCCAGCAGGAGCAGCCAGAAGAAGTGCCGGCACCTGCCTTTTCACCTGCCGCACCAGCTCCGAGCGCTCCCCAGAAGAAGGCACCTCTTCCTCAGGACAACCCCCTCATCGAAGCCATCCCCGAGAACGACTCGAAGCTCACATTCGACCGCTTTGTCGAAGGCGAGGAGAACCAGATCGCCCTCCAGGCAGCAAAGCAGGTCGCAGACGGCGAGAACAAGAGCTACAACCCGCTCTTCATCTACGGCAAGAGCGGTCTTGGCAAGACGCATCTGCTCAAGGCCATACAGAACTACATCGTGCAGACCCAGCCGCAGCGTGCCTGCGTCTACCGTACCGGCACAGAGTTCGTGAGCGACTATGTCCAGGCCATGACGGAGAAGGATGCAACGGCCAGAAGCGCGCTCGAGCGCCACTACCATGCAATCGATGTCCTCATCATCGACGATATCCAGCAGATGGTAGGACGCGAGGGCACGATCAACTTCTTCTTCAATACGTTCAACTACCTGCGCGACCACGGAAAGCAGATCGTGCTTGCAGCAGACCGCTCTCCCATGCAGCTTGGCATGGGCACAGATGGCCTCGACGAGCGCGTGACCTCCCGCATCGACTCAGGCTTCACCATCGGCATCGAGCAGCCAAGCTATGAGCTCAAGCTGAAGCTCGTGAAGACGTTCTATGAGCGCATGCGCCAGGATGCGATAGACGAGCACATAGAGGATACGACAGGCGAGATCTCGGACGAGAACCTCGAGCTCATGGCAGAGAAGTCAGGCACGAATATCCGCGTGATCTCGGGCTTTGTCCAGTCCTGCCTCATGATGGCGCACAGGAAGGAGCTCAAGGGCGAGGAGCTCACGCGCGATGATGTCATAGCCCAGGCAAGCCTCAAATGGCCGACAGGGCAGAAGATCGTGACGATCGAGCAGATACAGAAGGCAGTGGAGGCCTACTACGGCGTCCAGCATACCGACCTCATAGGCTCCAAGAGGAACAAGGAGCTCATGGAGCCAAGGCATGTCGCCATCTGGCTCTCCCGCGAGCTTACCGACAACACGCTTGCCGATATCGGAAAGAAGTTCGGCGGCCGCTCCCATGCTACCGTCATGCACAGCCTGAAGTGGGTGGATGCCCTTCGCAAGGAGAACCGCATCTTCCTGCAGAAGGTCGACACGATCTCGGAGGAGATCACGGAGTAGGCAGACGTCTGTCACAAATCTTGCAGAGAAGCTGTCGAAACCTGTCAGCAACTCGGCATATCGTGGTGAAAGAGATTGTCAAGGGATTGATGAAAGGTGAAAGTGTTCAGGACCGATCAGTTTTCAACCACGTATGAAACAGGCTTCCAACAGGGAATATGCCAGGATTTCGACTTTTCAACAGGCCTTACTATGACTGCTATTTCTTTGTATCTTATATATCTATATAAATAAGAAAGGGGCAAGGACCTATGAAGTTCACCGTGAGCCAGTCTTCACTTGCACAGGCACTTGCAATCGTATCGAAGGGCATGGGATCGAACGCTTCCCAGCCCATCATCTCAGGCGCCCATCTCATTGCAGAGAACGGAACGCTCGAGCTCCAGACGACGGATACGACGATCTTCATCCGCCATTCCATCCCTGCCAATGTGGATGAGGCGGGAGAGACGGTGCTTTCGGGCAAGATCCTGATGAGCATCGTGAAGAACCTTGCTGATGCCCCGATCTCTGTCGAGGGCGACGACCACAATGTGATGATCGCCTCCGGCAAGTCCTCATTCCGCCTCAACGCCCTCTCTCCCGAGGACTTCCCGTCCTTCCCGGAGTATGAGTTCGAGAATTCGGTCGAGCTCGACTCCGATGTGCTCCAGACGATGGTGGACAAGGTCTACAAGGTCACGTACAAGGACAACTCCCGTCCTATCCTTTCGGGCATCCTGACGACCGTCGAGGACAATACGATCCGCCTCGTCGCGACAGACTCCTACAGGCTTGCGGTCTGCGACACGAATGTCGATACCTCGAACACAGAGGCCTTCCGTGCCATCCTTCCGGGTTCCGTGTTCCATGAGGTGCTGGGGCTTCCGGGCATGACGGAGAAGATCTTGATCGGCATCACGCCCTCCCAGGTCGTCTTCCAGTTCGGCAACACCACCTTCATTGCCCGAAAGATCGAGGGCAACTTCCCGAACTACAAGCAGCTCCTGCCGAAGTCCTGCACAACGAAGGTCACGGTCAATGTCGCAGAGCTTGCCTCGGCCCTGCGCCGTGTCTCTGTCATTGCCCTTGCGAACCCGTCGGTCCGCTTCGATATCGAGTGCGACGCGAAGCTTATGAAGCTCTCTGCCACCTCTCCCGACCAGGGCGATGCAACGGAGTATGTGAATATCGACGCCGAAGGCGAAGATCTCTCGATTGCCCTCAACTACCACTATGTGAACGACTGCATGAACGCCGTGTCCGACCAGGACGAGATCACGCTCGAGCTCCAGAGCGCTATGCAGCCGGGCATCTTCAAGAGCTATGCGAAGGTGAACTACCTCTATCTCCTCATGCCGGTCAGGATGTAGCACGTGGGCCTCAAGGTCGAGACGCTCTCGCTCTGGAACTTCCGGAGCTTTGCCGAGAAGACGATATCCTTCGACGAGAAGATGACGATCATCGCAGGTCCCAATGCCGTCGGGAAGACGAACACCATCGAGGCGCTCCAGCTCCTGACGGCTGGGTCCTCGTTCAGAAAGCCGACAGCGCAAGAGCTCCTGCGCGAAGGGGCAAAGGCAGGACGTGCCGACCTCTCGCTTGCAGGGGATGGCCGCGAGGTCGATGCGGCGCTCACGCTCAAGGAGGGCAAGCGCCGCTTCTTCTGGTGCGGCAAGCCCTGCCATGCGCACGATCTTTCCGGCAACCTCATGAGCGTCCTCTTCACGCCGGACGACCTCTCCCTCGTGAAGAGGTCCGCAAGCTTCAGGAGAGATGAGCTCGATGCCTTCGGTGCCCAGGTGAATAGGGGCTATGCAAAGGTGCTCCGCACCTATACAAGGGGAATCGAGCAGAGGAACAGGCTCTTGAAGGAGCCTTCCTTCGATATGGGCCTCCTCGATGCCTGGGATGCAAGCGTCGCGCTTGGAGCGGCAACGCTTCTCGTGCACCGCCTTGCGCTCTTCAAGAGGCTTTCTGTGGCCGCGCATGACATCTATGGACAGATTGCCCAGGAAGACCTCTCCTGCGCCTACAGAAGCTCTCTGGGGCCCTTGCCGGAGGGCGCCACGCGCGAGGATCTGGTCTTGCTCATGTCAGATGCTCTGGCAAAGGGCAGGGAGCTCGATCTCAGGCGCCAGATGAGCTGCGTCGGCCCCCACAGGGACGATATCGCCTTCGCGCTCGACGGACGCGATGCGAGAAGCTTTGCCTCACAGGGACAGCAGCGCACGATCGTCCTTGCGTGGAAGATGGCAGAGGTCGAGGTATCGAGACAGATCCTCGGAGCATCTCCTCTGCTTCTCCTCGACGATGTGATGAGCGAGCTCGATGAGGGGAGAAGGCGGGCCTTGACCTCCTTCATGCAGGAAGAGATGCAGACCGTCATAACGACGACGAATCTGGGGTATTTCCCTGATGGGCTCCTGGAGCGTGCAAAGGTGGTCGAGATCGGTGAGCGAGGATAAGGATACGGAAGGCTATCCTGCCTTCGAGCCGACAGGCGCGGACGCGACCTCCCGCGAGGAGTTCTACCGCATCTCGGAAGGTTCGGGCGAGGTCTCGATGAAGCGTGTCACGAAGGTGGATACGCTCCTGCGCGGCTACATGTCGGGGTCCATGAAGCGGGGCATGAGCATGCAGGCAAGGGCCTCTGCCGCCTGGTGGCAGGCAAACGGCGACCTCGAGCACAGGCATACCCAGGGCATCTACGTGAAGGAATTCAAGACGAAGGCCCCGGTGCTCTATGTCTACATAGACACTTCGGCGCTTCTCCAGGACTTCACGACGAACAAGGAGCTCTATCTCGCCCGTCTTGCGAACAGAGGCTTTGCGGCATCCGACATCAAGTTCCAGCTCTCGAGGAAAGGGAGAAAGAAGCCGCTTTCTCCTCAGGGCATGCGCAGGCAGGCAAAGCCCGTGAAGCCTGCTTCTTCCCTGGCACCGCTTGACGAGGGGACGTCTGCGGCGATAGATGCGGGATGCGCAGAGCTGCCGGATGGCCTCAAAGGGGCAGCTGCCCAGGCACTCAAGCTCATGCTCGAGCGGAGCAGGAGCGAGCAGAGCGGACAGGCTCATGAAGCCTGATGCCGCTGCTGATGGCGGCAATCCATGACCTGCCTTGCATGGCTGGCCGGAGACCGATTAAAACTTCAGATCTGATTTCGGGTGAGGTCACAAGGGATTCGCCTATCGCCACAAGGGGTGCTGGCAGCTTAATTACGTCTTACGAATGGGTATACTAAAAGCAGTGGACGGGAGGAGGCGTATGAAACCAGATGTAGAAATTCATCCCAATGCGCTTAAGCATATGAGCAGGGATGATGTGTTGGCGGCGTGGCAGTCGGTGACTAAATCGATCATGCGTGCAAGCGATGATGAACCGCCGCGCTGGTTATGCGTCGGTTGGCTTCCGAATGGCGTATCTGTCGAGATTATTGCAGTCGAACAGGTAGGCGGTTGGCTTATCATTCATGCCAACACACCAGTCCGGAAGAAATTTGCGAAAGAAATACGCGATACCGAGAGGAGGACAAGATGATTCAGAAGAAGCACTACACGCCGGACGGTCAGGAAATCACCGAAGAAATGATTAATCGTTGGAATGCATCCTATGAGAAAGGTGAGTTCCCTAAGGGTGAGCATACCGTTGGAGGCGTTGTCCATGGAAGGCCGCCGCTCTCGCAGGAAGGCACTGTCACTTTCTCGGTGAAGATCCCCGTCGGGATGAAGGCAGCAATCGAGCGTGCTGCAAAGGATGAAGGAACGACGCCGAGTGCCTTCGCTCGCGATGCATTTACTGACAAGCTTTTGGGGACCGCATAGGCGAGAGCGGAAGCTGGTCCTATCTCGTCAACAGATGCGCCAGAATGTGATATCCGACCATTCATATCGTATGTATGCCTGGCGCTTGCCCCGGCTCTGCAGGGTGCAAGAGATTTCGGAGACGGCGGGATTTCATGCATGCGGATCATGTCCTATGTCTGCAATGCAAGATGACTGATATGGGTATTGCAGCGCACATGGAGCATATGTCCGAGGGACGGTCTCACTTCTGCATCATAGGGAAATTCTTTGATAGGGGAGCTTCCGATGCGGTCTAGAGCCAGATAGAAACCTTCGGGTTTGCGGGACGGGATCGTGAAGAGCGTTCCCGCCCTATTTTTTATGTCCGGATGTGGTTGGAGTGTCCTTCCCGCTGAAGCTCATCTGACGGATTTCAGACAGCAATTGTCTCAAACAGGGTTAATGTATGCGCCAATCTGAAAAATGGGCTGAAATCGGCTCTCAGTGCCTCTAACGGGAAAATCGTTTGTGCGAAGCCTGCGTTATTTCTCTTGGCAGAAAGCTATTCTGCTCTGCACGTCATACCATAGAGCAGACTGTACACGTGCATTTCGAAGAGAGGATGAGCGTGCCCAAGAAAGAAGAATACGGCGCGAGCAGCATCAAGGTCCTCGAAGGCCTTGAGCCGGTCCGCAAGCGTCCTGGCATGTATATCGGCTCCACGAGCGCCACAGGCCTGCACCATCTGGTCTGGGAGGTTGTCGACAACTCCGTCGATGAGGCGCTTGCTGGCTTCTGCACCAAGATCAAAGTGACGGTGCATCCCGACAATTCCATCACGGTCGAGGACAATGGCCGTGGCATCCCGGTAGCCAAACACCCGCAGAAGAAGATCCCGACCCTCGAGGTCGTCCTCACGGTGCTCCATGCCGGAGGCAAGTTCGACAACAATGCCTACAAGGTCTCTGGCGGCCTTCACGGCGTCGGCGTCTCTGTCGTCAATGCCCTTTCCAAGCGCCTGGTCGTCACGGTCAAGCGCGATGGCGGAATCTACCAGATGGAGTTCGCACGTGGCAAGACCGTGAAGAAGATGGAGCAGATCGGCACCTCGAAGGCGACCGGCACGACCGTCACGTTCTGGCCGGATGACGAGATCTTCGAGACGACGGTCTACAACTACGACACGCTGCATGACCGCCTGCAGGAGACGGCCTTCCTGAACAAGGGCCTCAAGATTATCCTGACGGACGAGCGCGAGCTCACCCCGCGCGTCGACGAGTTCTGCTATCAGGGCGGCATCATCGACTTCGTCAAGTTCCTGAACAACGAGAAGGAGATCCTGCCTGGCTGCTCCAAGCCCATCTACATCGAGGGCAAGACCGACCCTGACACCCCGCTCGAGAAGAAGGGCGAGGTCGAGGTTGCCATGCAGTGGAATGCCGGCTATTCGGAGAATGTCATGGGCTTTGCCAATGACATCTACACCGAAGAGGGCGGCATGCACATCGAGGGCTTCCGCACTGCTCTTACCAAGGTCATGAACGACTATGCGAGGAGCCACAACCTCCTGAAGGAGAAGGACGCCAACCTCACGGGCGACGATATCCGCGAGGGCCTCTGCGCCATCGTCTCCGTCAAGCTTCCCGATCCCCAGTTCGAGGGCCAGACAAAGGCAAAGCTCGGCAGCTCCTACATGCGCACGCTCACGAACCGCATCGTCTCCCAGGGGCTTTCCGACTACCTCGAAGAGCACCCGAACCAGGCGAAGGAGATTTTCAAGAAGGCCTCCCAGGCAGCACGCGGACGCCTTGCCGCCCAGAAGGCACGCCAGGCAACGAGAAGGCGCGGCCTGCTCGAGACGGCGTCCCTTCCTGGCAAGCTTGCCGACTGCTCCGTGCGCGAGGCAGCCATGACTGAGCTCTTCATCGTCGAGGGCGACTCCGCAGGCGGCTCTGCAAAGATGGCACGCGACCGTTCCATCCAGGCAGTGCTTCCGCTTCGCGGAAAGATCCTGAATGTCGAGCGCGTCCAGGAGCACAGGGCTCTCTCCTCCGACACGATCCAATCCCTGATCACGGCCATCGGTACGGGCGTGGGCGAGGAGTTCAACATCGAGAAGGCCCGCTACCACAAGATCGTGATCATGACGGATGCCGATGTCGACGGCGCCCACATCAGGATCCTCCTTCTGACGTTCTTCTTCCGCTTCATGAAGCCCATGATCGAGGCAGGCTACATCTACGTGGCGCAGCCCCCTCTCTACCAGCTGAAGCCCAAGGGCAAGAAGCATGGCAAGTATCTCTATACGGATGAGGAGCTCGCCCTCGAGGCCAAGAAGTTTGAGGATCCGACGAAGTACACCGTGCAGCGCTACAAGGGTCTCGGCGAGATGGACCCTGAGCAGCTTTGGACGACGACCATGGACCCGAAGAACCGCATCATGCTCAAGGTCACGATCGACGATGCGATGGCAGCAGAGCGTGCCGTCGAAGACCTCATGGGCACCCAGGTAGAGAAGCGCAAGGACTTCATCCAGAACCATGCCAAGGACGTGCGGTTCCTCGACATCTAGCGAAAGGTGATACGTGGCTGACGACAACAACAAGCATCCAGGAGATGATCTCTTCGCAGGCGACGGGGACGACAACGAGACCCCCGAGCGCGGCGATGAGTTCGAAGCCGCCCTGGATGATACCGACGAGGACACGGAAGACCTGGATGGGTCTGGCGACGATGACCTCGACGGCGACGATGAAGATGAATACGGAGATGAGGAAGAGGATACAGGCGAGGAGAATCTGAACCTCGCCGGCGCCAACCTCTCCCACACGATTTCGGATGAGGCAGGCACCCGCCTCGACCTCTCCGACATCCACGGCGGTGCGCTCAAGCCCGACGACATGGCAGAAGAGATGAAGGCCTCCTTCCTCGAGTACTCCATGTCCGTCATCGTGGCCCGCGCCCTCCCTGATGTGCGCGATGGCCTGAAGCCGGTCCACCGCCGCATCCTCTATGCCATGAATGAGGCCGGCATCACGCCGAACAAGCCCCACAAGAAGTCGGCATGGACCGTCGGCGAGGTCATGGGCAAGTACCATCCCCACGGCGATAGCTCCATCTACGACGCAATGGTCCGCATGGCACAGGACTTCTCGATGAGGCTTCCCCTCATCGATGGCCATGGCAACTTCGGCTCCATCGACGGCGATCCCCCAGCAGCAATGCGTTATACGGAATCCCGTCTGACGCGTGCCGCCATGGAGATGCTGGCCGACCTCAACAAGGAGACGGTCGATCTCCAGCCGAACTACGATGAATCGCTCTCCGAGCCTGCTGTCCTGCCTTCGGGCTTCCCGAACCTGCTTGTCAATGGCTCGAACGGCATCGCTGTCGGCATGGCAACAAACGTGCCGCCCCACAACCTCAAGGAGACTGTCGATGCGGTCTGCCTGATGATCGACAACCCCGACGTCACGACCGACGAGCTCATGCAGGTGCTCCCCGGCCCTGACTTCCCGACGGGCGGCATCATCATGGGCACCGACGGCATCAAGGAAGCCTATGAGACGGGCCGCGGCACGATCACGCTGCGCTCCAGGGTGCACGTAGAGCAGAACAAGAACGGGCGCCAGCGCCTCGTCGTGACCGAGATTCCGTATCAGGTCAACAAGGGTCTTCTCCAGGAGAAGATTGCCCAGGCCGTGAACGAGAAGAAGATTGAAGGCATCTCGGACCTGCGCGACGAGTCCAACCGCAAGGGCATGCGCATCGTCATCGACCTCAAGAACGGTGCGGTGCCTGAGGTCGTGCTCAACAACCTCTACAAGCACACCCAGCTCCAGTCGAACTTCGGTGTCATTGATATCGCCCTCGTGGACGGCGTGCCGAGGACGCTGTCGCTGCGCGAGATGATCCACTACTACATCGAGCACAGGGTCGACGTCGTCACAAGGCGCACGCAGTATGACCTCGACAAGGCGAAGAAGCGTGTCCATGTCCTCGAGGGACTTCTCATTGCTGTCGACAACATCGACGAGATCGTCCACATCATCCGCTCCTCCAGGGATGATGCAGAGGCAAAGAGGCGCATGAACGAGCGCTTCCAGATCGACGATATCCAGGGCGAGGCAATCCTCCAGATGAGGCTCCGCAGGCTCACCGGTCTTGCGCGTGACGAGCTCGTGGCCCAGATCAAGGAGCTCCACGAGATGATTGCCTACTACGAGGACCTTCTTGCCCACAAGGAAAAGATCTTGGGTGTCATCAAGGACGAGCTCCATGTGATCGCTGACAAGTACGGCGACAAGAGGCGCACGAAGATCAATGCCCATGCGGCAGAGAACCTCGATGTCGAGGACCTCATCGCAGAAGAGGACATGGTCATCACCTTCACCCATGCCTCCTACGTGAAGAGGCTGCCGGTTGCGACCTACCGCTCGCAGAAGCGTGGCGGCAAGGGCATTCGCGGTGTGAGCCTCAAGGACAATGACTTCGTCGAGGACCTCTTTGTCGCCTCGACGCATGACTACATCATGTTCTTCACGAACAGGGGCAAGGTCTACCGCCTCAAGGTCCATGAGCTGCCGGTGGGTTCGCGCAATGCCCGTGGTACCGCTATCGTGAACCTCCTGCCGCTCGAGGAAGGGGAGCATCCGACAGCTGTCATCACCTGCCGCGACTTCCCGAAGGACGAATACCTGCTCTTCGCCACGAAGCAGGGCGTCGTGAAGAAGACCGCCATGTCCGAGTACGACAAGACACGCCATGACGGGCTCATTGCCATCAACCTCAAGGGCGGAGACGAGCTCATCAATGTGCGCCGCGTCAAGCCCGGCGAGAAGGTCATCCTCGTCACGACGGACGGCAAGGCCATCATGTTCGACGAGTCCGAAGCCCGCGAGATGGGACGTGCAGCCGGCGGCGTGCGCGGCATCACGCTCAAGAGCGATGCCACTGTCCTCGGCATGGAGATCACGAACGGCAACGGCGATCTCTTTGTCGTGACCGAGAACGGCTACGGCAAGAGGACGCCGGTGAGCGAGTACCCTGAGCACAAGCGTGGTGGCCAGGGCGTGCAGACCATCGCGATGACAGACAAGAAGGGCAAGCTTGTGGCCTGCCGTGTGGTGGGCCCCCAGCATGAGCTCATGATCATGAGCGAGTCCGGTGTCGTCATCCGTGTCCGCGCCAACGAGATTCCGCGTCTCAAGCGTGCGACCCAGGGCGTCCGCATCATGAACCTGCCCGAGAACGACCATGTAAGCGCCGTGGCACGCATGGTCGCGAAGAAGAAGCAGGCCCCGAAGCATGATTCGAACCAGATGGGCTTAGATCTTGCCGCTGCCGGCGCGAAGGAAGCAGACGACGAGGAAGCAATCGATATCGGCGGCGAGGAAGAGGTCGACGAGGATTCGATTGACGGGGACGAGGAATAGATTCCTCAAGCACCCATGCACTATCAGGGCTCTGTTCTCCGGAAGGGGGGCGGAGCCCTTTTTTCGTAGCAGAGGGACTGACAAGTGCCTCTTGGAGGGACAGTTTTTATGGCAAGGGCCGATAGCTGGGCAAAGAGCCTCTGAGCTGTGCCATCATCAGACTGAAAACGAATCGGCGGCCATAGGCAGGAGCCTTCATGGATCTGGAGTTTCGCGAGATCACACGCGGCAATGGCAAGATATTCATCCATCTTGAGGGTGCAGGGACAGCGCAGCAGCTTGATGCCACATCCCATACCGGCGAGGGCAATGAGCTCCCTGCACGCGTGATTCCTGCTCCTGCTGGTGTCGAGGGTGCCGTGCTTGTCGTGCCCGTGACAGCCTCGGAGCAGACTGTTGAGGTCAATCTGGCCGACATGGGAGAGAAGCTGGGACAGCTTGTCCTTGCTGCTGAAGATGCGAAGCGCCGGTCCCAGAAGAACACGCTCTTCCGGAACAAGACTGCCCTTGCAATCAGGAACTGCGACGAAGGCATTGCCTGGAAGAAGGGCAATATTGCCCTCAAGGTGCTTAGATGCATCGACCATGGGGATGAGGATATCCTCCATATCGAGCTCACGATGCAGTCGGATGACAAGGCACTTGCCGATCTTCCCTATGAATTTAGGCTCCAGGATGCAGAGGGCAGGAACCTCTTCCTGGCAGATAAGATCGTGCTCGGCGATAGTTGCAAGGAAGACTATGACTTCCCCGGCTGGATGCATCGCAGAATCGTCCTCTCCGGACGCATCTCTCATAGCCTGGTCTCCGCCACAGCATGGTTCAGGTGCGGCATGGGCGAGGTTGTGGAGCTCTGGGATGCTGAGACCTTCAAGGCCATGCGCGAGAAGTGGTTCTACGACAGCCTCTCTGCTGACAGAGACCCCATCTACGACGAGTGGTACCGCACCCGCCACCAGGCAAAGCCCTGGCAGCTCGAGGCACAGCGTCAGGCACGCTTCAAGATCGAGCCGGTCTTTTCCGTCGTCGTGCCGCTCTACAAGACGCCGGTGCCGTTCTTCCATGACATGGTCTCGTCCGTCACAAACCAGACCTGGGCAAAGTGGGAGCTCATCCTTGTCAACTCCACGCCGGAAGACAAGGAGCTTGCCGAGACTGTGGCATCTGCTGCCAAGCAGGACTCCCGTATCAAGATCATCGATCTCCCCGAGAACAAGGGCATTGTCGGCAACACGAACGAGGGCATCGCTGCTGCGGCAGGAGACTTCGTCGTCTTCCTCGATCACGACGATATCATCGAGCCGGACATCCTCTACTGGTATGCCAAGGCGCTGAATGACTATCCGACAACCGATGTCCTCTACTGCGATGAGGACAAGCTGCATGATGGACGCTATGAGCAGGCATTCTTCAAGCCTGACTGGAGTCCGGATCTTCTGCGTTCCCAGAACTATGTGACGCATCTTCTTGCCATCCGCCGTGCGCTGCTGGACGAGGTGGGGCCGCTTCGATCGGAGTTCGAGGGGGCGCAGGACCATGACCTCACGCTCCGCGCAACAGAGAAAGCCAGAAACATCTTCCATGTCCGCCGCATCGGCTACCACTGGCGCATCAGCGAGACCTCTACAGCTTCTGCCAGCTCTGCCAAGGACTACGCAAGCAGCGCCGGCTGCCGGGCTGTGCAGGCACAGCTCGACCGTCTGGGCGTCGAGGCTGAGGCCTATGAGGATGAGAGGATCCCCGGCGTCTACCATGAGCGCTTTGCCTGCTCTTCTGCGCCGTCCGTCTCCATCGTCATTCCCAACAAGGATGCAGCAGGGCTCCTCTCTGCCTGCGTCCGCTCCATTCTCGAGAAGACGACCTATCAGAACTATGAGATTGCCATTGTCGAGAACGGCAGCACGGAAGAGGAGACCTTCGCGCTCTACAAGGAGCTCGAGGCGCTCGACAAGAGGGTCAAGATCATTACCTACGTGCCGGATACGCCAGGCTTCAACTTCTCGAAAATCATGAACTACGGCATCCGCCATACCACAGGCGACATGGTCCTCATGCTCAACAACGATATGGAGATCATCACGCCTGACTGGCTTCAGCTGCTCCTGGGCCATGTCCAGGAGAGGCGGGTCGGCTGTGTCGGTGCTAAGCTCCTCTATGCTGATGGCACGATTCAGCATGCTGGTGTCATCGTCCATAGGGGAGGGCCGAGCCATACCGGCATCTTCATCCCACACGATTCAGACAACTACTTCCACGCTGCCCAGGTGACGAGGAACTTCCTCGGTGTTACGGGTGCCTGCCTCATGGTGAGGCGCGAGGTCTTCGATGAGATGGACGGTCTCGACGAATCCTATGCCGTCGATTTCAACGATGTGGACTTCTGCCTCAGGGTCCGCGATGCCGGCTACTGGAATGTCTACGAGCCGCTCTGCGAGATCTATCACTTCGAGTCTGTCTCGCGTGGCAAGAACGATACGCTGCCGAAGCGCGTGCGCTTCAAGCGCGAGGGTGCAAAGATTGCCACAGGCCATCCAAGCCTCTATGAGATCACGGATCCCTATATGAATCCGAACATGTGGCCGATCAATCCCTATTGGCATCTGGATGTATAGAGACCCTAGGCAGGAAGCGGGAGAGACACTGTGATATCGATAGCGGGAACCGTCAGAGCAGACAACGGATGCGGCTACCTCGGCTTCACGACAGAAGCTGGCTGCACCCATCCCAAGGTCACGGTCCATCTGGCAGAAGATACTGCGGCAGTGCTTCCCACCTGCCTCATCGAGCTCGACTTGCCTGCTTCCAAGGCGGCACTTCTGCCGGCAGATGCTGACGGCCATGCCTGGGCGGTGCAGTTCCCTCTCATGCAGAAGGACATCTCCATCGATATCGAAGATGGGGAAGGGGGCCATGCAGAGACCGGCTTCTCTGTCCTCAGAAGCAAGATCGACTCCCGCCTGCTTACATGCCGCAATCCAGCTCTGGCGGCAGCTCTGAGACATGCCGAGGATACCTGCTGGACCGGAAGGACAAGACTGCTGGTAAATGGCGTGTGGCCTGCGGGCAATGAGACGGTTCTCCGCTGGCAGGCTATCTATGCCACGGATTCTGCAGATGCTGCCCCCTGGCTCTCTGCCATGGATACGCAGGGAAATGACTTTCCTCTCTCTCCGATTGTCATGGAAGACCATCTCGTCCCTGCAGAGCGGGACCAGCTGCTCTGCGAGCGCATCGTCACATTCTCCTGCCGGGTGCCGGCAGATGTGCCCGACCTCATCTTCAGGACAGGCCTTGCGGGTGCGGAAGGTACAGAAGGCTTCTCAGTCCTTCTTGCCTCAGAAGAGAGACGACTGCTCGATGAGATGAGAGCCCGGATTGCAGGCGCTTCTGGAGATCCTGCCTATGAGCATTGGCTCGACTGCCATAGGTCTTCTTGGAGAGACCTGGAGCTTGAGCGTGCAGTATCGAAGAAGAAGCATGATGAGCTGCCTTCAATGACGGGAATATTGCATATCTCAGCAGAAGATATCCAGAAGAGATCTGAGCAGATACGGCGTGCCGTGCGCAGCCTTCAGCAGCAGACGCTCTCTGGGCTTGAATGCATCGTTGCTGGCACAGCAGAGGCACTTGCTGCTGCAAAGGATCTTGTGCCTGCAGATGAGGGCTTTGTGATGCAGGAGATACCGGCTGGTCCGGAAGGCATCAGGGCTGCTGCAGAAAAGGCTTCCGGAAGCTACCTTCTGCTCCTCGATGCTGACGTGTTCCTTGAGCCTGATGCCTGCTGGCGCCTTGCCGAGGCTGTGGCAGAAGCCCAGAAGCAGGGAAAGGAGGCGCCGGCCCTTCTCTACGCAGATTCGGATGAGCTTGCGGATGGACACTTCTGCAATCCCTCGTTCAAGACATTCCCGAATCTCGGCAAGCTCACCTCGATGGACTACTTCGGTCCGGTCGTGGCGGTGAGGCGAGATGTGCCAGAATTGGTTGGCTGGCCATCCCCTTTATGCGGAGAGCTGCTGTATGACCTGGACCTTCGCGTCATGGAACAGGGACTTCCTGTCTTCCATGTCTCGAAGGTTCTGAGCCACAGGCAAGGGCAGAATACGGGCGATTGGACAGGCTGTAAGCGTGCCCTCGAGGACCATTTCAAGCGTGCTAGGATAGCCGCATCCGTCCTGGATGGACCCTGCCCCGGCACCTTCCGCATACGCTATGCGCTGCCCGAGCCTGCACCCCTCATCTCCATCATCATTCCGAGCAAGAATCATAGGTCCCTTCTCTCGAAGTGCGTCTCATCCATCCTCGATAAGTCCTCCTACAAGAACTTCGAGATCGTGATCGTCGAGAACAACAGCACAGAACCTGCTACCTTCGAGCTCTATGAGAAGCTCAAGGAGACGGATTCCCGTATCTGCATTGAGACCTGGAAGCCTGAGGGAAAGACTGAAGGCGGATTCAACTACTCTGCCATCGTGAATGCTGGCGCACGTGCTGCCAAGGGCGAGTATCTGCTCTTCCTGAACAACGACACCGAAGTCATTGCGGCCGACTGGCTCGAAGAGCTCCTGGGCTGCTTCATGCGCAAGGAGGTCGGTGCAGCAGGAGCGAAGCTCCTCTTCGAGGATGGCCTCATCCAGCACGCGGGCATGACAGCAAATCCGAACTGCGACAATGCGCACTTCAACCAGAACCTTGCAGCTGATGCCTGGGGCTATGAGTGCTCAGCTGCGCTTCCGAGCGACATGAACATGGTCACAGGTGCCTGCCAGATGACAAGAAGGGATATCTTCGAGCAGCTGGGCGGCTACGATGAAGAGCTTGCTGTCGGCTTCAATGACAGCGATTACTGTCTGAGAGTACGCGAAGCGGGCTATGCCGTGGCTTTCACGCCCTATGCTCTCCTGCATCACAGAGAGTTCTCGTCCCGTGGCCGCGAAGCAGCAGATATACGTCTCAAGAGCCGTCTTCTCCAGGAGAAGGCATACATGATTGCAAAGCATCCTGCGTTCTATGCGCAGGGCGATGAGACGATCAATGAGAATCTGGACCGGTTCTCGAACTACTTCTCGCTGTGCTGGTGACGTACGGACAGTAATGGAGCCGGGAAGAGAAGATTCTTCCCGGCTCCATCTGCATAGATGCTGCTGAAATGATTGCCTACTGGAATGCGTAGAAAGCGACGCCTTCGAAGTTCCATCCGATGCCCTGCAGATAGCCCTGCTCATCCTCATTGGTCGTGAAGAGGTGCGAGCCGACCTTCAGCCAGCGGTTGTAGAGACGGTATACCGGCTCGGTCCAATCCACATCCTGCCTGGAGCCGATGGAATAGAAGGCCTGGCCTTCCTGGATCCAGCCGATGCCCGCCAAGGAGCTGTACTCCGAGAGGCTCGTCGTGAAGTGATGGTCTCCCGAGTAGGGGTTGTAGAGACGATAGACCGGATAGGTCGAGATGGCAGCGGATTTCCAGGTCATGCCTTCGTCTTTCCAGCCAACTTTTTCAAGGCTCTTGTCTTCGCTCAGGCTCTCCGTAAAGAAGTGGTCTCCTGTCCACTTGTTATAGAGGCGGTAGACCGGAACAAACTGCTCCCTGATCCAGGTGCCGCTCATCGAGCTGCCGGCATAGCTGGCATCAAGGCTGTCTGCCGTAAGGCCATTCGAGCCATCGGAGAGGCACCACCTGCCGGTGTGTGAGCTGTCGGCAGAGACGACCGGGAACATGTTTGCAGAGCTCTTTGCGTTCTTTGCCGTGAACGTCTTTCCCATCGTTATCGTTGAGAGACTGCTGTCTCCGGCGAACATGTCAGAGGTGTCTGCTGCCTTCGACATATCGAGGCTGCTGATATCGATGGAGGAGAGGGATATGCAGCCTTCGAACATGCTCGAGAAATCAGTCACCTTCGAGGTATTCAGATTTGAAAGACCTTCGACACTCTTGAGGTTGGAAAAGCCCTTGAACCAGTCTGCTGTGCAGGCAGGAGAGATGGAGTCCTCGAAGACGATGGATGTGACCTTGTCTGCAGATGCGAAGGGGCTAGCCGTGTTGCTGGTCGTCTCTTCGAAGCCGCTGTAGGTTGCAGCAGAAGGCGATGCAGCCTTGCCGGCTGAGGAGCTCCCGCCCGTGCCACCCGATGCTGAGCTGGAGGAGCGATAGAACGTGAGCGTGGATCCATCTGCCGAAAGGGATGCGTAGGCAGTTCCGCTCTGCGACGAGGCGGAAGCAAGGGCGGGGACCGGAAGGGTGAGCGCTATGGCAAAGGCTGTCGCACAGCAGGTGGCCAGCTTCTTCAAAGAGAAGGAATGTGTATCGTGAAGCATCGAAGCCCCAATCTATATTGTGCTGGATTCAAGGCGTATAAAGCCTACCTGAACAGTCTAGTACGCCTAATGTGCAGGCTTGTAAAGTTTGCATCAGATGAAATCAGAACCAAGAGTTCTGCAGATAGAGGAAAAGCCGGGGACCCAGAGGCCCCCGGCTTCGAGTGAAAGATGCTGGCCCTGAAATCAGCGGGCTACTTCAGGCTGTAGAACGCGATGTCCTCCCGGCTCCAGCCGATGGATTCGAGGTGGTCGTACTCGCTCTTGCTGGTCGTGAAGAGGTGCGTGCCCTGGGTGAGCCATCTGTTGAAGAGGCGGTAGATGGGCTTGCCTGTGGAGGAATCTGCAGAGTAGAAGGATATGCCCTCCTTGTTCCAGCCTATCGATCCGAGATGGTCGTATTCCTTCTGGTCGCCTGTATAGAAGTGGTCGCCGCTGTAGGGGTTGTAGAGGCGATAGACCGGGCTCTCCGACCAGGACGGAGACTGCCAGGCAATGCCTTCGTCCTTCCAGCCGATGCTCCTGAGGCTGTCCCTCTCATCCTTGCTCAGGGTGAAGAGATGCTCTCCCGACCACCTGTTGTAGAGGCGGTACATCGGCACGGTTCCCGCGGCTGGTGTGTAATTGATTGTAAATGTTGTACTGACGGATCCCGTGTAGTTGCCTATACCAGTCAGAGTCACTGTCGCAGTCCCGGGCTCCACATTGTTGGAGTAGGAGACGGTATAGTCCGTCCCTGCGGCGAGGGTCCTTCCTCCGAGCTTCACCGTGACGGAGGGCGTCAGGGCAGAGCCGGTATAGATCTGGGTTGGAATCGTCTCGATGGTCGCCCCCGAGATGTCTGCCGGCTCTATCTTGAACGGCACCCTGATGGTTCCTGTGTAGCCATTGATGCCGGTGACGACGATATAGCCTGTGCCTACATTCACGTTGCTCTCGAAGGACACTTTATAGTCGGGGCTATCTATACCCTCCATCTGGCACTGGAGCGATTCAGGTTCATCGTTCGGCTTAGTCTCCGTGACGGTGACCGTCGGCTCTATCGGGCTTCCGGTATAGGTATAGGTATCCCTGCTGATCTTGGCCTTGATCGTGCTTGAAGCGCTGATGTCTGTCGGTCCCACGATCTTGAACTCCACGGTCTTCGTTCCCGTGAAGGCGCCCTTTCCTGTGACGGTCACCTTGGCAGTGCCAACATTCACGTTGTTCTCGTAGCTGAGTGTGTAGTCCACGCCCTGACTCAGACGGTAGTTGCCATCAGTGAAAATGTGAGGGATGGGAGTGGCGGGTTTGCCAGTATATGCCTGATCTCCGATTTCATTCCAACGAAGGGAGCTGATATCGGTGCCTCCAGACACTTTCATTTTCTTGCTGAAATTCTGTCCTGCGAAGATTCCTTTGCCGGTAATGCTGACATTGACGTTGCCGTCAGAGCCAGCATCAGAAAGGGTGTAGTCAAAATCGATGCCTTTCTGCAGATAGAAAATGTAATTGCTGCTTGTATTTATGGCAATGCCAACATTGATGGGATGATCGGCGCTCCGTGCGTCGTATAAGGATGTGAAGCATGAAATGTCGACGCTGGATGAGGCTGCCAGATCGGGTACGCTGTCAGCGATGGCGAAATAGCTGCTTGTCGTGCCAGTATAGTTGCCTATTCCAGTAACCGTTATTGTGGCACCATAACCTACTTCTGTATTCTTGGAGTAAGAGACGGTGTAGTCTGTGCCCTCTCTGAGCTTCTGGTATCCAAACATGACCGTGGGCGTTGGCTCGCAGGCCTTGCCGTTGGACAGAAGCTGGATAGGCAGAGCCTCTAC
>OGYD01000234.1_pt1 | contig 46555 bp, 42 predicted proteins | sample 1576441 | NCBI WGS metagenome assembly OGYD01 (sample SAMEA3541537, study PRJEB24748) | human gut metagenome | biome: human gut; feature: human-associated habitat; material: faeces | place: China | collected 2012 | reverse complement strand
TCCATTTTTTGCGTTTCAATACATTCCAAAGCATCCAGACCATTATAAAATTTATATACCGTGTATCCGTCATTTTTTAGATATACCTCAATTAAATCGGCTATCTCTTTTTCATCATCAACTATTAAAATATTTTCATTCATATTATTCGCACTCCTTATTAACCTTGTCTGGCAAGGCTTCCATAATATCTCCAAAATCGCAATTCAAGTATTCGCATATTTCCAATAATACAGGGAGCGTAACATTCTCATTTTTACCAAGTTTAGCAAAAGTGCTTTTACTTGCTCCGATAGCATCTCGAAGCTCGCCCTTTTTCATATTCTTATCAATTAAAAGTTTCCAAAGTTTATTATAACTCACTCGCATTTGGCTCACCTCATCAGGATGTTTTTCCTATTATATCATCAAAAGTCCAGAAAAGCAATGTTTAGGTTCGCATATTCAAACTTAAGTTGCAAATATATAGTATATGTATTGAAACCGCCTGTTATACAAGCGGTTTCTGTTTTTATTTCGTGTTTTAATAGGCAGGGACACCGTAACCGAGGATTTCATAATATCCGACAGGATATTGTTTCTGCCTGCAGGTGTCGCCAGAATTACCCTCAACGGTGTAAACGATGCCGTTCTCGACTTTCTCAACAATTCCCGTATGGTCGGAAACGCCGTCCTGTCCGTTTTCATCGTCCCAATCAAAGAAAATGATTTGACCTGCCGACGGCTCAAAGCCGCTGTCCTGCCATTGTCCACGGTCTTTGAACCATTGCACCCCATTAGCGCAGCCTGCGAATTTCGGTATTACGCCGCTTTCAATATAGCCGCATTCATTCGCACACCAGCTCACAAAACAGGCGCACCATTCTACACGCCCGTCAAAGCCGTACCAAGACCAATAGGGCTGACCGCCCACATTGCCGACCTGCGACAAAGCAACGGTCACGATTTCGCCGTCACCAACGGAGATACCGTAAAGCACCGCAGACCAGAGCGAATTGTTTTCCTCGGCAAGCAATGCCGATAGCTGCTGCCGCTGTTCCTCGTTAAACCCGTAGAGGTCTGCCATTTCATCGGCGGTCTTGTGGCTTACCGTGATATACAGATAAGTCCGTGTAACGGTGGTTTCGGTCTGCACGATATTCCCGTGACCGTCATCGCTCTCGGTTATGACGGTTTCGGTCTTGCTTTCCGTTCTGCTGCTGATTTCGTTCATCTCCCAGAAGATGCCCGATAGAAGCTGCTTTTTGCCCTCGTCCATTGTTGCCACTTCCTGCGGATTGTCTGGGTCGGTAGCAGTCTTTACGGAATAGACCGCAAGCACCTCTTTCCAGACCGCACGGCTTCCCGACATTTCCAGAACATCATAGGTCGTGCTGCTTTGGATTTCGTCAAGACGGGTATCGTATTCGGCATTGATTTCCCGTACAACGCTCTGCATTGTCATACCGTTTCCAGAGTCCTCGCCCGAAAAGAAAATGCCAAACACCGAGCCTGCAATCAAGGCAATCAGACAGATAACAATAATAATCACGACGGCAATCCAACCGCCTGCGGCTATGGCGGCTACAAGAGCCTTGACGCCTGCAATAATCGCTTTAACTGCGGCAATCGTAGCTTTTACTGCCGCTTTCACCGCCGCAACCGTAGCCTTGGCAGTGGCTTTTGCTGCCTGTGCAGCCCTTTGAGCCGCTTTTGCCGAAGCCTTTGCCGCTGCCTTCGTTGCTTTGGCGGTATGCTCGGCTGTTTTGATAGCCGCCTTAGAGGTAGCCTGTGCAGTCTTAACGCTTTTCTGGGTGGTTTTGACCGTACCTTTTGCGGTTGCCTTGACCGTCTTTTCAGCATTTCGGGCGGTGGTCTTAACCGTCTTTTTGCCTTGCTGTCGGGTCTTGATAAACTGAGATTTTGCCCTTTGGGTGCTATCGGGAGCAGAGGAACGGCTTGCAGCCCCGTGACGGATCTGCAAGCCGTTGTTATTCTGTTCGGCGGCTTTTGCCGCCTTTTTCTGTTTATAGGACGATATTTTATCCTTTGCCTTACCGATATTTTCCCTTGTTTCCTTGACAGCCTTTTGCCCTTGCTTGTTAAATTGGTGGATACCCTCGTCCTTGATACGGTCAGCTCCGTAGGAAAGCCTGTCGGCAGCATATTCCGTAGCGGAGTTTTCATCGGCGTAACAACCTTGTTCCGCCTTATCCTTTGTTTTTGCATAAGCGGACTTCATACGCTCGGTAGCAATGGCGGCTTTGTCTATGGTCTTTATCGTACCTTTGACCGCATCTCTGGTTTTTATATCAGCCATTAAAAGCCTCCTTTCCTTGAAGCGGTACAGATATTAGGCAACCCTTTTTGCCACTACAACAAGTCTGCCGTTTTGTGCGGAGTATTCGCAGGTAGAAAGCGTGATAAGCCTGTCACCGTATTCTGCGGTCACGCCCGTATCGTACAGGGCAAGCTCCTTGCACTTGGCGATATAAGCGTTAAAGTCATTTTCGTCCTCTGCGTTTATAAAATCGTAGTAGCGGAAGCCTGCCGAGCTGTACGCAACCGTTTTGAACACGGCAATGATTTCATACTCGCCCCGCTTTGTGAGGGTATCAAAACGAATGGTCTTGTGTTCCTCGTAAAAATCTTTGCTCTTGTAATTCTCCAATGCGCCGAACATCTTTTGCCCTTTGATGTGATGACCGTAAATAACAAGGTTATCACTCGTGAATAGGTCGCAATTTTCCTGCACATACGGAGTGCCTAAATCGCTGTACTCCTTTTCAAAATTGTGCTTCAGATAATAATTGGGGTTGTTCGGGGTTTGCATTACGGGATAGTTGATATTCGTGCCGGCAATCGAAAGCCAGCCGACCATATCCGTATTTTGCAGATACAGCTCGCCGTATTCCGCAAGCACGGTTTCTTCCTCCGTAAGCAGAACATCGGTCGTTTCACTTTCGCCTGTCTGCGCCTGTTCCACAACCTCGGCAATTTTTTCAAAGACTTCTTCCTGCTTACTTTCGTGTGCATAGTGGCTGTAAATGCGGAAGCCGCAAAAAGCCGCCGCACCTAACAGGCACACGGCGGCAATCATACAGATGATTTTCGTGTATTTCTTCATAAGCGTTATCCTTTCTTATTCTGTTTTAGGGGCAAAAAATAACGCCCACATTTTCTGTGAGCGTTACTGTTGCCATATTGATTTCAGATACAAAATGCGGCATAGAGAGGAACGATTTTTTTGTTGTCCTCAAAGCCGAAGTTTTTGGCAGAGAGCTTGATTGCATAAGCGGGCTTGTAGGTGTCCATATAGACCTTTAAGCTCTTGGCTCTGGTGTTGTCGGCAGATTTAACCTCAATGGGAATGAGCTGCCCGTCACGCTGAATGATAAAGTCAATTTCAGCGCCACGCTCGGACTCCCAATAGTAGGTGTGGTAGCCGTTAATGGAGAGCTGCACATTGACATAGTTCTCCGCCATACCGCCCTTGAAATCGTTGATTTCTTCAACCATATAGAGAATGTCATTAGCGGCTAAATCCTTCTTTGCGCAAAGCAGCCCTAAGTCGGACACATAAATCTTGAACGCATCAATATCACGGTAGTTTTCAAGGGGCTTTTTGATTTGCTCCACCTTGTAAACCTGTGACACGATACCAGATAAGCAAAGCCATTCAATCGCATTTTCAAATTCGGAAGCCCGTCCGCCTTTCTTAATCAGCTTATATTGGAAACGGGTATTCTTCTTGGAAAGCTGAACGGTAATGTTATCATAAGCAAGTCTGGTTTTCTTGATTTCATTCAAGTTGTTATACTTGCTCATATCGTTGAGATAGCTTGCAAGTATCGTATCCTGCGTATGGCGGACAAGGATATAGTCCTTTGTTTCAGCAAACTGCATCACGCACTCTGGCATACCGCCGACCACAAGATACTGACGGTAAAGCTGCATTGCGGCATCGTGCAAAGCAGACGGCAGCGGTGTATCGGTATTAAAGCACTTTTTAATCTGCTCTACCAAATCGTCCTCACCGAGAGCCAACATAAATTCCTCCATATCCATAGGATAAAGCGTTTTCATATCGACCTTTCCTACGGGAAAAGAGAATTTCGCCCTATTGACCGCAACGCCGAGCAAGCTGCCTGCGACGATGATGTGATAATCTGGAGCGTTCTCGCAGAAGTATTTAAGCGAAGTCAAAGCCCTTTCGCAGAGCTGCACCTCATCGAATACAATCAGCGTTTTTTCCTTTACGATAGTCTGACCTGCGATATGGGACAAAATCGGTATCAGATAATCGGGGCTGATGTTTTCCTCAAAGGTTTCGTTCAGCTTTGGGTTGGTTTCAAAGTTGAAGTACGCCACATTTTCGTAGTGGGTGCGCCCGAACTCCAGAATGGAATAGGTCTTTCCGACCTGTCTTGCGCCCTGTAAAATAAGGGGCTTGCGGTGTTCGTTTTCTTTCCACACTTCCAAGAAGCCCATAATCTTTCTATACATAAGCAGTCCTCCTTAAAGGTACTGATCATAGTATAGCAGATGTTCGTGTAAAAATCAATGAAATTTCCTTGAATTTTCGCACTAATCAACACGATTATTTTTATTAACCTCTCACGATACGACACGAACACCGCAATTTCAGCATTTTATACCTCTCCGAACTTGGTCGTCATCAGCTTGTAAAGCTCGGTATTGCGTGGGAACTTGTTGACAAACGGCACAAGGGAGCTGCCAACCTTGAGAAGCCCCTGTCCTGCGCCGACATTCGTGATATAGCTGAGCTGAAGGTCGGAGATATTAAGGAGCCTGGCAAGCTCGATACGGTCTGTGGACGCTTGGTTGAGCATAATGATAAACTCGCTGTTGGCAAGCATTGTTCTTGCCGTGTGGCTCTGCAAAAGGTCGTCCACATTCTGCGTAATGCCCGTGCAGTACGCACCGTATTTTCTTACTCTTTTCCAGAGCGTAAAGAGGAAGTTGGCGGAGTATTCGTGCTGAAAGAGCAGATAAATCTCATCAATAAAAATGAAAGTGTTTCTGCCTTTGGCTCTGTTCTGGGTAATACGGTTCAAGATGCTGTCAAGAACAACAAGCATACCGATAGGCTGTAACTGCTTGCCGAGGTCAAGAATGTCATAGCAGATAAGGCGGCTGTGGGTATCCACATTCGTATGCTTGGCAAAGGTATTCAAAGAGCCGTCCGTAAAAAGCTCAATGGCAAGGGCGATTTCCTGTGCTTCTGGCTCGTCCTGCTTCAACAGCTCCTCACGGAAGTCCTGCAAGGTCGGCGGCGTTCCCATATAGTTGCCTTGCTGATAATACCGATACACCGAAGCGGTACAGCGGTCAATGATGGATTTCTGCTTTGCACCAAGGCTGCTGCCGCCGATGAGCTGTTCGCAAAGCGACAAAATAAACTCCGATTTCAAGATAACGGGGTTTGCACCGTCACCGTAATCGGAGTTCATATCCATAGCGTTGATATGGTTTTCGCTCGTTGCCGAGATGTGAATGACCTCGCCCTGCATTGCCTTTACAAGCGGCGAATACTCTCGCTCTGGGTCAATAATGATAATATCGGCGTTGGGGTCGGTCAGAATGATGTTCGTCATTTCTTCCTTTGCCGTAAAGGATTTGCCCGCACCCGACACGCCGAGGATAAAGGAATTACCGTTGAGCAGGTGGCGGCGGTTAGCGATAATCATATTCTTGCTGATTACATTCTGCCCGTAATAAACGCCGTTTTCGTGATAGATTTCCTGCACCCGAAACGGAATAAACACCGCAAGACTTTCCGTTGTAAGGGTACGCAAGGCGTCAATCTTTCGCACACCGAAAGGCAGCACCGTATTCAGTCCGTCCATCTGCTGATATTTCAGTACGGCAAACTGACACAAGTGCTTTCTGGCAGTCGTGAGCAACGCTTCTGTGTCGCTGTCAAGCTGCTCCTTGCTGTCAGCCGTATGCACCATAGTCAGCACGGCGAACATCATTCTCTGGTCACGGGTCGTAAGGTCATCAAGGAACTCCTTGCTTTCTTTTCGCTGCTGTTCCAAGTCATACGGTACAACGGCAGAAAAGTTGTTGTTCTGGTTTTGCTTTCTCTGCCAATTCGTGATGTTAGTTTCCACGCCGAGCAGTCGGTTTTCCACCTCTCGCACGGCTTCATCTGTGGGAACGGGGATAATGTCAACGGAGAGCATCATATTTCTGTTCAGCTCACAAAGCTCCGCTACCATACTGTCCTTGATATAGGCGGCATATTCTCTGAGGAAAATCACACGCCCGTATCTGTCGCCCATTCTGAAACAGTCATTTTCAAATTCAAAGGTGTCGGGGCAGATAAAGTCCTTGAAGTCGTGACCCTTTCGCATCGTCTGGGAAATATCGAAGCGGAACGCCGTTTCTTCGCCTGTGCGGTAAAAGTCGTGAAAAATGCGGAGCTTTTCCTCGGCTTCAAGCTCCACGCAGCGTGACCCCAGACGGGAAAAATGGGCAATAAGGTCAGCACCCACACGGGCAAAGTAGTTTCGGGCTTCCTCGATGTTTTTCTTGCTGACAGATACCGTCACATACTTGTCCTGCACAATGGAGTTTGCTCCCGTTGCTTTTTCAAGGAGCATTTTGTTATATTCCTTGCGGTACTTATCCAGACCGTCATCAGCCATAGGAATGAGTATCGTCTGTTCAAAGTCCGCTTTGTTCAAGCGGCGGTTGTTGATTGTGATTTTCGTGGTAGCTCCGCTGTCAAGCGAATTAAGCAGCTCCGAGTATTCAAGGAACATTGCTTCCTTATCCTCACGGCTTGCTACGGCGTAATTGATGTCCTCAAATTTGAATGTCTTAGCGTACTTGTTCTTGCCGACAAGGAAGATACCGTCCTCCCAGATAGTTTTAATCGGGATAACGCTCTGTACCGATTTTGGCACGACAAACTTCTCCTTATCCTGCTTGAACAGGTTTTTGAGTGTTTTAAGCATTGTTCTTCAACGCCTCCTTTTCGTGATTTTGGATTGCTGCTTTCAGCGTTTCATAGTAGAGATTATCGGGCTGAAACATCAGCTTTTTCGGCATAAGGAACTCCGATTTAATCCACGCCCAAACGAACTGCTCGGCGTTCATACCGTTGTATTTAACAAAGCCCATCAGCGCAAAGGGCGCAGCACCAAGGATACATACCCAACTGAGAGTTTCCGTTCCGAAGTGTGGACGGAGAATAAAATACAGCCCGACCGCCACGCCGCAGGCAAGCACCGAAAAAATGAACTGTCTGAGCGACAGTCCAAAGAACATACTCTCCGTGTAATTGCGGATTTCCTTGTTTATCTTAACTTCCAAATAAAAAGCACCTCCTTATCGTTCCATAGTGTTCTTTCTCTTTGGCGGTTTCTTCTGGGACGGGTATGGGATAAATTCTTCCTCGCCCGCAATAATGCTGTATTCAGAACGCAAAATCGGATGCGTTTCTCGTTTTTGCCGCTGACGGATTAGGTCAATGGCTTCCTCTTTCGTGGACATACTTGCTTGCATTGTCCCGTCCTTAAAAACATAAAACCGTTTCATTGCTTCCTCCTTTATAAGCCCATCATTTCTCTTACAACACGGTCAGACATTTTGACCGCACCGACAAGGACGAGCATATTAAATACAAGCTCTCCGATATAGCTCCATACCATAGACACCGCAGCGGCATTAGGGTCAACCGCAGGGGGCGAAGCCGCAAAGAGCGAAAAGATGATACAGGCAAGCACAATGATTGCGCCCTCCAGACACACGGCGGCATAGCTCTTGATAAAGCTCTTTCCGACGCTCTGGCTCGGCTCTCCCGCAAAAGTGGAAAGCGGAACAGGGGCAATAGCGGTATAAAGGTACAGCTTAAAAAATCTGCCGTACACCGACATAATCATAATGAACGACAGCACCGTAATGAACAGACCGCCTATCAGCGTGACCGCCCATAACGGGATGGATTCAAAAAAGCCGCAGTCCTCAACAGCGGTTACGATTTCAGACGGCAATACCGTCTGCTGTGCCGTTCCGAAGCCTGCGGCGTTCATAATGGTTGAGATAAGTCCCTGTACGATATTGAAAAGAGCCATCATCAGCTCCAAACCATAGGTCACAGCACCTTTGGCAAGGGCGAAGCGGATAAACAGCTTTAATGCGTGTTCTGGTTTCTTGACCTCTGCAAAACTGCCGCAGGTACGCATTACGCCTACGACAAAAAAGAGAACGAGCAACGCAAGCCCGATTGCCTGCACTGCGCCGTGTATATTTACGATAACATTCCATATCGTGCCGCCCTTAAAGTTCTCTGGGGATTGGGTAATGAGCTGCCATATCTCCGACAGCTTCTCATTCCAAGTTTCAAGAGCGTTCTCCAAGTTCTGCACAATCCAATTATCAGACATTCGACCACCTCCTTATTGATTTGGATAACGAGGGCAACTCCGCAAAGCGGATCTGCCCCCGTTACCGTCAGTCTTGTGTCATTCTGTTGTTCTCTCAGCCTGTGATAAGGGTCAAGATTTCCTTTGCAAAGGTAATGACCACGCCGCCTGCAAGGGTCAAAAAGCCGTTTGCTCTCTGGGACGGGTCGTGAGATTTGAGGGACAGACCAATCTGCACAATACCGAAGCCGAGCATAATCATACCGACAGCTCGCACCAGACCGAAAATAAAGTCGGAGAGGTTATTGACTACGGCAATAGGGTCATTCGCCGCAAAAGCGGTCACGGATGTTCCCACAACAAGGGTCAATGCCACTACTGCCGTGCAGTAAAAGCGGAAGCCCTTTCTGACCTTGCCAGACATCGGCAGCTTTTCGGTTTTCTTGCCCTCATTCTTCTTAAAAAGTTTCATAGATAAATCCTCCTTTTAGATGTTGAATATTTCTTTCAAGTCCTCATCGGACAGAAGCTCGTAGGAAGTGCTGACAGCGTTTACGCTTACGGCGCTTTGAGGAATATCGCTGTCAAACACAAGGGTTGCTACTGCCTGCGTCGGCTCTCCGTGAATATACGGCGGCTGCCCTCCGTCAGCAGTCAGCTTCACATTCGGGTGCTTCATAATGTCATACTTGAAGTCCATTACGGGGCGTTCTCCCCGAATAAAAAGAAGTGCGTAGCGGTTATCAAGCATACGCACTTCGTCTGGGGTCATAAGCTCACGCCCCGATATTTGATAGTTGGTCGAATAGTTGCCGCTTCGCCCAGAGCTTTTTCCGTAGGTGTTGGTATCAATGGTTTCCTTGCCGAGCAGCTCGGACACATATTTGTGGGTACTTTGCTCATTGCCGCCGAGGTAAAGAAATTCATCGCAGTTGCCTACGATGCTTTCCCATTGCTTCTCGAAAAGGGCTTTGAGCTGCGCCAGATTTTGCAGGATAATGGACACCGACACCCCTCTGGAACGCATAACGGACAAAATCTTATCGAAGTCATCGGGCAGCGATACATTCGCAAATTCGTCCATTATAAAGTGGCAATGCACGGGCAGGCTGCCGCCGTATTTATGGTCTGCCAGATAAAAGAGCTGTTGAAAGAGCTGCGTATAAAGGATACTGACAAGGAAGTTAAAGCTCGTATCATTGTCGGGTATCAAGGCAAACAAAGCGACTTTCTTTTCTCCCAGACTCGGCAGGTCAAGCTCATCGGTGGCGGTAAGCCCCGCAAGGCTCTCCAGATTAAATTTTTCAAGCCTTGCGGCAAGCGTGATTTGAATACTCTTTAAGGTCTTTGCCGAGCCAGAGTGATAATCCCTGTAATACTTGAGGGCGATATGCTCTGGGTTTATCATTTCCAGACGGTCAAACAGCTCGTCCAGAGGGCTTACATAGCTGTCGTCGTCCTCACGGACTTCACCTGCACGAAGCAACTCCATAACCATAGGAAAATTCTGCTCGTCGGGCGGAGCTTCGTATTTGAGATAAAACACCAATGCAAGAAGCAGCATACTTGCCGCCGTATCCCAGAACGGGTCTTGCGACTGTGAGCCTTTTGGCGTAGTTGCCTTAAACAGATTCGTTACCAAACGCTGCACATCATTGTCGTTGCGCAGATACACAAAGGGATTGTAGCAATGGCTGCGGTGCATATTGATTAGGTCAAGGACACGCACCTCATAGCCCTTGCTCTCCAACAAACCGCCGATGTCACGGACGATTTCACCCTTTGGGTCAAGCACCACAAAAGAGGTGTTGCATTGCATAGCGTTAGGCTTACAGAAAAAGCGTGTTTTGCCTGCACCAGAGCCGCCGCAGACTAAAATGTTGAGATTTCGGCGGTGCTTTTTCCCGTCCAGACCGATGCGGACATTCTGGGTCAGCAGCTTGTTCTCGGACGGGTCTTTATCCCGATACTTCTTGTTCAGCGCATCGGCGTTGCCCCATTTTGCAGAGCCGTGTTCCTCACGCCTGCGGTAGTTCCTTCGTGTGGAGAAGTAAATACCGATAGCCATACCGTATGCGGCTAAAAAAATAAGGACAGTCTTTACGCTGTTCTCACATACGGTTACAGCAAAGGGACTGCCCATAGCATTGGTCAGCCCTTGGATGATTTTTACAATGCCGCCGCCCACATAAGGGGCGGTCAGCAGAGCAAGCCACACGACAGGAACGACGCCGCAGGCGGAAAGGATTAGGCTCGTCTTTTTGTCGTTATCGTTCCTCATTACACCTGCAATGCACGACCTTGAATTTCTTTGTCGGGGCGTGTGCTACCTTGCTAATCAGCTCGTCAACAGGCTCGGTGGGGCGTTCCTCCTGTAACTGCCGTGTGCGCAGGGTGTTGAGTGCATTGATAACGATATTTTTATCGTACTTATCAAGTGCGATATGGTATCGTTCTTCTCTCATAGGCTGTACCTCCGTTTATCGTTCCTGTTCCTTGCTTTTGGCAGGCTTGTTCTTCTCCAAGCTCTTATACATTTCGCTCTGGATTTCGCCCAGAACATCACGCATTGAGCCAAGCTCTCCCTTGAAAGCCTGCGTATCCGTTTCCGCAAGCTCTTTCGGAAGTCTGGAGAAATTAAAACCTCTGGTATCAACGCCGTAGCGGGAGCTTACCATATACGCCACGCAGTAGGATTTGAACTCGGACGCTTCTCGGCTTTCGTTATGCTTAAAGTCAAAGACCGCCGCTGATACTTCCTTTGCCATACTCACGAAAAGCTGTTCCTCGTTAAGACCCGTGCGGATAAAAATGCTCTGCTGTTCGCTGTCGTAGTAGGCAGGCATTTCAAGGTCTGCAACAGGTACAAAAGGCACAGGGCTTGCGTCAATGAGTGCCGACACAAGCTCACGCATAGGTTTCTTTTCCTGTGCTTCCTGTCTGTCCTTTGCAGAGGTTTCGAAAATGTCATAGACCTCTTTTGCGTTGTAGCCGACCGCCTTAGAGCCGTCCCCACGGGTGTATTCCTTGCTCGGCTCAAGGATAACGACTTTCTGTGCGTCCTTATTCACATAGACACGGCTCTGCTTCCAAGCGGCTTTTTCTTTGAGCTGCGTTGCTTCTGGCATCTGCGCCGATACCAGAATTGCATTGTTTACGGAATAGCGGTCAAACCGTCCCTGCACATCAAGATACTGACGGAAGCTGTCGCCGCTAATCATCATTTCGGAGCAGGTGTTGTCAATCAGCTCATAGGCTTCTTTGCGCTGTGCCTGCTTCTGGGCAGCCCATTGTTCTTTGTCAAACGGCTTGCTGCCGCCGCTGAATACATCATAGATACTCATACTTGTTTACCTCGCTTCTTTGGATTTTTTGTGTTTCTTTTTTCTCTGAGGCTGCTTGTGTTCGGTCTTGCCGTTGGCACTCTTAGCCCTGTCGTAAGCTCCGCTTTTGTCCAGGGCGGAAGTGCCTTTGTCCGCTTCCTGTTCTTTGCGGCTCTCCTTGATTTTCCGCAGTTCCTCTTTGACAGAAGGTTTCTCTTTAGTCATAGTAGCCCCCTCTGCGGATTTGCTTTGCTTCTCTGAGATAGGCTCGGACTGAGGGGATTTTTCGGTCTTTGCCACCGAGGGGTTTGGGGCGTTTTCCTCCTTGCCGACAGGCTTACCCATAAGCTCATCAAGCAGCTTGTCCTTTTCTGCTTTTTCGGGTGTTGTGATTTCTGGCTCTGGCTGTCCGTTCTTTTCGTCTTTGGATTTCTCCGCTTCGGTTACGATAGAAGCGGTGTCCACCGACGCAAGGTGGAAGCGTTCCACGATACGGCTGATTTTCGATGCATCCTCCGCACGGGCGATAACATCTACCTCTGCATTAGGGTCGTTATTCTTGCGGTCTGCAAGGACGCAATAAAGAACGCCGTACTTTTTGGCTTCCTGCGTGAATGTTTTGAGGTCGTCATTTTTCACGGTAAAGACCTTCAGCTCTTTTCCAGAGCGAAGCATTGAAGAAAGCCGTGCCTTGCCTTTGGTTTTCTTTTCTTCTTTCAGAATGGAATACAGCAGGATGGCGATGTTTTTCGCTCCTGCGCCTGTGATTTTTGCAGCGACCTCAAAGCCCTCCAAGCTCATTCGGACAATTTGTTCTGCCGCTTCGCCGCCTGTGTTCATTCTTTGTCAGCTCCTTTCTTTGCTGTTCTTGTTCATCTGCCCGTATCGCTGCGAGTTTTTCTTTGAGGGTGTCGCTACGGGCGGCGATACCCTCGCAAAGTTTGACCTCCTTTCGCAGAATACTGAGGCGTTTGGAAATATCGGATAGCTCTGCCTTGACCTGTGATTTTGCGTCCTCGTCCTTTGCGGAACGGGATTTGGAGTAAAGCTCCTTGCGCTTTTCAAGCAAGGCGGACATTTCCGTTTCCAACGAGCCTTTGTATGACAAAAGCTGCTGTGCCGTATCAATGTGATTTCGACAAAGCAGCCTTGTTTCTTTTGCTATGGCTTCCATTTTCATAAGGTCGTCCTTTAGCAGATAATGAAGCCGAGCATAATTCTGTTTTTTGTTCTTCGGCAGGATACCGAGCTTGTAGCAGTAATGGAGATAAAGTCCACGCAAGCCGCCGATTTTCTTAATATCCGAAAGTGACCCCTTGACCCGATAGACCTTGACCTGCCTCGGTGGGTCGGTAAATCGGTCAAGCCTTACGGCATAGGAATTTTGACTGATACGCTCCGTTATTTTGTCGTTGGTATAATCCTCTCCGAGCTTATAGAGCCGCTTCGGTCTTTGCCAGCCCTTTCCGATAATCGTCCAATACTTGCGATTAGGGTCAAAGCTCACACGGTAGCCCATCTCCGCCATAATGCGGTCAAAGTCTTTCAGCGTGTAGGACTGTGCAATGGCTTCATCAACTGCCTGCCTTGCAACATTATCTCTTGTGGGGCGTCCTTGTTTTTCCGCTTGATAAAGCGCATAGGGCTTTTTCCTGCCGCTTGGGTGTTCAATAACGGACAGAGCATACTCACGGCAAAGCTCATCGGAGTGATGACGAAGCAGCCGTAAATTTGCTTTGTTGTCGTGATAGTGCTTGCCGTCCGCAAAGGAAACGGAGTTTACTACAAAGTGGTTATGCAGGCACTCGGTGTTGAGGTGGGTGGCAACAATGACTTGAAATCTGTCGCCCCACATTTTCTCGGCAAGTCTGACCCCGACCTCGTGCGCCTGCTCTGGCGTGACCTCGCCAGACTTGAAGCTCTGGAAGCCGTGATAACAGACAATCTTGCTCCTGTCGTTCCATTGGGCTTTGGAAATCATCATTTCATCTCTTGCGGTAGTCGGGTCGCAGTTTACGCCCGTGACAAAGAAACGCTGTTCGGTCTTATCCTTATTGGTGGCGTACTCCATTACATCGACCATCGCCTGTAAATCAGCTTCGGTGTATTTGGGATTGGCGGTTTTTTCGGGATTTTCTGCGTAGTCAATCGGGTGGTCGAGCCTGCCACGCACATCCCATATCTCGCAGACCGCCATTAGGATACCTTGCGGGGCAGCAGATACCTTTTGCGGATTTCGATTTGAAACTCGTGCCACTTCCTTGCTTCCTCTCGGAGCATCGGCGTGTCGATAAAGCCGAGGGCGTTTGCCTTGACCGCAAGCTGATTGATACGGTTGCCGATAGCCGACAGCTCTCGCATCATTTTATAGAACTCTGGGTCGGGCTTCTCGCACAGGCGGTAGCCCTTTACCGTTTCTCTGAGGAATGCTTCTTTTGAGCGACCCGATTTTCGCACAAGCTCGTTAAGCTGCTCGGCTTCTTCCTCAGTCAGACGGAAAAGTATCTGCACATTTCGTTTTCGCATTTTTCACTTCCTCTCTCTCGGACAGACGGTTTATCTGCAAGCAGCACATAATCGCAACGCCCGTCAGCCCGCCGAGCATTATGCCGATGATGAAAAATATAAACTCACTCATTCTCAAACTCCTTTCTGTTTTCACGGGGTATTAGGGGCAGCCCCCTAACAAGCGAATTTGGTTAGCCAAATTCAGTGCTTGGTAAGACATATCATTCTTCGCACTCGTCCTCATACAGACATTTTCCGCACACGGGGCAGAAGTACGGACAGTCCGAACAATCATCTTCTTCGGACAATTCTTCCTCATCGGTATCGTCAAGACCGTCCTCGCTATGCTCGGTAATATCGGCTTCGCCGCAGACAAAATCCTCATCGGAAAACTCGATAAGGTCGGTATCAAAGAGAATGATTTTGACTTTCTCCGCCGCCTGTTCGGGGCTGTCGGCGCAAACGGAAACGGTCTTTTCGTAGTGGGCGGTAAGGGTCACATCATAGTTTTTCAATCGTCATTTCCTCACTTTCGTTCTTAAATTTGGGGTCTGTTTGGCTGTCTTTTTTTCAAAAAACTGTTACACAATCAACGGACATCACTCCTTTCACGGACGGGCTTTTGCCTTGAAAGCCCCAGATAGGACATTAAAAAATCGTTGACATCCTTGCCGACAGGCGGCGGAGAATCAACAATTTCATAGTTCTTTTTCGATAATTCGGTTAAGGCGGCAGTACACAGCCTGCCCGTTTTGTCATTGTCAAGGTGCAAAACAACGGTCTTGATTTGCGGATTTTCTTTGAGATAAGTGGACAGCGCAATGGGAACTTTGCTCTCGCTCAGCTCCTTTTTTGGCTGATATACGCCCGACAAAGAGAGCAGATTTTGTGTCCGATAGTCCTTGCCCCTGCATTTGAGATAGGTCGCATAGGACAGCAAATCAATGGCTGCTTCAAATAAATGCACCGTGTTTATCGGCTCTTTTGCAAGCAGTCGGAACGAATATCGCTTGTCACTTCCCGAAGCGTCCTGCTTGAAAGTGCTGCCGAGCGTGCTGCGCAAGGCTGCATACTTTGGCGTTCCGTTTTTATCCTTGCCCACAAAAACGGCATTGTGATAATCGGCACTTTCGTAAATCGTACCGTCTGCAATGCACTCCTGTATGAGCTGATAATCTATACCACGCCCGAAAAGATACTGCATTACTCGGTTACAATCCCTGTGCTTCGGCGGTAATAGCAGAACTTTCGGCTCGTCTTTTTTCGGCGTTTGCGGCGGTGTCCATTCAACCGCACCGCCCGTCAGCGCTTCGACGGCTTCTACAAATCCGTAATCCTTGACCTTGATAAGATAGTCAAGGGCGGAAACACCGCCGATACCTCTCGACCACCAATACCATTTGCCATTGGAAATCTTTAAGCTGTCGTGTTCTCTGGTGCAGTAAACGCTGCCGCCGACACGCACCAGATTGTTCGGCTCATAAGCTCTGAGATAGGAGAGCAAGTCCATTTGCCGTGCCTGTTCGATAACCGCAGGGTCAAGCTGCACATAGGGTCTGCTGCTTCTCATTCAATCAAATCACCTCCAGAAATAGAAAAAGCCGAGTGATTTTCGTTAAGTGAAAACCACTCGGCTATGTAAAAGCGGCATCAGCTTTTTGCCAATGCCGCCGTTCTCGGTTATAAAATGCCTGCCTTTTTCAGATAACCCACGCTGTCATAGCAGCCTCGGAAATAAATTGCTTCCTGCTGCATATCGCAGAGCCTCGCCCGAAGCTCCAGAATTTCTATCAGCGCCGTACATTCCTGCTCGGATAAATCGCTTGATTTCTCCGTATCGAACACCGCCATTACTTTCGGATACTGCCTGTAAAGGCTCTCTATCTTTTCCTCTATGGAACGGTATTCGGAATTGGTTTCTCTCAGCTTGGATATAACGGAGCTTAGATACTCCTCGAAAATATTGCTGTGCGCATCGACAAAGGTTTCAAATTTGAAATTATCAAGCACGGTTTTCACCTCCGATTTTAATACTTCTTGTACCTATTATACTGCCCCAAAAAGGTCATTACAAATATACAAACAGCATTATCTCTCTCGATTTGCACATTTTCTTTCGGGTTGTTCCTCGCTCTGGTCTGGCTCAGTATCCATAACGGAACGGTCTTTCTCATTCAGATTAAGCTCGATATTGAGAGCGTTCAGCCGTTCCGTCTTTTCCCGCAGCTCATCTTCAAAGGCGAAAGGCTTTTCAACCTCTGCTTTTGCGGTTTGTAGCTGCTCGACGGTTTCCGTCCGCTTTGTCTTTGCAACCTCCAATTTTACAGGGATTTTCGCAAGTTCATTTTCAATTCGGGTCAGATTGCCGAGCGCATCGCTGCCCAATTCTACCTTGTGCTTTGCCTTTCCGCAAAGGTTTAGGCAGTAATGGGTGTTGAGCGTATCATAATAAACCTCCATTCTAAAACCACGGTAGCTGCCGATTTCCACGGGATTGGCAAGAGTATTTTCCTTACAGACGGCAAGGAGCATTTCGCCTGCGGCTGCTTTTTCGGTAAAGGTCACGCCTTTTATGGTCATCGGGCAGAATTTATCCTCGCCCTGCGGCTTGTGCTGCTCGGCAAGTGCCGTGTCGCTTTCGTAGCCTGCAATGCGTTCCTCATACTCCTTTATGGTCTGCGGATAGAATTTGAGTATCCTGTCCTCAAGGTCGTAATGCTCGGACAGATAGCTTTGTTTGAGTACACGCAGCTTCGATACCTGTATATCCAAGTCCATTTTCTCCTTGAAACGCTCATCGCCTGTGGCAAGCATTTTGACCTCGGCAAAGGACAGCGCAACCTCGTCCACATCTTCGGCAGAACGGACGGGGCTTTTGCTCGTCATTATCTGGCTGATAAATTTCTGCTTGCTCTCTACCAACTGATAGAGGTAGGCGTCAAAGGTCTGCTCGGTAACATAGCGATAGACCTCAACCTCTGGGAACATATTGCCTTGCCGTTCAATACGCCCTTGCCGCTGTTCAAGGTCGCTCGGTCGCCACGGACAGTCTAAATTATGAATGGCTTTGAGTCTGTCCTGCACATTCGTACCTGCTCCCATTTTAGGAGTAGAGCCTAAAAGAACACGCACTTCACCGCTTCTGACCTTTGCAAACAGCTCCTTTTTCTGTGCATCGGTGGTCGCTTCGTGAATAAAGCGTATCTGCTCCGCAGGGATACCCCTGTCGGTCAACTTTGTTCGTATATCGTCATAAACATTGAAAGTGCCGTCGTTTTTGGGCGTTGACAGGTCGCAGAATACAAGCTGTGTCGCCCGTGTATCGGCGTTTTCCGTCCAGATACGGTACACATTATCCACGCAGGCGTTGACCTTGCTGTTTTCAAAGTCTGGCAGCATCGGGTCGATAAGCCTTTGGTCGAGTGCCAATTTTCGCCCGTCATTCGTGATTTTCAGCATATTGTCGATATACGGCTCTACAAGTCTGTCACGGACTTTCTCGGCTCTCTTTGCGAGGGAAGCAACCATTTCCGTTTGAATTTCGCTCGGAGCGACCTTGATATTACGATAATTGACCTTTGGCACGGGGAGCTTCAGCATATCGGCGGTCTGAATGTCGGCTACCTCACGGAACATCTGCATCAGCTCTGGCAGGTTGTGAAACTTGGCAAATCTTGTTTTCGGGCGGTAACTTGACCCCTCTGGGGCAAGCTCCAGAGCCGTTATGGTTTCTCCGAAGGTGGATGCCCAACTGTCAAAATGCTGCAAGCCATTCCGTACCAGAGTGTCGTACTGCAAATATCTCTGCACCGAGTATAACTCTACCATAGAATTGCTGACGGGTGTACCTGTTGCGAAAATCGTTCCTCGGTTGCCCGTGATTTCGTCCAGATAGCGGCACTTCATAAAGAGGTCGCTTGACTTCTGGGCTTCGGTCTGGGCAATGCCGCCCACTCTGCGCATCTTGGTGTAGAGGTATAAATTCTTGTAAAAATGGCTCTCGTCAATGAACAGGCGGTCAACGCCGAGCTGTTCAAAGTCGATTACCGTATCCTTGCGCTTGGTATCATTGAGTTTGTCGAGCTTTGCCTTGATACTCTTGCGGGTTTTCATAAGCTGCTTGACCGTGAATTGTTCGCCTTTGGAAGCCTGCACATCTTCGATACCACGTTCTATATCAAAGAGCTGCTTTTCCAACTGCATTTTCTGTCGTTCCACGCTCATCGGGATTTTTTCAAACTGACTGTGCCCGATAATGACCGCATCGTAGTCGCCCGTAGCAATGCGCCCGCAGAATTTCTTGCGGTTGCCCGTTTCAAAATCCTGCTTGGTCGTAACAAGGATATTGGCGCTCGGATAGAGCCGCAGATATTCGGAAGCCCACTGACCGACAAGGTGATTGGGAACGACAAACATTGATTTCTGGCATAGTCCGAGCCGTTTGCTTTCCTGTGCAGCCGCTACCATTTCAAAGGTCTTGCCTGCGCCTACCTTGTGGGCAAGGAGCGTATTGCCGCCGTAAAGGATATGAGCAATAGCGTTTACTTGGTGCGGTCTTAATGTGATTTCTGGGCTGATACCTCCGAAAGTGATATGGCTGCCGTCATACTCACGGGGACGGATACAGTTAAAAGTGTCATTGTAATAGCGAACAAGACGGTTTCGCCGTTCTGGGTCTTTCCATATCCAATCCGCAAACGCCTGCTTGATAGCTTCCTGCTTTGCCTGTGCTGCCGTCGTTTCCTTTGCGTTGAACACCGCTTTTTTGTTGCCGTGTTCATCATACACATAGTCAAAGATGCGAACATCACGCAGGTTCAGAGTATCCTCAATAATGCGGTAGGCGGAAGCCCTCTTTGTACCGTAGGTGCTGTTTGCCTTGACATTATCGAAGTCGGAGCTTTTGTCCTCAATAAACCAATCGCCGTTAAACTCGGTGTAGCGCACCTTGATTTTTCCTCTGGCGTACTGCGACGGAGTAAGCAGCTCCATAACAAACTGCTGAATATCCTCCTGCGGTATCCAAGTCGTTCCCAGACGGACGGAGATTTCGGCAGCGGACAGGTCTTTCGGAATGACCTGTTTTAAGGCTTCCACATTGACCGCAAGCTCTGGGTCGTCCTTTGCCGCCGCCTGTGCAATAATGAGCTTTGTGCGGACATTACCCGACAGATACTCGTCTGCGGCTGCATAGGAAACAGGCTCGGAGTTCGGCACTTTGAAGATAACGCCGTGCAAATCCTTGACAAGCTCATCCTGCGTTTTGCCCGTAAGCTGTTCCATATAGGGCAAATCAACACGGGCTTTCTCTCCGATGGATAGGGCGAGGGCTTCGCTTGATGTTTCAACCGAGGTTAATTCACGATGCGGCTTGATAGTCCGCTTTGTAAACATATCCGCTTTCCGCTTGAAATTGCCTTCATCATCAAGCACTTCCAGAGAACACAAAAGAAAATAGCTCTCGTCGGACGCAAAGGCAAGATAATTACCTCGGCTGTTGATAAGACCGTATTTCTCGGTATAGCTGTCGTACAGGCGGTTTAGGTTTTCCTGCTCGGTGTGTATCTTTTCCTCTGGATAATCCTCGGTCTGATACTCAATGAGCCTGCGCACACAGTCCCGTATCTCGATAAGTCCCTTGATACGGTTTTCTGCCGTCATTGATACGGTGGCAGGGGTCATACGGTCATTCTCTCGGAAATAAACTTTGCCGTCTACCAGAGCGAATGAGAAATTGCGTACATTCGGGTCGGCAGGAATGGATGTGTCCTGTTCATCGGAGATTTGGTCTATCTCATTATCAAGCTCTGTGATTTCGCCGTTTATTCTTTGAACGGCACTGTGAAGAAGCTCGGACAGAGATTTATCTTCATAGGCTTTGCAGGCAGGCTCTGATTTCCCGAAGCGTGTACTTTCAAGCCGCATTTGTCCAAGCACCATTTCGGGATGCTGAACAAAATAGCTGTTCATCGTAATGCCATTCTCGTCCGTGTCCAGATACACCCAATCTGGCTCAACATCAATTACACGGTCACGCTTTTGCAGAATGAGAATATCGCTTGTGACCTCTGTGCCTGCGTTGGCACGGAATGTGTTATCTGGCAGGCGGATTGCGCCCAACAGCTCGGCTCTCTGGGCGATATACTTTCTTACCTCTGGGCTTGCTTTGTCCATTGTTCCCTTAGAGGTAATGAACATCACAACACCGCCGGCACGGACTTTATCAAGCGCCTTTGCGAAAAAGTAATCGTGTATGAGGAACTTCTGGGCGTTGTATCGGCTGTCGTTCATACGGATTTCTCCGAAAGGCACATTGCCGATAACTACATCAAAATGGTCGTCTGGGAGCTTTGTTTGCTCAAAGCCCTCTATGGCAATGTCGGCTTTCTGGTAGAGCTGCTTTGCGATTTTACCCGTCAGCGGGTCTAACTCTATGCCGTGGAGCTTTGAGCCTGCCATACTTTCGGGCAGCAAGCCGAAGAAATTGCCTGTGCCGCAGGAAGGCTCCAAGATGTTGCCCTGTGAGAAGCCCAAGCGGTCGAGCGCTTCATACATTGCCTTGATAACAACGGGCGGCGTATAAAAGGCGGTCAGCGTTGACTCCATAGCGGCGTTGTATTCCTCTGGAGAAAGGCTCACATACAGCTCCTTAAACTCGTCAGCCCAAGCCGCATTGTGTTCATCAAACGCCATAGACAAACCGCCCCAACCGACATACCGAGATAGGATTTCCTGTTTTTCGGGTGTGGCAAGTCGGTTTTCGATTTCAAGCTCGTGCAGAAGATTGATAGCTGCCATATTGTTGCGGAATTTTTCTTTTGCTCCGCCTACGCCGAGCGTGTCATCGGTAATGCGGAAATTATGACGGTCAGCAGATAAAGCGGCTGGAGCTTCCGTCTTTTCTTCGGGCGGTAATTCGGCTTCCGCCTGTTCCAAAAGGCTTTGGATATAGCCGATTTTCTCCACTCGGTTAATTGGAAAGCCCGTGCTGTTCTGAAAAGTGATGTCACGCAGGGACACATCGCCGCTTATCCTGCCGACGCTCTCCACAATATATTTGCGGTTGTCTATCGTGATTTCTTTGCCGATAAGGTCGGCGTTGTCCTGTGTGGGAACGGGACCTAAACCTTGTTTAGCCCGTTCCACATACAGCCATTCCTCGGCTTCTTTGTCGGCAACCGCTTTCTTGACTGCCGCCAAGCCCGCATTTGCCGCTTCTTCTGTGGGATAGGTCAGAATTTTACCGTAATCATCGGCGTAATATTTCTCTCGTACATTATCCCAGATGGCATAAACATCTTCGGGGTCGGGGAACGCATCCGAGGTCATCAAAATCTCAAAGCGTTCCTCCTGCGGCTCGGATTCATATTCCGAAGCAACCTTTTCCGCATAGGCAATCATCTCATCTGCCGCAGACGGTTGTTCGGGTTCTTTGGCTTTCCTGTACCAGTCGCTTTCGGTAACCATAATCTCAGAAAGGAGCTTTTCGTCCTCTGGCGTCAACTCGGTATTCTGCTCCAAGAACGGGATAAATACATCACGCCCCAAGCGCAGACTTTCCATCCGTTCTCGGTAATAATCCTCGCCCTGTCGCTTCCATTCGGGGATAAACGGGCATTGCGGCGACAGGCAGTAATCATAATAATTCTTGATGTGGGCGATAAGGTCGCCCTCGCCGTCGCCAATATCAAAGCGCCCCTCATAGTGAAAGTCCTCGCCGCCGACGGTGGCGGTAATCTCAAAATCTGTCTTGTGATACCAACCGATTTCCTTGCTTTCACGCTCTCGGTGCTGTTTTTCGTCCAGAACACCAAGCAGCTTGTTTCCGAGGGCAAAGCTCAAATCCGTATAACGGTCATTAAGCTGCCTGTCGTAAAAAGCAGGGTGTTCAGAAAAGCCGATAGAAAACTGTATTCCGTCTGGCTTTTTCTCGGATGGTGCTTCTGTCCGCTGCTTCTCGGTCACGACAACTTTCAGATGGTCGTTTGCGGGATTTTCCTTGAGCTTTTCCTCAAAATCCTCTCGGCTGTATTCCTTGCCGAACAACGGAAACTCTGCATTTCGGAGAGATACGGCGTTTTCGTCAAAAGCTGTGATTTCGTACTTATCTGCGCCGATATACACCACATCGCCCTCATTGTAGAGATAGCGAAGCGGATACAGCTCCCGCAATTCCTCGGAAAATTTCCACGCATTGCTGCGGCTGAAAACCGATGTCGTTTTCCATTGTATCTGGGCAAGAAAATCAAGGAGCTGTTGAACGGTAGCGGGGTCGGACAAGTGCTGTTCCATTTGCTCAGCCGTAACATCGGCAAGGTCAGAACGCTCCACATTGGATAACAGGTCTTTTTCGTACCCGTCCAAGTCACGGATAAAGTCCGACAGGCGCAGGGCAAGGGTATCCCGTTTGTCGGCAGGCGGCAGGTCACGATGAGCGTCGATAAAACGCTGCCTTGCCATTTTCCTCTGGGCGTCAACCTCATATTGGGGAGCTGACACGCTCTCCAGATAATCGGCGTAATGGTCTTTTTCTTTCGGATTGAGATAGCGGTTTGCCTTTATCAGCTCACGCAGGCGCTTTTCAACCTCTGACCATTTCAACACAAGGTCGTGATTTGTATAAGTGCCGTTTCGGTCAATGGCAAGACCTTTGCCGTTATGCCAAGTGTGACCGCCAAAACCGTCTGGGAAGGTGTGTCCACCGCCGCCCGTTCCATACTCATCTTTAAGAAACTCAATATTTTTTTGCTTGTTTTCGCCCTTTTGGAATTGGCGATAGATACGGTATTTACTGTCCTCAAAACCGCTGCCTTTCTGAAGCACGGAGTCAATATCTTCTTTGGAAATAGCAAAAGCAGAGGATTTTTCGTCCTCTGCTTCGGCTATCATTTCGATTTGTTCCTCTACGGTGGGAAGATTGACCTTGACCTCATCTGCGTTGGCAACGCTTACTTGTAAATCAGCTCGGTCATAATCACTTCCTCCGCTTGACTTCGGATGTTGTTCATTCTCTGTACCCATTGCATCGGGGCTTTCTCTTTCAGTTCCTCCGTCACGCCCTGTTCGGTTGAAAGTTGCTTCGTCAGAAGCTCCAATCTTTGGAGAGCTGTCTGCTCGGTCTGATACAGATGCTCGTTCAGTTTGCCCGATGTCAGCAGATTGAGATAGGTCACTCGCTTGTGCTGCTCCAGATAGCTCCTGTGCATCTGTGCGTATCTGCCAAGCGGAATTTCTTGCTCGGTCGGTAATGTCAGGTCGGGAATAAGATAATCGCCCTGCCTGCTGTAAGTGATTGCGTTCATTATTTTCGCTCCTTTCGGGTTGTATTCTGCCTTTATTATATTGGCTTTTGCTTTCTGGTACAAAGGTGCGATTTGCGCCTTTCTCTGCGATTTGCAGATTTTGTATCGCAAGAGAAATTTCCTTGAGAGCCATTTCGGAAATGTCGCTTGTGGCAATGCCGAGGGCGTTGATAGTCGCAGGCGTATTGAAATTGATAATGCCCTCAAAATCCTCTCGGTCAAAATGCTCCGTTGTATCCAGACCGCAGCGGCTCATCAGCATAAATGCAACGCTGTTTGTTACCAAACGCCTGTAACAGACCTCTACATTAAGGTCGTCCAATTCCTCCAAGAAGCTGTCCTGTGTGAAGCCTTTGAGCTGAGAGAAATAGTCTTGCAGATTATCCTCAACGGCGTTCTTTGCTGTTTCCATTAGGGCAGAAGCAAGGTCGGTGCTTTCCGTATTACCAAACCTGTCGGAAAGCCTTTCGACAACAGCCTGCTCGTATCGTCCGTTCATCTGCCATATCGGAACGGGGCGGCTGCCGTAATATCCTTCGTGCGTGTCCGAAACATCAAAATAGTATTTAAGGGTATTCCTACGACCCTTCGGGTCGAAAACGGCAATACCCTTACTGTCTTTGTTTACCCAACGCTTAAATCGCTTGTTCCAAGTGTCAAGCTCTGCGACGGCGATAGCGTCGGGGCGTTGTGCATAGATTAAAAGCTGTTCATCAAAGCGGCATTTATAGTTGCGGCAAGCAGCAGCTAAAAAGCTCTGCCACGCCTGCGGATTTCTTGCAACCGCAATACCTGTGCGCCGATACAGCTCCGTCATTAGCTGATACTTCGCAGCCATTGAATTTGCACCTCCTTATTCCGTTTTCGTTATTCGGTCTTTCTTATTCATCGGCAGCACCGCCAAGAAAGGAAATGACCTTGTTCGCTTTAATGCTCTTTTGCAGGTCGTTGATAAGGGCAATGTCCGCAACCGTGATAGCCTGCATAGAGAGAATATCATCCATAGTCATAGCGGAAATTGCTTTCTCATCGGTAAAGCCTGCTTCCAAAACCTTGTTCAAGACTTTGACGGCTTTCTGATTAACAGCCATATCGCAATCCTCCTTTATCGTTCATAGTCGCTTTTCCTCGGAGCTTTCTGGGGTGGCTGCTCCGCCTGTTTCGGCTTGTAGGTCGCCCCATTCTGCTGCATACGCTCGGCAAACTCGCAGATATGAAAAATGTTGTTGCCGACCTCGGTATGACATTCATCTATAAAGCGGCAGCAATAAAAATTGTAGTCGCCCCTTGTGGGGTTGCAGCGCAGCAGATAGGTGTGCTTTTCAGTATCCACTCGAAAACCGTACTCCGTGCAATAGCACCCCTTAAAGGCGCAATCCACATACTGCCTTGCATACGCACTCATATCGGAACGGCTTTTCAGCAATCCATATTTATCGGAGCGCAGAGCATTGATAACCTCGTCAAATTCCGCCTTGAACTCGTCCGTTTTCCATTGTGTTCGGGTGTCCGTCCAAGTGGTATAAAAGCCGTATCCAGAGCTGTCAAAATCTCCACGCAGATGACCGATATTGGCAGTCTGTCCCTCAAGCTGCATACTTTGAGCATAGGTGTATTTCTGCTCGGCAGGGGTTAAGGCTCGTATCTCCATATCAGCGTTCCTCCCGATTTTTCTGCTTTTTCTCTTTTTCCCGTGCCTTGACTTTAGCAAGCGCTTCCTTTGCCCAATCGGGCATACATTCAGGCTTGATTTCGCCAAGCACATCGTACCTTTCCCATCTGGCTTGTTCGCCTGTGGCAAGGCAAGTGCCGAACACTGCCCGACCTCTGCCGCCGATAGCTCCGTTTCCTCCGTCAGCCAACACAAGCTGATAGGCGGGATGCTGATATTCATAGCGTTTCGGCTCGGAATTGATAACGACGACCTTGCCCACAATGTTACGCATACCGTCATCGGGGATACAATGCTCCTTTGTGAACACGGTCTTGTCAAAGGGAAATTTGGCAAGTTCCTCTTTTGTGCGGTCAATTTGCGATTGTACTCGGTCAACAAAAATCTGCATTGCTTCCAGATAATCGTCCGAAGCACAACCCTCTGTCGGCCACGCCGCTGACAGAGGGTTGTGGTAATCGCAATAGCATACCATAAAGGGATATGGGTCTTTTTTGTTTACGCCGAACACGACCTCTTTGTCTCCGATATAGATGCTCTGGATAATCTCGTAATCACCAAGTTTCCTCTTTTCCTCGCTCATTCGGCTGCTCCTTTCGTTCTTTTTTCTCTTTCTGCTCGTCTAAAATCTTTTGGATACAAACATCGCAGAAAATAACAGACCCGTCCTTATATCGGGGATAAGGGCAGGTCTTGCAGTCATATACCATTTTATCGTTCACGGTCATCACGGCTTTTCTGGTTTTTATCGGGCTGATTGTAGGGCATACGGCACTCCCGCCGATAGCGTTCATTCAGCTTCTTTCTTGCTTCGGACAACTGATTGCAGTAATATCCCCAGAAATAATCCGAGCCGTTTTTGCAGTACCAACACACATAGGGGTTGGGGGCTTCTGGGTTATGACCGATGACAAGCTCATTACTCCCGATAGTATGACTTTCTATGATTTCATAACCGCTGTTTATCCGTTTTTCCTCCATTTTGCACCTCATTCCTTTGCGTATTTGCGATACGCCTTTTCGCCTGCGGCACGAAGTCGCCTTACACGGGCGTTTCCCATAAGCTCTGGATATTGCGCCTGTAATTTGCGGCGTGTTCTGCCGACGCTCTCAAAGCTCGGCAGTCCCAGATATTTATACTGAGCCATTACCTCGGCAAAGGGCATAGCTCCTGTATCTTTCAGACAGCCGTTACAGACCTTCAAATAAAGCAGCATATCGTCGTTTCTGGCTTCCTCGTCCTTTTGCAGAACGGCTCTGACCTTGCCCTCAATGGTTTTGAGATTTCTCATAGATTTACCTCCATAAACAGCAAAGGGGCGGCTTTTTCAGCCGCCCCACGCTTGTTACTTCTTTCTGTTACGGATATTCAGCCACACCGCAGCGCCTACGATAAACACCACAAGCACGATTGCAATAATGGTCTTTGCTTCCATAAATCAGTCCTCCTTTTTCTTTTTCTTAAAGCCTACGAAGCCGAGAACACCTGCACCCAGAACGGAAGCAGCCGCAAGGCTTACCCACAAAGCAAGATTAAATTCATCGCCCGTTTTCGGGGTGTCCCGAAGCTCGTTGTGCATCTCAACGATTGTGGTAGCACCGACTTTGACCGTAGCCTGCTTGTCGGCAGGCAGGATATATCCTGCGGAAACGCTGTCGCTTACCTCGGATACGGTGTATTCGCCAATTCGCAGACCTTCAATATAAATCTCGCCGTTTTTATCGGTCTTAAAGGTCTGGTCATAGCCGTCAGCACCCGTCACACGGAATGAGAAGCCCTCAACCTTACCGTCAGAGGAAGTCTTTACGATTTTAAGAGAGCCTTTCTGCGCCGCATTGACAAAGCCCACGCCTGCCTCGTTTTCAACGATATAGGTCTTGCCGTTTTCCTCGATGGAAACGGAATATACATTCTCGTCAAGCTCAAAGCCTGTCGGAGCAGTTTTCTCACGGACAAGGTACTTTCCGTAGCGAAGCTCCTTCATCTGATAAACGCCGCCGTCAAGCTCGGTCATTGTTCCGAGCAGCTTGTCGCCGCTATCCAGCTTGCCGTCACCGTTGGTATCGGTATAGACCTCAAATTCTGCACCTGTGAGCTTGTTGTCGGGGTAGTCCTTATCGACCTTAGTCAATTCGATATTGCCCTTAATGAAGTAGTTGACAAGCTCGATTTCCACGACCTCATCAACCGCACCGATTGTGACCGTGATTTCTTCCTCGGAAAGTACAAAACTTGTCGGGCTTTCGATTTCACGGATTACCCAAGTTCCATACGGCACTTTTTCAAAAGAAAAGCTACCGTCAGCAGCAGTGACGGTAGTCTGAATAGCGTTTTCGGTTGTGAATTTCTCTGTGCCTGTCTTGAAAATGCCGATAACCGCACCGCCGAGAGCGTTGCCGTCCTCATCGGATTTCTTACCGCTTACAGAGCCGTAAATGATGTCATTCTCAATGGCTTCGCCGCCGTTGGCTGTGATGTGAACGGTAGCCGTTTCCTGTCCCGCATACTCGAAAGTGACGGGATATTTCTGCACGTTCAAGATATATGCGGAATTGGTCGCAAGCTCTTTTACATAGTAGCTTCCGATAGGCAGGTCTGTTTTGACCTTACCGCTTCCGTTCCCGTCAAGAGAGATAATCTCAATCAGCCCGTCGGCAGGGATAACCGTGCCGTCTGCCGCAGTCAGTTCCTTTTCCGCATACAAGCCAAAGGTCACATCAAAGATTTCGCCGTTCTTGCCGATGCCGTAGGCTTCGTCCGTCATAAGGCGCTTGATAAGGTCGATTTCTACACGCTGCCTTTCGTTATAGAAAGAAGCGGCGGTTTCGGTAACAGCGACATTCTGACCCGCATATACAAGCTCAACGGCGTGAATTTCCTCGTTCAGCACCATTCCAAACGGTGCTGTGATTTCCTTGACCTCGTATTTTCCGAGATAGAGTTCCTTGCTTACCGCCGTGCCGTCTGCACCTGTGGTAACGGTATCGACCACTTCGCCCTTAGACGCTCTGAGCGTACCGTCCAGAGTATAAATATCCTCGGCGGCGGTAATCTCATAGACTGCGCCCTCAAGCCCACGCACCGCATAGACAGGCTGATACAAGCCGCCTGCTTCATTGACGGAGCTGAACACTTCGCCCGATTTGGATACGGTAATAGTGCCTTTCTGTGCCATATTGGAACGTACTACCTCAATGACGGTAATGCCGCTGTCAATCTCGGAGTTCTCCTGCATCACATCAAAATAGACAGGCTCGGAGTTTAGCACATAGCCATACGGCGCTTGTACCTCAACCAAAGAATATCCCTTGCCGTATTCCAAGGTCTGCGGCGTAATAAGCTCACCATCGGCTGTGGTATAAAAGGTATCAATGGTCGTCACTTCGGGATAGGTGAAGGTCATCGTGACAAGGTTTCCGTTCGGGTCGTAAATCTGGAAGCCTGCGCCTGCATACGGAATGGTGTTGCCCGTTTCCGCATCTTTCTTCACGACCTTGATATAGCTTTCAAAGTTTGCGTTGTTGATAAGGTAGCGGTAGGTCTGACCGTCCTTGCTGATAAACACATCAAAGGGCTTCATCAGCTCACGCCCCTCCCAACCAGAGGTCTGGCGGACGGTGTAGATACCGTAAGGCATATCCTTTGTCTGGGCAAAGCCGTTTTCATCACAAGTGAGAATATCTCGTTCGGTTTCCTTTGCGGCATCAAAGCTGCCTGCCGCCTTGCGGAATACTTCAAAGGCTGCGCCTGTTTCGGGTGTTTCAATCTGCGTTTCGCCGTTGTCGGTATGCTTGATAATGGCGATATTGCCCTTGATGACCTGCTCGGTCACATCATTTGCGGTAGAATTAAACTCCACGGTGTAAAGCTCTGGCTCTGCGCCGACCTTGTGGATTGTTCTGTCAAGCAAATAGCCCTCAGACGGGCTGATTTCTCGGACAGTCCAATCGTTGCCGCATACATAATACTTCGTTGTAAACTGACCGTTTTTATCTGTCGTGTAGGTGTCAATGAGTTCTTCGCCCTTATAAATGCCGTAGACCGCACCCGCAAGAGAAGCGTCGCCCTGCGCCGTACCCATTTCTGTATCTGATTTCGTTACGGTCACATTGAATTTTTTGAGAATGTTTGTAAAGCTGCGGCTCGTTACCTTTTCCCATTCGATAGACGCTGTCTGGGAAGCGGGAATGACATAGCGCACCGCCGTGTCAATTTCCTCTACGGTGTAAGGGGCAGCGCCGCTGATAAGCACATTTTCAAATCTTGCAACACCGTTTGCATCGGTCACGGCGTATTCATCAACGGGCAGCCCGCTTAAAGATGTGCCGTAAAGATGGAATTTCACGCCCTCCACCAGATTGTCCTCGGAGCTTTTGATAATCTCCAGACTGCCACGCTTCAGCGTATTGCTGAAAGTCACGGTAGAGGTGTGACCGCTTACGATGGTAATTCTCTGAACGCTCTGCGGCTCATATCGGTCAATCGGCTGTTCTGTGACGGTGTAGACCCCCGGCATCAAAGAAATATCTACCGTGCCGTCTGCTTTGGTCACGACGGTTTGATTTACACCGTTGCCAGAAATATTGAATTTGATGCCAGATACAACACCGTCCTCCGAGGTCTTTTTGATAAGACCTGTTCCGTAGGTTTCGGTATCAATCTTAAAATAGAAATATACAGGGTCGGAAGCTCCCGAAACCATTGTTTGCTTGCCTACGCAGCCCCAGATAAGCATCTCGTCGCAATCCAGATTGACGGCTTTCTGTGCGGATACCGTAATTGGCGAGGTAATCATATTGTCGCTTGTAAAGGTGTACTGATTTCCGCTTCTGGACACCTTAATGCCGCTTGCCGAAAGGCTTAAATTAGCGAGGGTGTTGTTTGTGTCGGTAAGGGTCAAGCTGTAATTCTGCCTGTCGGGATTATACTTGAGCGTATAGGTGTCTGCCTTGTTCTGATTTCTTGCGGCAAAGCTCGGAATGGTATAGTGGTTTGCCATCTGCGACAAAATCCAGTCGTAACACTTCTCAGCAGGTCTGCTCTTTAGGGAATAGCGGTAAGTGTCCGCATCAATGCCGTTTGCACTGTGCAGGTCGGACGGGCTTGTGCGGAGCTGCTGCTGATATTCCCAGATAATCGTTTGAGTCGCAAACGCATAATCATCTGTGTTCGTGCCAGTAACAGGCGAGGATTTTCCCTCGTGCCAACCGTACATCAGAGCCATCATTACGCCGAACTGTGCTTCGGTAGGCAGCTTGCGGAAATAGGAGCTGTTTTTGCCGTTCTGGGATACATAGCTGTTTCCCGTATTAAAGTCAATGCCAGACTCTACGCAGTAAACTTGGTGCGTTCCGCTGCTGTCGGTCATAAGGTATTTGCGCTTGGCGTTGCCTGCGCTGATTGTTCTTACAGAGGTGTTGCCGTCGCTGTCGTACACGATGAACGAATAAGAGGATTTGCTGCGATAGTATCCTCCGTCAGAGCCGACATAGTAGTCCCCGAATGAGGAAGTGCAGCTAACGCCTTCCTCGCTCGTCCACGCAAAGGCAGACATCGGCAATGCCATAACCGCCATAACAAGGCAGAGGATAGCCGCCAGAAGCCTCCTTCCGTTCTTCTTAAACTTTGTTTTCATAGACTGTTAAACCGTCCTTTCTTGATTTTGGGTATAAAAAATCCCCCTGTTTTTGAAACAGGAGGGATAAGCCTTGCTGCCGCTTATGCAAAAAGGAAGTAAACCAGATATTCGTCATTTCCTTTTGCTTCGCAGCAGATATTAAAATCTGAGATTTCATCAATTCCGTATGCGCTGAGATTTTCAGCGGTATGAAACTTGATATAGCTTTCAAGGCTCTGCTTTAAGGCTTCGCCTTGATTGCTCCGTGACGCCGTTACGGGATTCCACCAGCTTGCGTTGCTCGGAGTGAGAGAGGTATCCAAACGAAGCCCCATTGACTGACCAATACTGATACAATCCGCCTTTATCGCTTCCATATCGAACTCAAAATCATAGGCTGTCTTTGCATTTTCGGAAGCGGCTTGTGTCGGTGTTTCCACAGTCGGCGGATTATTATTTTCCGTAGTGGGTTTTGTTGCAGGTGCTTCTGCTTCACTCCGCTTGACAGGCTCGGTTTGTTTTACCGTTTCGCTCTGAACAGGCTTACACTCCGTTACCTCTGCGGCAGTTTCAAGCGCCGCACTCGTTTCTGGAGCTTTGCTCTCATTACTTTCCGAGGAATAAATGCCCTTGGTGCTTTCGGCTTCGGCAGCAGCTTCGGTTTCCGTCACAAGCTCGCTTTCATCATTTCGTGTGGGGGCTGTTGAAACATCGGAGCAGCCGCCAAGCAGCATTATCAGCACAAGAAGCGCTGCAAACATTGATTTTCTCATCATATCGACCTCCTTTACGGCTTCATTATACGAAAAAAAGCCGATGTCCTCAAAGGTACAAACCGATTTGCGAGATATTGCAGATATTCTTTTCTCGGATAGTCTTGGCAGTAGTTAGGGGGTGAGGTGTGGAGAGGGGGAAGCGCAAAATGCGGCTATCCACGCAAACGGGCAGACCTCGCCCTCGGTGTGCGGCTATCTTTCGTGAGCTTTGTTGCGTTGCAGGTGTCGGTTGTAAAACTCCAACGCCTTGACAACAAAATCCGTTTCCTGTCCTTTGGGAACTGTTTTCGGAATGAGCTTGGTTATCCGTTCATCACGGAAAGCGGGCTTTTCCTTTTGGTTTGGCTTTTCTTCCTCCATAATGGATTGGATAACCTCATCCGTCAGCTTTCCGTCTTGGTTAAACTTTTTCATTTTGATAGCCTGCGCCAACGAGGGAGTAGCGTCGTTATAGCTCATTGCTTCAAGCAAGGTGTATTGCTGTTCCTCGGCAAGATAGGAAATCTCCACCGCAGGACGGAAAGCAATTTGTTTTTCATCTACCATCTGGAGAATTTCGGGTACAAGCTCGGTCAATCGGATAAAACGGAAAATTTGATTTTTGCTTTCGCCTACTTTTTCTGCAAGTTCATCACTTGAAGTAGCAAAGTCAGAATTATTACCCAATGGGGAATAATTATCTTTCGTGGGTCTGCCTGCTTGTCGCTTCATCGCTTCAAGCCGCATTTTGTAGGCAAAGGCTTTTTCACTCGGCAGAATAACAGACCTTTGCAGATTGCTTTCCACCATAATGATAATGGCTTCATCACGGGTGAGGTCTTTGACCTCGCATTTGAGGGTTTCAAGCCCTGCAAGCTCACAAGCCTTTTTTCGTCTGTGACCGCTGATAAGCTCATACCGCCCGTCATCTTTTAAGCGCACGGTAGCAGGGGTCATTACGCCGTTCCGCTTAATGCTCTCGACAAGCTGTTCCATATCCTCGTCCATTAAAACCTTGAACGGATGGTCTGGAAACTCGTCAATCTCCGACAGGGGAATATCCCGTATTTTGCTTAAAGCAGCTTCCGCACGGCTTTCGTCCGTCTGGAACAGGTCATCGTAAGCGGTCAGCTCGATTTTGGTTTCTCTGTTTCTCGCCAAGCTCTGCCACCTCCTTTGAAAACTGTTCATACGCTGCGGCAACCTTGCCGCCTTTGTCGTAGGCGAAAATGCTTTTACCCTCTGCGGTTGCTTCCACCGCACGGATAGAATGAGGTATCTCGGTATCAAACACCTTGATTTTCTGACCGTAGGCACTCTTGACCGTCGCCGTGATTTCTTTTGAAATGTTGGTACGGGGCATAACCATTGTCATTAAGATACCGTCAATTCTGAGTTTGGGATTGATTTGCCGCTTGACCATTGACACGGAGCGAAGCAACAGCTCTAAGCCTTTTGCAGAAAGATAGTGGGGCTGCGTTGGGATAACTACGCTGTCAGCCGCCGCCAATGCGTTAATGGTTATCATACCCAAGCTCGGCATACAGTCAATAAGCACATAATCGTAGTTTTTCTTAACCTCATTCACATAGGTTTTCAGAACACGCTCACGGCTCATTGCATTGATTAGCCTTACTTCAAAGCCCGATAACTCAATGTTTGACGGAAGCAGGTCAACGCCCTCGCTGTGAGATAAAATCCCTTGTGAAACATCAAAAAATTTATCGTCTATGATGTTCTGCATTATTGTGGAGAGCGTAACGGGTAAATCGTCTGGTCGGCTGTATCCCAAAGCCATTGTGAGATTTGCCTGTGCATCGGCATCAATCAACAGCACTCTTTTTCCTTGTTTCGCCAGACCCACACCCAGATTGACCGCCGTAGTAGTCTTGCCAACACCGCCTTTCTGATTGGTCAGAGCAATTACTTTGCAATTTGACATAGCTGCGTCCTCCTTTCACATAGATTTAGCCGCTTTGTCAAGGCGGCTATGTAAATCGTACAGAGAACGCAAAAAAGCCGCTTACTCTTATGGAAAAGAATAAGCGTCACCGCTCTGGAACTGCTCCCCGTCGCCCATTTTGCCAGCGAGCCGCGTCTGCAGCGGCTGGGGCTGAGCAACTACTGGGGCTACAACCCGCTGGCGATGTTCGCGCTCGAGCCGCGCTATGCCGTCCATCCGGAAAAGGCGCGGGACGAGTTCCGCGATGCGGTGAAGGCGCTCCACGCGGCGGGCATTGAGGTCATTCTGGACGTGGTGCTGAACCACAGCGCAGAAAGCGATCTCGACGGCCCGACGCTCTCCATGCGCGGAATTGATAACCGTAGCTATTATTGGATCAGGCAGGATGGCGATTACGAGAACTGGACCGGCTGCGGCAACACGCTCAATCTCAGCCATCCGGCGGTCACGCATTTTGCGTATGAATGCCTGAAATACTGGGTGGAGACGTTCCACGTCGACGGTTTTCGTTTCGACCTGGCGCCCGTCATGGGACGCACGCCGGCGTTCAGCCAGCAGGCGCCATTGTTTGAGGCGATAAAAAACTGTCCGGTGCTCTCGCAGGTGAAGCTGATTGCCGAGCCGTGGGACATCGGTGAAGGCGGTTATCAGGTCGGGAATTTCCCGCCGCTGTTTGCCGAGTGGAACGACCACTACCGCGACGCCGTACGCCGCTTCTGGCTGGAGCGGAACCTGTCGCTGGGGGAATTTGCCGGGCGCTTTGCCGCGTCGAGCGATCTCTTTAAGCGCGACGGCAAACGCCCGTCGGCCACCGTTAATCTGTTGACGGCGCACGACGGTTTTACGCTCAGGGACTGCGTTTGTTTCAATCAGAAACACAATGAGGCGAACGGCGAAGAGAATCGCGATGGCACTAACAATAACCATAGCTTTAATCATGGTATAGAAGGGTTAGGCGGAAGTCTGGATGTGATAGAGCGGCGACGCGCCAGCGTTCATGCGCTGCTGACAACGCTTTTACTGTCGCAGGGCACGCCGATGCTGCTGGCAGGCGACGAGCATGGTCACAGCCAGCACGGTAACAACAACGCCTATTGCCAGGACAACACCTTAACCTGGCTCGACTGGGGTGAAGCCAACAGCGGGCTGATTCATTTTACCGCTGCGCTGATCCATCTTCGCCAGCAGATCCCCGCGCTGACCGCCAACAGCTGGTGGGAAGAGGGTGACGGCAACGTTCGCTGGCTGAATAAAGACGCGCAACCGTTAAGCGCGCAAGAGTGGCAACACGGCGTACCACGCCTGCAAATCCTGCTGTCGGATAAATGGCTGGTCACGCTGAACGCGACGGATGACGTCGCAGAGATTGTTTTACCTGACGGGGAGTGGCGAGCCGTTCCCCCCTTTGCCGGAGCGGATAATCCGGTAGTAATGGCTGTCTGGCACGGGCCTGCGCACGGAGTGTGCGTATTCCAAAGATGATAAAAAAGGAGTTAGTCATGGTTAGATTAGAGAAGAACGATCCCTTAATGTTGGCACGCCAGCTACCATTAAAAACGGTTGCCCTGATACTTGCGGGCGGGCGTGGTACCCGTCTGAAAGATTTGACCATCAAGCGCGCCAAGCCGGCCGTTCACTTTGGTGGTAAGTTCCGTATTATCGACTTTGCGCTCTCCAACTGCCTGAACTCGGGCATTCGCCGCATTGGCGTCATCACGCAGTATCAGTCGCACACCCTGGTGCAGCATATTCAGCGCGGCTGGTCATTCTTCAGCGAAGAGATGAACGAATTTGTCGATCTCCTTCCTGCGCAGCAGCGCGTTCACGGCGAGAACTGGTATCGCGGGACAGCGGATGCGGTGACCCAGAACCTCGACATCATTCGTCGCTATAACGCGGAATACATTGTGATCCTCGCCGGGGACCACATTTACAAGCAAGATTACTCCCACATGCTCATCGACCACGTCGAAAAAGGGGCGCGCTGCACCGTGGCGTGTCTGCCTGTGCCCGTTGCTGAAGCGACGGCGTTTGGCGTCATGCACGTGGATGCCGACGACAAAATTATCGACTTCGTTGAAAAACCGGCGAACCCGCCAACCATGCCGGGCGATGACACCAAATCGCTCGCCAGCATGGGGATCTATGTCTTTGACGCAGATTATCTTTATGAGCTGCTGGAAGAAGACGACAAAGACGAAAACTCAAGCCACGACTTCGGTAAAGACATCATTCCGAAAATCACCAAAGCTGGCATGGCGTATGCACATCCTTTCCCGCTGTCCTGCGTGCAGTCCGACCCGAATGCGGAACCGTACTGGCGCGATGTGGGCACGCTGGAAGCGTACTGGAAAGCGAACCTCGATCTGGCATCGGTCACACCTGAACTGGATATGTACGACCAGAACTGGCCGATTCGTACCCATATGGAGTCGCTGCCGCCAGCCAAATTCGTGCAGGACCGCTCCGGCAGCCACGGCATGACGCTGAACTCGCTGGTGTCCGGCGGGTGCATCATCTCCGGTTCGGTCGTGGTGCAGTCGGTGCTGTTCCCGCGCGTGCGGATAAATTCATTCTGTAATATCGATTCGGCAGTCTTATTGCCGGACGTCTGGGTAGGGCGCTCGTGTCGTCTGCGTCGTTGCGTGATCGACCGTGCCTGCGTCATCCCTGAAGGGATGGTCATTGGGGAGAATGCGGAAGAAGACGCGCGTCGTTTCTACCGTTCGGAAGAGGGGATCGTGTTAGTCACACGGGAAATGTTGCGGAAGCTGCAAATCAAACAGGAGCGATGATGCAGGTTTTACACGTATGTTCTGAGATGTTCCCGTTATTAAAAACGGGCGGTCTGGCAGATGTGCTTGGCGCATTACCGGCGGCGCAAATCGCCGGAGGCGTGGATACCCGAGTCCTGCTGCCCGCCTTTCCGGATATCCGGCGCGGTATACCTGATGCAAAAGTGGTGACCCGCCGTGAAACGTTTGCCGGACGCATTACCCTGCTGTTTGGACATTACAATGGCGTAGGGATTTACCTGATCGACGCGCCGCATTTATACGATCGCCCGGGCAGCCCGTATCACGATACGAACCTGTTCGCCTATACCGACAACGTGCTGCGCTTTGCGCTCCTCGGCTGGGTTGGAGCAGAAATGGCGACGGGGCTGGATCCGTTCTGGCGTCCGGATGTGGTGCATGCGCACGACTGGCACGCCGGGCTTGCCCCGGCGTATCTCGCCGCGCGCGGCCACCCGGCGAAATCGGTCTTTACCGTGCATAACCTGGCCTATCAGGGGATGTACTACGCCCATCACATGAATGACATCGATCTGCCATGGTCGTTCTTTAACATGCACGGTCTGGAGTTTAACGGGCAGATCTCGTTCCTGAAGGCGGGGCTGTACTACGCCGATCACATCACGGCGGTGAGCCCAACCTACGCGCGTGAGATCACCCAGCCGGCATTTGGCTACGGCATGGAAGGGTTGCTGCAGCAGCGCCACCGCGAAGGCCGCCTGTCGGGCATTCTGAACGGCGTGGATGAACAGATCTGGAGCCCGGAAACCGATCTCCTGCTGGCGGTGACGTTGCCAACAAACCTGCACATTGTCCGTACTCCATTCCTCTACAGCCACAGGATCTTTACGGAACATCCCCTCACCGGAACAAGGCACATCCGCCAAGACAACATCAAACACCTCTGTCAAAGAAGTGAAATCGGCCGGATCGTTGTTCGTCACCACAACTTCTACATTTCCCCACTTTATCAAATTTTCAGCCAATACCTGAGAACGGTTACGCATCACCTCATTAGCCACCAACAAACTACCTACGGGAAGAACTGAACGCACATGAGTAGACTTGCCACCGGGAGCAGCACATAAATCGAGCATCACCACAGGCCCGGTAATATAAGTGCGTAATACCTGTTCCACAAACATGGAAGACGCTTCTTGCACATAATAGCAACCAGCATGAAACAACGGATCGAATGTAAAAGTCGGTCGTTGCGATAAATAGACCCCTGCGGATGCCCAAAGTACCGGTTCTCCTGTAACTTCCCCACTCCACTTCGTACGATTGACACGGATACTGACAGGAGGCTCTGTCTGTAAAGCAGCTTCCAACGCACGATAAGTTTCTTCCCCCATCCATTCCAGGGTTCTTGCTTCAAATTCTGATGGTAATTTCATATTTCTTCCTTTTTATACTACAAAAATACGATGATATTTTGGGATTATCTGAAAATTTTCTGTCTATTTGCAACCTATTTCCTAATTCGTTCCGTCTAACTAGCAGAAAACAATAATAAAGATATAAAAACATGAAACAGTTACTTTTTATTTTGGCCTTACTCATAGGGACTTGCTTCGCAACCCATGCCAAAACAATCAAATTAGTACCTTCCGCCCTTGACAGCACCCGGATGGATACAGTCGTTATAAGCGACCTGCAAGATGTAGATGAGGATCAGAATGCTGCCATGCATAACATTAGTTCGGATTTCGGTGACTGGAATAGCGGTCCTCCTACTTCGGTAGCAATTGTCGCACTCACCATCTGTTGTGGACTCCCTTTCTTTATTGTAGCTATTGTACTTTGGTTCAGGTACAAGAACAAACAAGCCAAATACAAACTGGCTGCAGAGGCTCTGGCAGCAGGACGAACCATTCCGACCGAACTGTTCAATGACCCCGAAGAACAAGGAAATGCTGTAATGACAAAGGGGATCAAGAATATATTCTTAGGCATTGGTCTGGGAGTATTCCTTTGGGTGTTGACAGAAGAAGAAGGATTGGCAGCAATCGGATTCCTTATTTTCTGTATGGGGTTGGGACAAGTATTGATAGCTTATACTACCACTCCACACAAAAAGAAAAAAGATGATCCTTTCCCTCCTACCCGAATAAACCAGGATGAAAACGGAGCCAAATCAATGAAAATTGAAAATATTGAACTGGAACGTAACGAAGAGGCCAAAGAAACACAAAACATAAAGAACAATATAGATACTCCCCACAACGAAGAATAAAAATGAGCCAAATCAACGACATAGCGTTGGTAGCACAAGTGGTGGTCTTTAAAAACACCCGGGCGTTTGATACTTTGGTCAAAAAGTACCAATCGCCCATCAGGCGTTTTTTCCTGCACCAAACATTAGGAGATACAGAACTCAGCGATGACTTGGCACAGGAAACTTTTATAAAAGCATACACCAACTTGGCTTCATTTAAAAATTTGTCCAGTTTTTCCACATGGCTTTACCGTATTGCTTATAATATATTTTATGACTATATTCGCAGCAAAAAAGAAACGTCCGGACTGGAAACTTGGGAAATAGATGCTGTTTACCAAACAGAACAAAGGCAAGTAGGTGAACACATGGACATATATCGGGGATTGAGCCAATTAAAAGAGGTGGAGCGAACCTGCATCACCTTATTTTTTATGGAAGATCTTCCGATAGAAAAAATCGCAGTGATTACAGGAATGCCTGCAGGAACAATCAAGTCCCATTTATCACGCGGAAAAACAAAATTGACAACTTTCTTAAAACAGAATGGTTATGATGGAAAACGATGATAAATTAATTAAGAATTTCATGCTTGCCTACAAACATGAAATTGAGGACAATGGATTTTCACGCCAGGTTATCCGCCGCCTCCCCCAACAAGCCAAGTGGTTATCGGATATACTCAGTGTAACTTGCGCCATTATCTGCTGTGCATTATTCTATATTTTCAATGGCTTTGAAATTCTATGCCAGACAATCAGTGACATAGTCGCTTCCCAAACTTATTATTTGATGAGTGATACTAATTTCCAATCACTGATCATCGCCACAGTGGTTCTTATCATCATCGGTGTACAACGTGTATGCAGTTTAAAATGGTAAAAAACGAAATAGACTCATTCTCATGCTCGGAAAAAGAAAGATTTTATGTACTTTTGCAATCCATAAAATGATTTTCCGAGCATGAAACAATATTTAGATCTGTTAAACCGTATCTTAACCGAAGGCGTTCACAAAGAGGACCGTACCGGAACAGGAACCATTAGTATATTTGGTCATCAAATGCGCTTCAATTTGGAAGAAGGCTTCCCCTTGGTCACAACTAAAAAACTACATTTAAAATCTATCATCCACGAACTTTTATGGTTTTTGCAAGGTGACACCAATATAAAATACCTGCAAGACAACGGAGTACGCATCTGGAATGAATGGGCCGATGCAAACGGCGATTTGGGACATATCTACGGTTACCAATGGCGTTCCTGGCCAGATTACAATGGAGGCTTTATTGACCAGATTTCCGAAGCAATAGAAACCATCAAACATAATCCGGATTCACGACGCATCATTGTCAGCGCATGGAATGTAGCCGATTTAAACAATATGAATCTTCCTCCTTGCCATGCTTTTTTTCAATTCTACGTTGCCAACGGACGTTTAAGCCTACAACTTTACCAACGCAGCGCAGATACATTCCTAGGAGTACCTTTTAATATCGCCTCCTACGCATTGTTGCTACAAATGGTAGCACAAGTTACCGGATTACAAACCGGCGATTTTGTTCATACACTAGGTGACACACATATCTATACCAACCACTTGGAACAAGTAAAACTTCAATTGAGCCGTGAACCTCGTCCCCTACCTCAAATGAAAATCAATCCGGACATAAAGGATATATTCAGTTTTAAATATGAAGATTTTGAATTGGTGAATTATGATCCATGGCCACACATTGCAGGTAAAGTATCTGTTTAGTAGTTATGGTGAATAAGCTACGCAAGGTTATTCATCACTTACCACTAATATCACTAAACATTCACCACTAATCACTCATCACTATGAATATTTCAATTATAGTAGCAATAGCACGCAACCACGGCATTGGATTTGAAAATAAATTATTATACTGGCTTCCCAACGATTTGAAACGTTTTAAAGCCTTAACAACCGGACATACTATTATCATGGGGCGCAAAACCTTTGAATCACTTCCAAAAGGAGCACTTCCCAATCGTCGGAATATTGTATTAAGCCGCCGGGAAGGAGCAGCCTTCGCCGGGGCTGAATGTTTCCCCTCATTAGAGATCGCTTTATCCCACTGCAAAGAGGAAGAAGAAATATTTATTATAGGCGGTGCCAGCTTGTATAAAGAGGCAATGCATATAGCCAGACAATTATATATCACATTTATTGATGACACATCCAAGGAAGCTGATGCTTATTTTCCCGAAATAAAGAAAGAGGAATGGAAAGAAACAGGTAGAGAAGATCACCCGACAGATGAAAAACATCTCTACCCGTATAGTTTTATTAATTATAGCCGCATAAAGTAACAATTAATCTTCATCAGCTAAATCGAGAATAGGCATTTGTCTCTTAATAGCCTCATTAAATGATATAATAGTTTCTGAACGAGCCAAGCCCAATGGTTGTAACTTATCATGGATTATGCTAAGCAAATGATGATTGTTCTTTGCATAAATCTTGATAAACATATCATATTGTCCCGTAGTGAAATGACATTCTACGACTTCAGGAATACCTTTTAAAGCCTCTGTCACTGAATCAAATTGTTCCGGATCTTTCAGATAAAGACCAATATATGCACATGTTTCATATCCGATCTTTTCTGGATCAATGACATATTCAGATCCTTTAAGAATCCCCAAATTGGTTAGCTTCTGAATACGCTGATGAATGGCAGCACCGGATACATTGCAAGCACGGGCTACTTCCAGAAACGGAATACGAGCATTGCTGGCTATCAACCTTAAGATCTGCTCATCCAAACTGTCTAATTGATGATGTCCCATTCTTTTTAGTTTAATTTTCTGCAAAGATATGACTTTTCTCGACAATATTCGTGCGATTCATAACTTTTATTGTATAAATACCAATAATTTAATAGAATATTCTATCTTTGTAGAAAATGCGCAAACGATGAAAAAGACATTTATTTTTATTTTATGGAGTTTATTCAGCGTAGCTGTAAACGCACAAAATTTTAATGACTATTTCGAAGACAAAACGCTTCGAGTAGATTATATTTTTACTGGTAATGCCACTAAACAAGAAATATATTTGGACGAACTGTCAAGTCTTCCGAAATGGGCTGGACGCAAGCATCATCTAGCAGAGCTTCCCTTGGCTGGCAACGGTGAAATCACGATGAAAGATAAGGCAACAGGAAAAACTATTTATCGAACATCATTCTCAAGCCTTTTCCAAGAATGGGTAAGCGAAGAAGAAGCAAATAGGATAAAAAAAGGATTCGAGAATTCTTTTCTTTTGCCTTATCCCAAAAAGGAAGCAATAGTGACCATATCTTTAAAAGATGTATATCATAAAGTAAATGCCTCACTCACACATGAAATAGTCCCCAATGATATTTTAATCCATCAACGGGGAACAAACCATATTACCCCCCATCGCTATCTTCTGCAAAGCGGAAATACCGCAGATTGTATCGATGTAGCAATCATGGCAGAAGGATATACAGAAAAAGAGATGGATATATTTTATAAAGATGCCCAGACGGCATGTGACGCCCTGTTCAGTCATGAACCTTTCAAGAAACTGAAGGAGAAATTTAATATTGTTGCTGTAGCAAGCCCTTCGGAAGACAGCGGAGTCAGCATACCGGGACAAGGCAAATGGAAATCTACGGCTGTAAGTTCACATTTCAACACTTTCTATTCTGACCGGTATCTCACTACCAGTCGGGTAAAAAGTATTCATAATTGGTTGGCTGGAATTCCTTACGAGCATATCATTATTCTAGCCAATACAGACACCTATGGAGGAGGTGGCATCTATAACTCATATACACTGACCACAGCTCACCATCCGGATTTTCAACCAGTTGTAGTTCATGAATTCGGCCATAGTTTTGGAGGATTAGCAGATGAATATGCATATACCGAAGCTCCAAGCCCGCAATATCCATATGAAGTGGAACCTTGGGAACCGAATATCACCACATTAATTGATTTCGACAGTAAATGGAAAGATATGATTCCGAAAGGTACTGCCATACCTACTCCGGTAGCTACAGAAAATGCCGACTTATACACCAAAGTAGGAGTCTATGAAGGAGCAGGCTATACGCAAAAAGGACTTTATCGCCCTACTACCGAATGCAGAATGAAGATAAACGAAGCACCTGCATTCTGCCCGGTATGCCAACGTGCATTAGAAAGACTAATAAACTTTTATACCGCAAAATAGGTTTATACTTAAGACTAAACAAAGACAGATAAAATGATTGAAATTAAACAAGTAAAAACACAAGATGAGGTAAACTATACCTTTGTAGAAAAATTAATGCATACGGCATTCCCTCAAGAAGAACGTCGTGATACTGTACAACAGAGAGAATATTCTGATAATAATCTCCGGTTCTGTAACAACATTATTTTAGAAAACGGTAACAGCATTGGTATGATCAGTTATTGGACAATGGGAGATTTTTACTATATCGAACATTTTGCTATTGATCCCAGTCTCAGAAACGGCGGTTATGGAAAACGTGTACTGGAAATGATAAAAAAACAATTAAAAGGTCCAATTGTATTGGAAGTAGAGGAGCCTAATGATGAAATGAGCACACGCCGTATTCACTTCTATAAACGTTTGGAATTCACTTTGCATAAAAAGCCCTATATGCAACCTCCCTACCGTAAGGGAGATAACGGTCTACCAATGCTCTTAATGACCTATGGGGATATAGATATGGAAAGTGATTTTGAGAAAGTTAAAAAGACTCTTTATAAAGAAGTTTACGGACAAGAAATCTGAACATTCATTCTTCATCTTTCTTCAATTACTATAATGCTGACTCGCGCAGGAGTTTATCCTCAAAAGGTCCATTGTACATACTATTACTATACTATAGGTAGCAGATTAAATCCGTTCATAACAAATAAATAGAATAGAAGACATAAAAAAGGAAGCTGTTAAAAACAGCTTCCTTTTTTATCTATGCTTATATAACTATTACTGACGTTGAGTAGCTGAATAGTTAATTTTCAAAGCGTAAGCCTGACGAAGTGCCTGTTTAACATCGGTTACGATACCCATTCTTGTGTCCTTATCAACTTTCAAAGAAACGGTCATAAACGGCTGATCTTCTTCTTTCATATTCAAACGCTCTTGAGTAATGTAGTCCTGAACTTCAGATACTTCAGCAAACTTATCGTTCAACTGAATACGGCTTTCAGCACCCATTTTCTTTTGGAACTCCGGCAACGGCTTACCTATATAGATAAAGGAAACCAAAGACTTCTTTTCCAATTTTTCCAACTCTGTTCCTTGAGGAACCTGAAATTGAACCTTCAATGTAACCTCACGCATGGTTGTCACAATCATAAAGAAGAACAACATGGTAAAGATAAGGTCAGGCAATGAAGAGGTATTCAACTCAGGCATTCCACGTTTACCTGTTTTATTAAATTTTCCCATTACTTACCTCCATACTTTTTAGGTTCAGCTTCAGAAATCTTCTGCGGATAATATTCACGAATTGCTTTTTGCTCATCTTCATCACATTGAGCGTAAGTCTTGCCGAATTTAGCCTTTCCTAGCTCGTCTCGTAACTCATTATAAGCAGCAACCAATTCATTCTGTACGTCAATATATGCTTTATAGCTAGTACCAACGTCATTCTGAACAGAGATTACATGCTTTTCCGTAATCATACAATCACCCAGCAAAGGAATATTCTTTCTATGCTTTTCAGGCAATTTTTCATCATCATACGGATTGACTATAAATTCTTTTGCCTTTTCTTTTAATTGCTTAATGTCAATGTAGTCCTGACCACACATCAGTTGGTCATCTTTGTTCAAACGAACCTGGAGTACATTACGTTCCTTTACAATAATATCATCTTGTTTCTGATCCTTGTTTTCGGGAGGAGGCGGAAGACGTCTCGCCAAACCACGGTCAGTATCCATTGATGTTGTAATCAGGAAGAAAATAAGCAACATAAAGGCAATATCAGCTGTTGAACTGGAGTTAATTCCAGGTACGGCTCTTTTCTTTCTTGCCATTTTACTTACTTTGTTTTTTAATTGTTAAATATCAATGAGATAATATTATTTCTTAAAGATACCTGTCATATTTACCAAAGTTGCTAAAGCAGCAATACCCAGTAAGAAATAAATTGAATAGATAAACATATCTGTTATCTTCAACCAGAAAGTATCCGTATAAGGAGCTTCATTAGCTGTAATCGTTGCATCAGATCCCATAGCATAAGATATTAATACTACAGCAACCAACAAAACGAGACCAAGTAAAGATTTTATAGCTCCCATCGGATTATCTTTTAAAGCTGCGCCAAACTGTGCAATTGCTGCAATAACCGTCAAGCCAACAGTTACACCAAACAATGCATACATTAAGTATATCAATGTTTCAGTGTGTTCGGGAGCATTCATATCTCCCACCGGATTATTATATCCTACCAAGAAGAACATGCCCAATACTACCAAAATAACGGCAAAGCAGACATATAAAGCATAGTAGGACATTTTATATGATAATTTAGCCATTGTCCTAATTATTTTTTGTATTTCAAGTTGTACTTCATGATCATGTCAAGCAAAGTAATAGAAGAATCTTCCATAGCGCTTGTCAAAGCTTCAATTTTAGAAAGGATGTAGTTATAGAATACCTGCAGAATCAATGCTACAACCAAACCAAAGATAGTAGTAATCAAAGCCACTTTCATACCACCTGCTACAACTGTCGGAGAAATATCACCTGCCTGCTGGATTTTATCGAACGCCATAACCATACCGATTACAGTACCCAAGAATCCCAAAGACGGAGCCATGGCAATAAACAATGTAATCCAAGAACATCCTTTTTCAAGATAACCAGCCTGAACACCACCGTAAGAAACAACAGAACGTTCAACAACATCAACACCATCGTCAATTCTCATTAAACCCTGATAACAAATAGAAGCAACAGGACCGCGAGTATTACGACATACGGTTTTTGCAGCTTCTACATCACCTTTTTCCAAAGCAGCCTCGATGCTAGTCATCAACTTCTTTGTATTAACTTCTGCCAAGCTCAAATAAATAATACGTTCAATGCAGAAAGCCAAACCTAAAACTAGTGCTATTGCTACCAGAGACATAAAACCAGCATCACCTTCGATGAACTTAGTTTTTAACTCTTTGTGAAGACCACCACCTTCTTCAACCACTGCTGCTTCAGTAGTCTGTTCTGTTTGAGCCGGAGCTGCGTCTTGAGCCATAATAGGCTGAACTGATCCTAAAGTAAGGACTCCCATCACTGCAAGAATTGCAAATAACTTTTTCATTGTGTGTCTAATTTTTTAAGATTAATTAATTAATTGTTATTTATTTGTTTTAATTGTTTTCCTGCTTTTACGTTTTCCATAACAACAGCGGAGAGAGCGGGATTCGAACCCGCGAAACACTTTTGGCGTTTACACGCTTTCCAGGCGTGCCTCTTCAACCACTCGAGCATCTCTCCTTATTTCGGGCTACACAATACTATCTTTTTTAAAATCGGGTGCAAATTACAAAGAAAATCGGGAATTGCAAGCGATTTCAGCTACAAATGTATTCTTTTTTTTCGTCTTACGTAGAATTAACCCTGTCATTATTGGAATTACTCATCAAAATTAATAAACTTTAAAAACTTATTCAGCCATTTTGAACACTTTTAAAGCATTATTGGTCGTGATTCTGTCTATGTATTCAAAATCCACAGCATAGATTTCAGCAAGTTTCATAGCTACATTCTTTATATAAGAAGACTCGTTCCGTCTTCCCCTAAAAGGCACTGGAGCCAAATAAGGAGAGTCTGTTTCAAGGACAATTCTATCCAAAGGCAGATGCGTCAAAATTTCGGGCAAACTACTCTTCTTGAATGTAACAACTCCATTTATTCCAAAGACAAAACGCGAATACTCCAACACCTTCTCAGCCTCTTCTAAAGTTCCCGTAAAACTATGGAAGACCCCACTTAACTCAGTCGTTTT